>Ga0180438_10002136_pt1 | contig 33223 bp, 52 predicted proteins | sample SS_ome_12_FD_132455 | JGI IMG/M metagenome (GOLD analysis project Ga0180438, IMG submission 132455) | Hypersaline lake sediment archaeal communities from the Salton Sea, California, USA - SS_3_D_2 metaG | ecosystem: Environmental > Aquatic > Non-marine Saline and Alkaline > Hypersaline >... | reverse complement strand
GTTGTGGGACAACGCCCGCGCCGTGTTGTGTGACAACGCCAGCGCCGTGTTGTGGGGCAACGCCCGCGCCGAGTTGTGGGACAACGCCAGCGCCGTGTTGCGGGACAACGCCCGCGCCACGTTGCGGGGCAACGCCAGCGCCGTGTTGTGTGACAACGCAATAGCAACCATCTACAGCAGCAACGCATCCTTCGATGTCCAATCCAAACAAGCGGTCGCACTTGACCGGACCGGCGATTGTGTTGTTGCGATAACGATGGCAACGCAGCAGACCACCCTCGCCAGCCTACAGGAGAACATCGATGGACCCGACTGAACTGATCGACCAGATTTGCGATATCTTCGGGATCGGTAGTGCAGTGAGAACACCCAGCACGATCTTGGCGAACGTCCAGAACGCAGCGCGGCGGTCCTTGTGCCTTAACGAAATCGAAGCCTACCACTCCGTTGTCGAGACTGATGAGGACGGCGACGAGATCGAGGAATGCGTACTGATGTGGGGCGACGACCCGTGGCAGTACATCGAGCGCTACAAGGAACTGATGAGCACCCTACAGCAGAACACCACCGGGCGGGGAGGGGAGGAGACATGAAGAAGGACAAGATTGATCTTCTCTGGCCCTACATCGAACGCGCAATCCGTGCCGACAGGCGCATGACAACTGACCGACAGCGCGACATCGTGGTCAGTGCAACACTCTCCGAATTGCGAAAAGGAAACGAGGGGGTGTCTCGCAGGTGTCTCATAGAGGCATTCGCGCTTGCCGCTAAGGACGCGAGCGCCAACACCACCCCGTCCTTCCACGACGAGGCCAGCATGAGGGAGGATAGCGTTCCCAATACCGGAACGGGGAACGAAGCCAAGGAGGCGCAGGATGACGCTGGATGAGATACTTGACGATTACGTGCCCGCGAGCGACGTGCTCATGTCGGACATCATGGCCGCACTGGAAGCTGCTCGAAAGCGCCGGTCGAACCCAAAGGGATACTACGGGTGCGATGGCGATGGTGACATTGACTTGGCGCGTCTTTACAGGAAGTTCGGGGACCACCTCCTCCGCGTGGTCAAGGCGGCGCTGGAGGTGGATCGCCTAGTATGCGACCAGTACCCGAACGGCTTCGTCGATCCTACCGAAGCTGGAATGCGATGCCCGGAGTGCGGTGCACTAGAGGAAAACGGGCATGATGACTACTGCTTGGCTGGTTACGCAGCGAAGGTATACGCCGCCATCCACGACACGGAGCAGGGGGGCGATGATGAGTAGACGCTACCGCTACGCATGGGGCAACAACGAGAAGCGGGCTACGCTCAAAGACCGGACCTGTCGAGTCATTGTGCGCGGGCCCATGAACACGGCATTGGTTGAGTTCGAGAACGGACAACGCGAAGCGGTCAGCCGGAATGCGTTGCGGCGTTTGAAGGAGCAGGGGGGCGATGATGGATGTTGAGAAACAGTTGCGCGGGAGTGCCGCTAACTGCGACACGGAAGGCAGGGAACTACTCGGAAACCTCCTTCGCAATGCCGCCGACGGGATCAAGGCCCTGCGGGATGCCCATGAGCGGCTGCGCGAGGCGCTTGCGGAGATCGAAAAGCTCCCCGGCAACACGTACTGCGGGGACATTGCGCGGCGGGCGCTGGGGGGAAACGAGAATGACTGAGGACCAGATACGGGAGATGATCGAGCGGCGACTGCTGGAAACGAGACTACACTGCCGCTACAAGCGGGCACACGTGCCGGAAGGCTGGGCGCACGTCCCGGCCAGAGAATTCGCCCGCGACCTAGCGGCGGAACTTGCGCGAGCTTTGACAGGGGGGCGAGATGCCGACAGCGCTACAAATGATCGAGCAGCAGAAGGACGCGATTCACAGCCTGGAAATAGAGAACGCCGCGCTGGCGAAGCGCACGAGCGAGGCAGAGCTACGGGCAGAAACGGTCCAGGCGGCGTATGACCTGCTGATATCGTCTGGCTCAATGCTGACCAAGCGCGAGGAAGTTAGGCTGCGTCTGGCCTGCGCCCGGATCGGTGAAGGCGCAGACGTTCCGGCTGGTGTGTCTGATCTTTTGGACTCGTGGTGCGACGTGATTCTGGACGGTACAAGGGGGGGGCGAGATGCTGGCTGAATGGTTCCGGTGGATAGGCGCGGTGCAGTTCGCGCTGGGCCTGGGCCTTGGCGTGGTGCTGGGCATGGTCGGCCTGCTGGAGCTGTCCTTGGCCCGGCGCAAGGACAGGCGCGACGGCAAGCGCGGGACGTGCAGCGTTATGGCAGTCCGGTGTAGCTCGTGCGGACACTGCTGGACCGAGCGCACGAGCAGCGAGCCGGGCCAGTTCTTTGCCACGTGCAGCGAGTGCGGGTCCACGGTCAGGGAGTCGGACCAGTGACCGGCCAGCGAGAGATTGACTGGCAGCACCCGCCGCTCGCCCGGCGTGACGGTGCCCAGGCGTCCAAACAGGCGGCAGCCGAGGCCCTGGCCTCTGGACAGGTGGCTGGGCAAGAGGCGGCCTGTCTGGCCGCTCTGAGGCGCACACCGGGCCTGACGGCCCTGGAATTGGCCCGCAGGCACGGAATGGACCGCTACGTGACAGGGCGGCGTCTGCCGTCCCTGGCGGCCAAGGGGCACGTACACAAGGGGCAGGAACGCAGGTGCAGCGTTTCGGGCCGTCTGGCCGCCCCGTGGTGGCCGGTCTGATTTTTAAAAAAGTTTTAAAAACCGAGATTGACCTTGTGCCGGGCATTCCGTACACTTTCCGTAGCCTGGAAGGTCCAGGCACCGGGGAGGTAGGTATGGAAAGATCGGCTGGATACAGTGCTGAGGCGTGGGAGGCGACGGACAACGGGGAGGGCTGGCGGGTAGTCGAGCGAAATGGAGCCGTTCACGTGGTGGACGACCTGGGCGGGCACGCGGCTACCGTGTACCGCCTGTCCAATGACCACGACGACCGCCTGGAAACCGCCGAGAAGCTCGCGGGTACTCAGCAGATGGAGGACGCGCTCCGCGCTGTCGATAGTTGGATCAAGCACAGCGTGGCCGACGCTGTTGAGCAACTGATTCGATACGACAAAACGAGCCGTTACGAGGCCCTTCTGTATGGTTGCGATAATATGCGGGCGGCTATCGGCGCTGTTCTCGCAAAGATCGACCGCGCCGCGACGGCCAGGAAGGCCAAGGTGCAGCAGTGAGGAAGCCGCAATATACGTCTGGCCCGCTCCAGTACGAGCGCGACGGCGAGTATGGCGGTCGTGTTTGGGGCTACCACTGCGGAACCGTCGCCCGGCTTGACGCTGACCCGGCGCTGGTGATGGACGGCGTGCAGAATCTGGACGAGATGCACGCGACGGGCGGGCTTTTCGCGGCCGCCCCGGAACTGGCCGAGGCCGTCCGCGCCCTGCTGCGGGAAATATGGTATTGCGTAGAGGAAGGAACGCTGTCGAGAAACGCTGTGGACACGCACGAGACAATTATAAATGCCCGCGCCCTGCTGGCGCGGCTCGATGGGGAGGGCGGCCAATGAGCACGACCATTACCGTGGGCTACATCGACGCTGACGGCCGCGAGTACGAGATAGAGGCCGAGGGCAGCGGCAAGTGGGTCAGCGGCACGTTCCGCAACCCGCCAGAGTCGCCCGAGTTTGAAGTGACCAAGGTGGAGCGGTACGAGGGCGACAGACCGCCGCGTGACCTAGTGGAGATTGACCTGGACAGCGAAGAAGGCCGGGCATGGTGGGACGTGAACGGCGAGGCGGTGCTGGACGAGGTAGCGGACAGGGCGTGGCACTGCGCGACGAGGGGCTGGTAATGCGATATCACGTGGTCGAGTGTTCGCCAGTGCCAGCCTGGGTCAGTTCCAAGGCGCACAGGATTACCATGACTGCGCGGGAGCTTGGGCGGCTTGAGTCTGCCCGCGACTTGCTGGAAAAGCTGCGTGAGGCGTGGCGCGACGTGGAGGGCTGGAGCGAGTACGAGCGTGCCCCTGACGTGGACGTGTTGCTAGGCACGCTGGAAGGCGGCCTGACGGATCTGCTGGAAATGCACGGTGAACAGCATGGCTTCCGAGTCGTGCCGAAGGGTGGGGACTAGTCGTGGCCGTGCTACTGACAGGCTACGCGCCGAGCATCAAGTGCGGGCGCTGCGGCACCAGCATGGGACACGTGGGCGACCGGCCCGTGGATATGCTGTACCGGGGCCGCCGCTTTGTTTGCCTGGATTGCGTGCGCAAGGACGAGCGGCACCGGCAGCAGGCAGAGAACTTGAAGAAGGCCCGCAGGGCCAAGGGGCGAAAACGTGACTGAGGAAAGGGCCTATGTCGGATTCTACACTACGCCCTCAAGGTCGCGGGCGCTGGCCGCCAAGGCGCAGGAGCAGAGCACGAGCAGGACCAAGGTGCTGGAGCGCCTGATTGACTGGTACTGCGACGGGCGGGATATGGCCGAGCAGTGCCCGGAGTGCGGTGCTGTCCACGTGCGGCACGGATTCGGCAGGTGCCCGTGCCGTGACTGAGCGGGACATACAGCACGCGCTGTACCTGTCTCTTGCACGCCGAGAGCGCGGGCGGTTCCTGATCGTGCCCAACTTCACGCCCCCGGGCTGGTGGGAGTCGGACTTGTGGCTTTGTCGGGCAAGCGGCTACACGGTCGAGCACGAGATTAAGCGCAGCCGCAGGGACTTTGAGGCTGACGGGCAGAAGGCCCGGGAGTGGCTTACGGTCAGCGGCGACGAGCTTCGCGCAAGGCGCGAGCACAAGCACGAGTTACTCGCCAGTGGCGACAATCGAGGCCCCGGCCAGTTCTACTTTGTCGCGCCCAAGGGCCTGCTGGCGGCCGACGAGGTTCCGGCCTGGGCCGGGCTGAAGCTGGTCTACGATCACGTGGTATCGGTGGAGAAACAAGCGCCGAAGTTGCACAGGGCCAAAGTCACGGACGAGGCTCTGGACGCGGCGTGTCGGTCCACGTATCATCGTTTTTGGAAGCTGTGGCTTCAGCAGTACCGACGCCTGCACCGTGACCCGCAATGGGAAAGGTTCGCCCGGTGAGCATTGCCCGATATCTGCGGCGTCTGTTCCACCGAGAGCCGAGGGCGCTTCAGCGGCGCTGCTCCTTCTGCGCACACGGACAGGAAATCGACGGCGTAACGTGGTGCGTGCGACAGCGGGAATGGGCCGACGAGGAAAGAGCATCGTGGCGGTATTCCGCCTGCGGCCCTGCGGGGATCTACTGGAAACCACGGATAGGAGGATATCGTGAACGACGGTAGCGGCATTTCGTTGACGTTTGCCGAGGCCCAGGAGAATGACCGCTGCTGCTGGTCGTGCAGGCAGCGCCTGTCGAGCACGGGCGGCGTGGAGCACCGGGCCGAAATGATCCGCGCCAGGGCCAGGATTGCGGCTGCCTGGATCACGGCGAATCCCTACAACGATTCCGACGCTTCGCCAGCAAACGGCGGCGGGGCGAGGCGGGAAGTTGAAGCCTTCGCCTACTGGACCGAAACCGGCCGTTGGCCGGGCGTGAGAATTGAGACTCGCACGGCCTGTTGCACCGACTGCGGCCGGGAGGTTCTGGCCGAGGCCGGCGAGCAGCAGCCGCTTTGTGTTCCGTGCGCTGAGAAGCAAAGGGGGCAGCAGTGAGCGAAAAACAAGCGAAGCGCAATCGCAGAGACAAGCGCGACGTGCCGCCAAACGTGCAGGACGTGATACTGGACGCCCACCGGAAGGCGAGCGAAGCCCTGGGCGGCTCGCTGGCCGTGGAGCGCAAGCTGAAAACCCTGGAGCTTCGCCTTGCCAGCCTGGAGGGCACGAGGCGCAGGCACAGGCTGAGGGACTTGGCCCTGGGGTCTGCGGCCGTGCTGGCCTACACGTGGCTAATAACGCGCCTGATTGTGCTGGCCGTCACAAATGGATAGCGAAACCTGCCCACGCCATAACGCCGAAAAGGTCACAGTGATAGCGGTGGAGTACGTCTACAACTACTGCCCGCAATGCTGGGAAGAAGGCGCTTGGCGTGCGGCGGGTTTCCGCAAGCTGGACGTGGGCGGCTTGTCGTTCCTTGTGCCAGAGCACCTAGTGCCGGAAATGGAAGCGGCCCTGACGCTGGCAGTCGAGCAGGCGCAGCAGTGAGCGCCTGGGAGTTCCTGCGCGAAAACCAGCGTGCGCTCACGTGGTGCGCGGCCATGCTGTCTAGCTACCTGTGTCTTGTCGGCTGGCGCTCGCAGGTGGAGCTTCGCGCAGCGGCGAGCACGCGGCCGGAATGGACGGCCGAAGTGGTCGAAAACGGTCGGCCGGTGCCGGACTACCGACAGGCCGAGCTTTCCGAGTCCGCAATGGTTCCAGAGGAACAGCCGCTAGAGCGTGCAGCGTCAAAGCCAGTGCTTGTCCGCTCGTTCTTTTACGACGTGTCCGCCTACACCCGGTACGATGATCCGAGTTTTGACCTGTACGCAGCCAAAAACTACGCCGACACCAAGGGAGTGCCGTGCTGGAATGGCCAACACCCCAGGGGGCGGGGCAAGCATTACGACCCGGCGCGGCCATATCCACCAATGGAAACTCTGCCGCAGGAGCACCACTACACTGTTGCCGTGCCGAATTGGCTCGCCTGGGTCCACGAGGAACAAAACCGATACGGCTGGCACAGGTACGCAGTACGGGTGCCAGGGTATACGCCGGAAGGCGTGTTTGCGTGGCCCAGGGACCGCCTGACCAAGTACGACCGGGTAGACGTGTTTATGACCGGCGCTGGCTGTCAGCGAAGGGCGCGGGCCTGGGCTGTGCAGAGGCTATGGGTGCAGGTGTGGGAAATGCCTGATATGGTGCCGTAGGCGACCTGACGAGGGCGAGCACGTGGGGACAGGCCAGACGCAGGAAGGGGGGCAGCCATGAAGTAGCCCGTGAGCGGCACGCCGACAAGCAGGCCCGGGCGGCCCGTTGCTCCCGGGCCTTCTTTGTGCTATTCTGACCACGAGCCGGGGCACCCCTTCCCGGCCGTCAGGGGCCGCGCCCCACCCCCTTGGGCGCTGGCCCCATCCTATTTTTAGCCATTGTCAGCTTGACAACCACGCGCAGAGCGTGTCACAATGACCAAAAGCGAGGGGATCTAGCTTGGTCATATTGACACGCAGACGCAGGCCGTGGTAGGGGGAAACGGCCGAAACAACGGCGACGGCGACAAGGACCGCCACGCTGACGGCCGCTGGAAGCCCGGATATTGCCCAAACCCAAAGGGCGGCCCAAAGGGGCCTCGCGGACACTCACCGACCTATTTCGCCCGTCGCATGATGGGCGAGCAGGTGCCCGGCGAGGAACCCGGCGTCACGTATGCCTACTACCTGGGCCGTCAGATCGTGGCCGAAACAGTCCGATACCTGAAGGAAGGCGACCTGTCGCTGCTGAACAAGCACCACTTAGCCTTGATCCGCGAGGTTCTGGACCGCGTGGACGGCAAGCCCATACAGCACACGATTACGACCGAGGGCAAGCCGCCCGCCTTCGATCTGTCCGCGCTGTCTAACTCTGACCTGACGGAGTTGGACCGTATCGCAAACATGGCGGCCAAGGACGAGGACTAGCATGGGAGGGATTCGCGTGGGAAAGGGCAGAGCGGGAGCGCAGAAGAAGGCGAAGAAGGCCCCGGCGAACAAGGCCAAGGGACCGGCACCAGAGGACAAGCGGGCCAAGGCAAAGGACCGTGACCTGATTCACCGTGGCGTCCACGTGGTCGTTACCAAGTGGGGCGAGGAACTGCCCGCGCAGACCCCGGCCGTCGAGACTCACGACGGGCTGAGGCTGACGCCCGGCTGCCTTATCGTGACGCCCAGGGACGGCGGGGACCGCTACGTAATGGACCCCGAACAGTTTGAGGCCGAGGCTGGCTAAGTGCCCGACCGCGCCGAGTACGTCAACCGCCTGGAAGAGTGGGAGCGCGACCAGCAACGGTACGCCCTACTCGCGGCTATCCGGTATGAGCGGTGCGCCCGGTCGTTCGCGGATTTCGTGGAAGCCTTCTGGCACGTCGTGGACCCGGCCGAGTACGTGCGGACCTGGGGCGTGGACTGCCTATGCGAGTACCTGCAAGCCGTGTCCGCTGGCGAGTTGCAAAATCTCGTGGTGAATATGCCGCCGAGGCTCGCAAAGTCCACTGTCTGCGCCGTGCTCTGGCCGGTGTGGGACTGGATCGAGCACCCGGAAAGGGCGTGGCTGACAGCATCCTACGCGCACCCGCTGGCAATCCGCGACAGCGACCGCTCCAGAATGGTCATACGTTCCGAGTTCTTTCAGATCGGCTACGGGGGCCGCTTCCAGTTGCGGCAGGGACAGGACGAGAAGCACCGATACGACAACGACCAGGGCGGGCACCGTATTGCCACGTCAGTGGGGGCGGCCACGACCGGAGAAGGCGGCAATATCTGCCTTGTGGACGATCCACACTCAGTCACGGAAGCCTTCTCCGAGGCCAAGCGCGAGCGCTGCAAAAACTGGTTCAAGGGCGCATTCTCCACGCGACTGAACGACCGGGCCAGTGACCATCTCGTGATTGTGGGCCAGCGGGTACACGTGGACGATCTGTGCGCGGCCACGCTGGAAAACGACAAGCGCGGCAAGTGGACGCACGTAAAGCTCCAGATGCAGGCCAAGCGTACCTATTCGATCCCGCAGCCGCTGACCGGCAGCGAGCGCGTGATTGAGCAGGGCGAGCTACTCTGCCCCGAGCGGTTCGACGCGCAGCAGGTGGCGGACTTGACGGAGGAACTTGGACCGTACCAAGCCCCGGCCCAACTGGATCAAGAGCCAATGCCGGAAGGCGGAACGATCTTCAAACGGAAATACTGGTCATTCTACCAGCGGCTGCCCAAGCGGTTTGACAGGTTCATCATTTCGGGCGACACGGCGTACAAGGACACGGCCGCCGCCGACTGGTCCGCCTTCGGGGTATGGGGTGCGCTTGGCCGGGCGTACTACAAGATCGGACACCTGCGCGAAAAGCTGGAGTATCCCGACCTGAAGCGGACGGTGCGGCAGTTCTATAAGAACTGGAACGGCCTACTGCTGGGCAAGTACGGCCTGCCAGTTACCGAGCTTGTGATTGAGGACAAGGCGTCCGGTATCTCACTGGTGCAGGAGTTTCAGCGGGACAACGTGCTGGGCGATATCGTGCGGCCGATCAAGTTCGACCGGAACAAGGTAGCCCACGCGCACAGCGTGCTCCCTGTCGTGTCTGCTGGCCGCGTCCGGCTGCCTGAGTCAGAGGACGTGGTGAGCGCCGAAATGGAAATAGCCGTGCAGCCGTGGCTCCATGACTACCTGACCGAAATGGACAAGTTCCCGGCAAGCAAGCACGACGATCAAGCCGACGAGACAATGCACGCCATTACGTTTTTCGAGACTGAGGCGAACGTGCCCGCTATGGCGTTCGGGTAGGGGATACAATGGGAATCCTGTCAAAGCTGAACCCCGCGAGGCTGTTCCAAAAGGCGGAAATGTCGCTGCTTTTCGAGCAACGCAAGGGGCACGCCGCCAACCAGCCGCAGAACTACCGGAAGATAGTGAAAGAAGCCTACGCCGGGAATGCCTTTGTGTTCCGGGCCGTGAACCTGATAGGCATGGGCGCGAGCTTGGTCAAAATCATTCTGGAGGAAGTGCAGGCCAGCGGGGAAGTGCGCGAGATCGCCGTGCATCCTGTCCTTGACCTGCTGCGCGAACCCAACCCACTGCAATCCGGCGCGAACTTCACCGAGGCGGTATTCGGCTACCGGGAGACAACCGGAAATAGCTACGTGGCGATTGTCGGCCCCGACAATGGGCCGCCGAAAGAGCTATGGCCGCTTTCGCCGTCTGCTGTCAAGGTCATTCCCGGGCCAGCGAGCGAGCCGGTGCTTGGCTATGAGTACCGAGTACGTGGTGCCGTTCAGACGATCCCGCCCGAGGCAATGATTCACTGGAAAACGTGGAACCCGTTTGACCAGTTGTACGGCATGAGTCGCGTAACGGCGGCGGCTCTGGACGTGGACTACTTAAACGAGGCGCTCCGCTGGAATGCTTCACTTCTGCGGAACGGAGCGAGGCCGAGCGGCACGTGGAAGTCCAAAGCCAAGCGACCGCCCGACCGCGAAGTGGATAAAATGAAGGAGAAAATGCGACAGGACTGGCAGTCATTTCTCAACGCCGGGACGCCGTTCCTTGCCTGGGGAGATGCTGAGTGGATAGAGCACGGCATGACGCCGCAGGACGTGGACTGGATCACGGGCCAGAACCTCAGCGCCCGAAAGGTCGGGATCGTGTTCAACGTCCCGCCCGAGATGCTGGGCGACCCGCAGTCAAAGCAGTTCGCCAACCACAAGGAAGCCAGGAAGGCATTATATGAGGACAACATTCTGCCGCAGGCTGACCAGTGGATAGGTGAACTGAACCAGAACCTTGTACCGCTGTTCGCCCGGCCAGGGCAACGGCTGCGACTGCGGGCCGAGCGTTCGTCAATCCCGGCGCTGCGCGAGGACCAGGATTCGCTTTTCAAGCGTGCTGAGGAATCGTCGTTTCTGGCGATAAACGAGAAGCGGGCCATGACCGGCTATGACGACTGGCCGGGCGGGGACGTGGTGCTTGTGCCGCTGAACCTGTTTCCGCTTGGGTCTGGTTCCGAGGACAAGCAGCAGGCTCAGGCCGTGGTGGCGATTAACCGCAAGGGCGAGCTATGGGTGCTGAATGACCGCCCCGGGCTTCCTCCGTCCGTGACCAAGCAGGCGGCCGAGGACGTGCTGACGCCGCTCGCGCTTCCTGGCAACGATGCGAAAGAACTGTACCGAAAGACGTTGGACGCGAGGCGGGAAAAGCTCGTCAAGGCCAGCGTCCGCCACGTGGCCGGGGAATTCGACAGGGAGCGGCAGGCGGTCAAGGCCGCGATTCGCGGCGCTCAGAGCGCCCAGGATATCGTTGAACGTGCGGCTGGCGCTATTGAGGCTGGGGCCGAGCAGTGGGTGCAGGCCCTTACGGGCAAAGTATATCTGCCGGTGGGCGACCTGCTGGCCGGTGCCGTGTTCCGTGGTCTGGAGTCGGAAGCGCGGTCAAAGCAGATCGAAACGCGGCAGGCTTACGACGATGCGCGGCAGGTGTGGCTGTCGGCAATCGGGGACTACAGCACCGAGGTAGTCGGTACGCACGTTTCGCAGATCACGTCAACGACTCGCGGCCAGATTCAGTCCGCCGTGTACCAGGGGATCACTGACGGCCAGTCGATTCCGCAGATTAGGTCCAGCATCGACCAGCTATACCTTGACCAGATCATTCCCAACCGCTCAACGGTTATTGCCAGGACTGAGACAATTGGCGCGAGCAATTTCGGCTCGCAGGCCGGGGCCAGGGCCACGGGCCTGCCGCTCGAAAAGGAGTGGATTCCAACTCCTGACGATAGGACGCGGGATACTCCATTCGACCATCGGGTGCGGCCTGTGGTTAAGCTGGACGAGCCGTATACGATTAGCGGCGAAAATCTTATGTTCCCGGGTGACTCCAGCATGGGGGCCAGTCCCGGGAATATCATTCAGTGCCGCTGCACTGAAGGCTACAACGTGGAAGGGTAGGAAATGGCGGTTCAGCAGAATACGCCCGAAGTGTGGTCACGCTCGCTTCCGTGGGAGTTGGCGCTTGCCTATGACGGCGAGCCGGGAATCGACTACTGGCGGGCCAGTTTTCTCGTGAATCATACGGCTGCCGTCGCGTGGCGCGACTGTTGGGGCCTGGACCACGACCTGACCGTGGCCGGATCTGCCGTGAAGCTCTACGCTTCCAGCCAGAGCGGAACGGATAACAAGCCGCTGGAAATCGACGGGATCGACGCGAACGGGGACAGGCAGCTAGGCTACGTCACGCTCCAGGGCCAGACAAAAACGGAGGTAAAGCTCGCGGACGGATCGGACGCAACGTGGCTTTTTGCCAACGCGGCGCGGTTGCTTGGCACCACGCAGAACGGCGGGAACATATACGTTTACGAGGACGATACGGTTACTGCCGGGGTGCCACAAACGCCAGCGAAGCGAAAGCTGTTCATGCTGGCCAGCGACGGCGTTAGCTCGCAGTTGTTTTTCCGAGTGCCAAACGGCAAGCGGGCGCTGCTTGTCGCCTGCGAAATTGACGCTAACAATTTCGTGGTTCCGGCTATCCGTGTTTCCGTCAAGCAGAACCAGACTTCGCCGTATCGCGTGTACTATATGCCGTCCAATATCGGCAACACCAGCGGCACGCCGTTCCCGATCCCGCTGGTTGCCGAGGCTGGCGGCGTGTTTCTGCCTGAGTTTCTACTGAACGCTGTCGATTCCGTGACTGGCACAATTCACATTGTTTTGAGGGACGGCTAACATGGAGACACAACCAGTAACTGACGAGGTTCACCAGCGGGCGCTGCCGTATTCTACGCACGTTTCCAGGTGGGGCGCAGAGGACGCAGACTATGCTTTTCTCTCGTCATATGAGTTGACTTCTGGCCCAACGGCAATGACGGCTCAGTGCGGCTTCTCAGGCAACCTGACCGTGCCCGCCAGCGCGTTCGCCTTGTATTGCTCGTCCAGCAACAACGGCGACACCGTGGATATTCTCGTGACCGGCCTGGACGCGAACGGCGACGTTCAGCAGGTGCAACAGACGCTTGCTGGACAGACCAAGACCAAGGTGGGCACCACTGAAACGTGGCTTTATGCTCACCGTGTGGAAATGGTCGGTGCTACTCCTGCCGCTGGCGTGGTTTGGGTTTACGAGGACGATACCGTGACCGCTGGCGTGCCGCAGACGCAAGCGAAAAAGAAGCTCGCCATTAACCTGGGCGCTGGTCAAAGCACCTCATGCTGCTACAAGCTGCCCGCCACCAAGTGCGGCGTGGTGCTGGCTGGTGGCGTTGGCGGTCAGGCGCTGACCGGCGTCACGTCAGCTATCAAGTGGAAAAAGCCGGGCGAAGTGTTCAAGTCGGCAATCTTCCCAACCGGCCTCACCCCTGGCAGGAGTGAAGTCATTTTTAATAACCTGCTGCCGCCGCTCACCGAAATCAGGCTAGACGCTTCCACTGCGGGGGAGGACACTCTCAGCGGCGAGTTGACGCTTCAGCTTTTTGACGCGGAAAGGGCCACGCCATGAACGAAAGCCTGAACTTTGAAATCAAGGAACTGAATGAGGAAACCGGGGAATTCTCTGGCTACGCTTCCACGTACGGAAACGTGGATAGCTACGGCGACCGGATCGAGGCCGGGGCGTTCTCACGAACGGTCAAGTCCGCTGACGGCAAGTTTCCGCTGCTGTGGCAGCACGACTGGAAGGCCCCCATTGGCGTGGCGGAAGTCGTGGACGATAACAAGCGCGGGCTGAAGATCCGGGGCGAGCTTAACCTGAAGGTGGGGCAGGCCCGCGAGGCCCTGGAGCTGCTTCGGCAAAAGGCAATCAAGGGCCTGTCAATCGGTTTCGAGTCTATCAAGGAAGCCTTTGAGGGCACGGTGCGCGTGCTGTCTGAAATCAAGTTGTGGGAGGTTTCCGTAGTGACCTTCCCGGCAAACGATCGGGCGACCGTGACCGTGGTCAAGGCCGTGGTCCCGTTTCAGGACTTGCCGCTGGCAGACCGGGACAGGGAGTGGAGCGCCAGAACGGCAGAGCGGCGAGTGCGTGCCTGGGCGGACGCCGAGGACGGACTGGATACAGCGGCCAAGCGCGAGAAGTACCGGCAGGCGTTTGTCTGGTACGACTCCGAGGACGCCGAGAACTTCGGGGCCTACAAGCTGCCGATTGCCGACGTGCTGGACGGCAGGCTGACCGCTGTCCCGCGTGCTATCTTCGCGGCTGCGGCAGCGATTGAGGGAGCACGCGGCGGCGTGGATATCCCCGAGGCCGACGCGGCCAAGGTGAGGACTCACCTGGGGCGCTACTACTCGAAAATGGACCTTACCGCGCCGTGGGACGCGGAACGGCAGGCCGCGAACGCCGTGGCTGCCGCTATCGGTTGGGCTACGCTGGGAGTCCGAATTGACCCGGCAATGGCGCAAAGTGCGATTGACGCCCTTGCACCACTGGCGCAGGAAGGGAAGGAAGGACAGGCAGACCCGGGCGCGGCCCTCTCTGACTGGCTTCCGCCCGCGCCACCCGGTGCAGGCGAATCGGACGAGCGCCAGAAGCAAGCAATCCTTGACGCCGTGGCACAGTACACGGCGGCAACGGGCAACTAAACGGAGGGAAGGAAAATGGCCGATACCATGACCCTGGAGCAGATCCACGAGGCGGTCCAGAAGGGCTACTCCACGCTCCACGAGTTGAACGAGAAGGCAGAGAAGGAACGCAAGGAACAGGGCGAAGTCTTGGGCCAGACCAAGGAAGTGCTGGGCAAGGTGGACGAGCGCCTGAACGCCCTGGAGGAACGCGCCGAGAAGCTCGAAACCTCCAAGAACCGGCCGGGCGTCGAACCCGCCGACCAGGACCACGAGGAACGTCACGCGGCCTGGGTCAAGGCGTTTGACAAGTGGGCACGTCGCGGCGCGGTTGGCCCGGACGAGGCCAAGCTGTTGAGCACCGACGATCTGGCGAACGGCGGGGCGCTGGTCATTGACGAGAACGCCCCGGAGATTGAGCGCCTGCTGGTCGAGCGCTCGCCCGTCCGCGAACTGGCCCGCGTCACGACGCTGACGCAGGGCGGCAGGCTGCGGATTCCGCTGGAAGGCTCTACGGCCTTTCAGACCGGCTGGATTGCGGAGCGGCAGAGCCGCAGCGAGACAACCACGGGCACCACGGCAGAGAAGTTTATCGACGCCCACGGCCTGTACGCGAATCCGAAGGTCACTGTTGAGATGCTGGCAGACTCCGGGTACGACGTGGAAGGCTGGATTAACGAGTCGCTGGCCGAGCAGTTCGCCAAGACCGAGGGCACCGGGTTCATTTCTGGCACCGGCATGGGCCAGCCCGAGGGCCTGCTGACTAACCCGGACGTGGGCGAGCGCGAAACCGCGAACAGCGGCGCGATTGTCGCGGACGATTTTCTGAACCTGAAGGGCGACTTGCCCGAGTTCTACGCGAACAACGGCGTTTTCCTCGTCAAGCGCAGCACAAAGACGGCGCTTCGCTTGCTGAAGGACGGCCAGGGGCAGTACCTGTGGCAGCCGAGTTTGCAGGCTGGCTCGCCCCCGACGTTCGACGGTTCCCCGATCCGCGAGGCCGTGGATATGCCCGCTATCTCTGGCGGGAACACCGTGGCGCTCTTTGGTGACTTCCGCAACGCCTATTGGATCATCGACAAGTCTGGAATGACTATGATCCGTGACGCGGTGACGGAGAAGGGCTTTGTCCTGTTCTACACTGAGCGCAGGACTGGCGGCGGTGTGTACCGGGCCGAGGCTGTGAAGAAGCTCACGGTCAAGTCGTAGGCAACAACGGGCGAGGGGGGGCGCAAGCCCCCCAGGCCCACGGAAGGGAGAACGCGCAGCATGGCGAATACCGAGAATTACATGGAGCAGGGCGGCGAGCGCTGGGTGGTCGGCGGCTCCTGCGACGTGGCAGACGGGGGCGAGATTGACGTGGAATCTGGCGGCGCTCTGAAGGTTGCCGGGACCGACGTAACCGCTTCCCTGGGAGCCACGGCGGGAAAGGCCGCTGACGCTTCCTTTGTCGTTGGCTCCGAGGCTGGAAACGTCATTAACGTGGCAATTCAGTTGAAGGACGCGGACGGCGAGGACTTGGCGGCCCGTGCGAACGTCTACGCCTACCTGTCCGACGATGCGAACGGCGATAGTATCGCCGGGACCGCGCCGGACGGCGGCGTGGCAATCGGCACGGACGGAATCGCAGACCCGATCACGGCCGGAAAGTCGTTCCGGCTTGGCAGCGAGGCAGATGGTGATATCGACCTGAATATCACGGAGTCCGGGGCGGACACGTGGTATCTCGTGGTCGTGCTGCCTGACGGCTCGCTGAAGGTTTCCGGGGCTATCACGTTCGCCACGTAAGGCGAGCAGAGCAGAAGGGAGAAGAAGCAGATGAAGCGAGATATGCACAACGCGGTCGATAACAAGGTGGCGCTGAAGATCCAGCAGATTGCCAGCGACACCACGACCGCAGGCGAAATCATCGACCTGGGCGCGAGCGGCGAAGTGTTCGACTCGCTGGAGTTCCTCGTGCAGACCGGCACCGTGACGGACGGAGACTATACCGTGCTGATCCAGCACGGCGATGAGTCCAACTTGTCGGACGCGGCGAACGTGGCCGACGCCGACCTGCTGGGCACCGAGGCGGGCGCGTCGTTTTCGGCCGATACCGACGACGACAAGACCAGCAAAATCGGCTACCGGGGCGCGAAGCGCTACGTCCGGCTGTCGATTGTGTCCACGAACACGTCAAGCGGCGCGTACATTGGCGCTCAGGCGCTGCTTGGGCACCCGCTGGATACGCCGAAGTCGGACCAGAAGCCCGAAGGCTAGGCGAGGGCTGACCAATGACCAAGCGGGCCACGCGCCAGCCAGCGCTGCTATCTTCCCGGGTAGAGCGTGGCCCGCTTGTTTTTCGGAGGAAATGACGTGAGTTTGAGCGGCGGAATGTACGGCGACGGTATCGGCCTGTCAGGCGGCAACGCCGCGCTTGTGCCGTACTCCCGGTCCAATGCTGACGATAACTCGCACAAGGCGTACGTACGCGAGGAACCGGACACGCTGTCGCCAGCGACCAAGGCCGAGGTAAAGGCGCGGCTACATATCCCGGCCAGCGTCACGGACTTTGACGATACGCTGGACGCGCTGCTGGAAGCCGCGACAACCATCGTGCAGGACTGGATAAACCGGAAGCTGAAAACGCACGGCCTGGACTTGTGGCTTGACGAGCCGCCAAACCGTGACCGCGTGTTTTTGCCGTATCCGCCGAGTACCGCCGTGGTGACGGTCACGACTTACGACCCGGATAACACGCCCACCGAGTTCGCAAACACGAACTATATCGTTTCGATACAGAACGACCGGCCCAAGATCGTACTTCGCGCCGGGTGCTCGTGGCCCACGGACGTTAGGGCGGCAGACGCTTTCAAGTTCGTTTTCTCCACCGGCTACGGGGCGGACAATGGCGACGTGCCGCAGGCTCTGCGCGAGGCCGTGCGCAGAATCGCTGCGGATATGTACCTTAGTCCGACCGACTGGTGCGGCAAGGATTCCACGGAAATCATCTTTGACCGCCTGCCGACCGTTGGCCTGATCCTGAACCAGTACGCGACGGAGAAGCTGTAGCATGGCGAAGGCGTGCTTCCAGTGCGAGGATATAGGGGCCATGACTACAAAGGTCGAGGTCCGCGACCGCCAGGGCACGGTTGACGATGGCTCTGGCGGATATGATCCGGCAGACGTGCTGAAGGCCACGATCTTCGCCGCCGTCGAACCGAAGCAGCGGACGAAGGTTTTTGAGGACGGGCAGACCAAGGGAATCGTGGTGTGGGAACTGACCACGTGGTACACGGACACGCTCGCTGCGCTCGATCTTATGGAAATGTCACTGAAGATTGACGGCCGCTGGTTTGAAGTCATTTCCGTGGTGGACCGTGAAGCCAAGCACCAGTTTTTTGACCTTCAGGCAATGGAGACTCGCGCCCGTGGCTAGGCTGACATTCAAGCTGGACACAACCCAGGCCGTCCACGACCTTGACCGGGTGCGCGGCAAGGTGAGGCGCAACTGCCAGCGGGCCATTGCCGAGTCGGCGCTGAACATTCAGCGCGAGGCCCGCAAGCGCTGCCCCGTGGACACGGGAAACCTCCGTTCCTCGATTCAGACGGATTTCAGAATCGACCGCCTGGGCGCGGAGGTTGGAACGCGGACATTCTACGGCGTGTTTCAGGAGTTTGGCACCAAGCCAAGCCCGGGCCGCTACGTGCCCGCAATCCGGCGCAGGATCAAGACCGGGACGCACCCTGGAGTCAAGGCGCGGCCGTTTCTACGGCCAGCGGCGGAGCAGGAGCGCCCGCATTTCATCGAGTCGCTTCGCCGGGCGTATGAGCAGGGGGCGCGGAAAAGGTGAGTCCGCTTTTTGCCGCAGAAGAAGCCCTGTTTGAAGTGCAAGCCGCCATTGTGGCCCTGCTGCGTGCCGACGTGACGCTATCGGGGCTGGTCAATCTCATAGGCGACGAGATACCGAAGAACACGGACTATCCTTACGTGCAGCTTGGGGACGAGGCGACGGGAGCGCCTTGGCATACGCACAACCGACCCGGCGAGGAAATCGTCTTTCCAGTCGATATCTACTCTGACCGCCAGGGCTTTCGGCAAGCGCAGGTGATAGCAAAGTCCGTTATGCGCCTGCTGGCGAATCAGTCTTTCGCCGTCAGCGGCTACAAGACAGCGACAAGCTACTATGATTCGACGCGGCAGGCAATCGAGGAAAACGAGGCAGAGGAAAAGCGGCGGCGGATCACTTTGAACTTTCGGGTTCGTCTACTTCAGGCGGACCCGTCGTAACATAAAGGCCAGAGCATAGGAGGGAAAACGTATGGCGGCTGGCACACTTGTGACCGTTCAGGAAGTCGGCCTGTTCGGTGGGGACGAAATCAGCTACGCGGCAGTGGACGCGACGGACGGGAACAGGGTTCCGGCCGACGTGGACGCCATCATTGTGAAGGTCGGGGCCACGGCCACGGTCATTACGATGGACAGCGCAGCGGATATCAACGAGCGCGAGGGAGACATTGCGTCGAGTTCCGTATCCGACACCGACGTGATTTTCATGCCGTCGCGTCCGCCGATTTTCCGGCTGAAAACCGGCGATAATGCGGGATACGTGCTGGTAACGTACTCGCAGGGGACGAACGTCGAGATTGCCGCGCTGAAGTGGCGTAAGTAGCGCGGCCAAACCAGAAGGGAGAAAAGGACCATGAGTGAAAACGCTATTCCTGGTTTTGATGCCTTCCTGTACGTCACGGGAAGCACGACCCTCGTCGCGGAAGTCAGGGACGTGGAGCTGAACATCGAGCACAGCGCTATCGACTCCACGACACACGACGATGTAGGCTGGGAGTCGAACATCAAGGGCCGCAGGCGCTTCACGGCGTCCGGCGAAGTGCTCTACTACGAGGGCGACTCCGGGCAGGAAGAACTGCTTGACCGCATTCTGGACGGCGAGAAGTTCGACGTGGTTTTCCGGCCCCAGGTGGGCACGGGAAATCGTGAGTACACGGGCGAGGCCCGCATGACGAACTGGCGGCACAGCGGGCCTAACGACGACGCCCAGGCCGTTGGAATCGAGATGCAGGGCACGGGTGCCCTGACGGACGCGGTGCAGTCCTAGCGCCGCACTAACGACGTAACGCCCTGAGATGGGCGGGAGGACAGAAATGCTGGCCGGAACGAAAAAGGTTGTGATTGCGGGCGAGCCGAAGTTGCTCAGGTTCGATATGAACGCCGTCACATACCTGGAGGGAGAGCTTGGCAAGACGCTGGGCCAGTTCCTTGGTGACTTGTCCAGCGGCGTGGATCTTGGTATCCGTGGCGCTCGCGCAATGCTATACGCTGGCCTGCGCTGGCAAGAGCGCACCATGAGTCCCGACAAGGCCGGGGACTTGATCGAAAAGCACTTGTCACAAGGCGGCGACCTGGGCGAAGTGCTGTCCGTCTGCGGGCAGGCCCTTGGCGAAAATACCTTTGTGAAGGACTTGGTGAAGAAGGCCGCCGAGGAACTGACAAGGGACCAGGACGAGGACGAGCCGGCCGCCGAGGAAGAGAGCGCCGAGGGAAACGAGGACGGCGACGGCGACGAGTAGCCGAAGGCGACCGGAAGGGCTTTCCGTTTGGCCCGATTGCCGAGTGGATAGACGAGCAGCTTCCGGTTGCTTGCGGCCAGCTTGGATACAAGCCCTGGGAGTTCTACCGTATGACCGTCGCAGAGTGGACCCTTGCGGTACGCGGCCTCAACCAGCAGCAGCGCGGCGAGTTGACCGTGACGGCGTGGCAGACTGCCCAGCTTGCAGCGCCGCACTACAAGCGCGGCCAGCAGGCCAGTCTATTCTCCAGGTTCTGCCGTGCGCTGTTGAAGCCGATTCGCAAAACCGAAGCGGACGATGAAAAGGACTACCGCGATATGACGCCTGCCGAGCGCAAGGCGGCGCGCGAGCAGATGCACGAAAAGGCACGGCGCAGGGCTGGCGAGCGTGCGCGTGTCAAGCAACTGGACAGGGCATACCAGAAGCAGACGCGAGACTTGACAGTGAACACCGAGGGCGAAAATGGCTGAGATTACCGTCACGGAAATGATGGCCGCCCTTGGGCTGGACCTGTCAGAGTTTGAGCGTGGGCTTGGTACGGCGCAGCAGTCACTTCGCAACGCCGGGCGCACGATGCAACAGGTGGGCGGCACGCTGACGCGGCGCGTGACGGCCCCGCTGGTGGCTATGGGCACGACTGCGGCCGTGCGCTTCGGCCAGTTTGAGTCCAGCATGAATACCGTGCAGGCGTTGACAAACGCCACGGGCGCGGACTTTCAGGCCCTGACTGGCATAGCGCGGCAGCTTGGCGAAACCACGGCTTTCAGCGCGACCCAGGCGGCGCAGGCTCAGGCATTCATGGCCCGGGCTGGGCTTGAAACGGCGCAGATATACCAGGGCTTGCCGTCCACGCTGAACCTTGCGGCTGCCGCTCAGTTGGACCTTGGCAGCAGCGCCGACATTGTGACTAACGTGCTGGCCGGGTTGAAGCTGCCGGTGGAGGAACTTGGCCGGGCAACAGACGTGCTGTCGTTCGCTGCGAACAACGCGAATACCGACGTGCGGCAGTTGGGACAAGCCTTCAAGTTCACGGGCGCTATCGGCACGGCTGCCGGTATCTCGTTCGAGGAAATGGCCGCCGTGCTTGGCGAGCTAGGAAACTCAGGCATTCAGGCAGGCATGGCCGGGCGTGGGTTTGCCGCTGCTATCCGCGATATGCTGCGGCCGACTGACCGGGCGCGGGCCGAGCTTGAGCGGCTTGGGATTTCGTTCACGGACAGCAGCGGACAACTGCGTTCTTTCATAGACATTATGCGCGAGTTTGAGGAAAAGGGCGTTGGCGTCGAGGACGTTTTCAGGATCTTCACGACCCAGGGCGCTCGCGTGGTTGTGACTCTGCTGGGCAGTTCCAGGGCGTTGGGCGATTTTCGGGACAGTCTTAGCGAAGCTGGCGGCACTGCGCAGACTTTGGCCGACGTGCAGATGCGCGGGCTACGCGGCGGGTTCCTGCGGTTCATTTCGGCTGCCGACTCTGCCGCCATTAGCGTGGGCGAGCGACTCGCGCCGTACCTTATCCGGCTGTTCGATGTAATGGCGAGCGGCTTTCGAGTGATTGCAAACCTAAACCCCAAGATTCTTCTGGTGGGGATTGCCTTCGGTGCGCTCACTGCTGCAATCGGGCCGGTTCTGGTTGGGCTTGGTCTTATGACCAGCGGCATAGGCTATCTGTTGCCGCTGCTGGCTGCGCTCCAGGCCAAGGCCGCCGTGGTGCTTGTCGAAATGGGGGCAATGGCTGCCCCGATTCTGGCTGGCGTGGCGGCCCTGGCAGCGCTGGCCCTTGCCACGACAATGGTCGTTCGCCATTGGGACACGCTGTCGGATATGGTCGGCCGCGCCGTCGAGGACATTCTGGCGTACTGGCAGGACATATACCAAGACGCTAGGGAGTGGCTGAACGACAAGCTGGGAGATCTGCTAGGCCCCGCTCTTGGCCGAATCCTAGAGACTGCCTTCGGCGGGATCGTTGGCTTTGCAAACCGCGTTTCCGAAGTCTGGAAGTTCGTCCACGACGAGGCGAAGGACTGGCTGAACGTCGAGATGGGCGACGTGCTGTCAACCATGCTGCAACTTATCACGGGAAGCGTGGGGCAGTTTGGCGTGCAGGTTGCGCAGTTGACGCAGAACGCGGACGAACAGTCGAATACGCTGGCCGACACGTTCAACCGCACGGCTGGCGAGATTGCCAACGGGTTTCTTGCCGCGTCCGATTCGGCCGACTCCGCGACAGGCGGAATCCTTGGGTTTTTCCAGACAGTTGGCGAGTCAGCAACGAACGCAATCAATCCGCTTGGCAGGTTCTTCAACAGCATGGTCGAGAACACGGACACCGGCCAAGCGGTAATGGAAAATTTCAGGGCCGAAATGGCCGATATCTGGAGCGAGATATCGACGGCTGCCAGAAATCTCGTGTTTGTCAGCCCGGACGCGGCAGGCAATGCCGAGGCAATGCTGGAACGTATGCGGACGGCCTTTCAGGAATTCGTTGACGCAGCAAACGGCGACCTTGAGCGGAACAAGGTGGCGCTTGACTCCTGGGAGGAACGATTCGACGCCTGGATAAACACCAGCGCCGAGAAGCTGAACGTATGGGGCGAGTTGAATCGGCAAGTGTTCACTCAGTTCGCGGACGGCGTTAGCATGGCGTTTGCCCGGGTTATCGTGGACGGCGAAAACCTAGAGGACCAGCTAAGGCAGGTGGGCCAGAACATAGCCCGAAATTTCATCGCGGCCCTTATCAGGATCGGCATACAGCGCGTGGCGGCTGCCGTGCTCGCCACGAGGACGGCCAACGCCGAGACAGCGGGCACGACGGCGGCCCATGCCACGCAGACCTTTACCGGACAGATGGCGGCCATGAGTATGGCCCCGTTTCCGGTGAACCTGACAGCGCCGCAGGTTGCATCTTCGATGCGGGCAATAACACTGGCGGCAGGTGCGGCCGGGCGTATCGGAGGGATTGCGGCTGGTGGCGGTATCGGGATCGGAGCGGAGGGCGCGATTGTTGACCGGCCGACGCTGGCCCTGATCGGTGAGGCAGGCCCCGAAATGGTCACGCCGCTGAACAGGATGCGCGGGAATGGCCCGCTTCCTGCCGGTGCCGCAGGCATGGCGCAGACGCTGGTAGTGCGGCTGGACGGCCGCGAAATGACCCGGCGCGTGGTTCGTGGTATGCCCGCAGAGTTGAACTTTGACCTGGGGCTGGACACGGCGTGAGCGCTGGCGTGGTCGTTACGATTGACGGGGTGGACCGCAGCGCGTACCTGGGCGCGAATTCGTGGCGCTGGGCGAGTCGCCTGGAGGAACGCGCTACCTGTGATTTCGAGCTAATCGTGAAAGGCCCGACGCCGTATTACCGCCCGCTCGTGGGCGAGCCTGTGATAGTCACGCTGAACGGCACACGGATTTTCGGCGGCATGATTGACAACGTGGACGAGGACGAGCCAGTGAAAGGCGCGGGTGTGTTCTACACGGTGCGCTGCAAGGACTACGCCGCGATTTTGGACCGCTTTCTAGTTGCCCGCAAGTTCGACGGAGTTCCCGCAGGTGATATGGTCACTGTGCTCGTCCGTGACTACGTGAACGCAGCCGAGGGCATGACCACGACGGGAGTCCAGCCTGGAATTACGCTTGGAAAGGTCGTATTCGGCTACAGAAAAGCCAGTGACTGTATCCGTGAGCTTGCCACCTTGTGCGGTTTCTCGTGGTACGTGGACGAGTTCAAGGACGTGAAATTCTTTGAACGGGCAACGTACTACGCACCGTTTTCGATTGTGGACGGGTCGAATAACTACCTATCACTAAGCATAAAGCGAAGCGGCGAGAAGTATCGGAACGTCCAGTATATTCGCGGCGGCCTTGGCGTAACGAATAGCCGTCAAGAATCATTCAAGGGCGACGGCTCGCGTCAGTCTTTCCCGTTGACGTTTCCCGTGGCCGGAAGTCCAGCCGCGAAGCCCGTGATAACTCTAAACACTGGCGGCGGTCCAGCAGCCCAAACGGTCGGAATCAGAAACCTTGACGATCCGACCGCATATCAGTGGTACTACGAGGCTAGGGACAAGACGATAAGTCAGCGCGACACTGACGCTGCCATTGCATCTACAGACATTCTGGCCGTCACCTACGTTGGGCTTTTTCCAACGCTGGCCCTTCGCCAAGACGGGGCAAAGGTTGCGGAGCGATCTTCCATTGAAGGCGGCAGTGGCGTCTATCAGGCGATAGAAACTGATCGAAGCATCGAATCCGAGGACTTCGCAGAGGACAAGGCGCTGGCCCTGATCCGCAAGTACGGGGATATTCCCACTGAACTTAGGTTTTCGACGGACGAGGCTGGGCTACGCGCTGGGCAAATCCTGACGGTTGACCTGCCGACCAGGGGCGACGATCTGTCCGCGAAGGAGTTTTTGATTGAATCCGTGACGGCCCGCGACCTTGAGGGCCTGCACGTCCGGTATGAGGTTATCGCCGCTTCAGGCGAGCACCTTGGCGGCTGGGCGTCGTGGTTTCGGAAGCTGGCCGCAGCAGGCCAGGATTTCACGCTACAGGAAGGCGAGGTCATAGACCAGCTATCGCAGCATTTCGAGGGAATCAAGTTCACTGAAACATACTCCCAGGCTGTAGCACTGAAGGCCGCTGCTGTTGACCTGTACTCTGGCTGGCCGTGGAACGCGAGCGGCTCGTGGTGGGGCAAATCCTATTGGGGGAATTTGCCGGTATGACGTGCCGCGTGCTTGAGCTTCCGCCCGTTCGCTGGGCCGTAAGATGCGAGGCGACTTTTACGCTGAGGCACGCCCGGACTGGCGAGATACTTCGGCAGCAGACGCACAAGAACAAGGTTGTGGACGCCGGGCTGAATCAGGTGCGCGACCTGATAGGCGTGGGAAATTGGGGACCGACGTACGTCGCAATCGGGACAAACACGGCAGCGCCTGCTGCCGGGGATACGACGCTTGGAAACGAGGTAGCACGGAAGGAAATCACGCTGACCGACCTTGACGTGGGTCAGGTGACATTCCAGGCATTCTTTGACCAAAGCGAAGGCAACAATAACACGATAGGCGAAGCCGGACTGTTCACCTATGAGCGAGCCGGGTCGATGCTGTCGCGGGTGCTGGTCAGCCCGACAATTCCAAAGGACGCGGACCAGACCCTGACTGTATCCTGGGAAATCACGCTGACCCGTGGCTCAGGTACAAACCCGACTGTGCAGGGCTTGCAGATAGCCGCCGAGCTTCTAGCAAATATCGGCAAGGCCCCAACCCATATCGCGGTCGGCACTGACGGCACGGCCCCGACCGTGAATGATACGGCGCTTGGCGCTGAAGTGTACCGGGCGAAAGTGTCCAGGCGGCAGGGGCAAAACAAGAGAATGGACTTTCAGCTTTACGTCCCGGCTGGGGCCGGGGGTGCTGCGACACTGCGCGAGGCTGGGATATTCAATGATCCAGCAGGCGGGGCCATGTTTTGCCGGGTGCTGCTGTCGCCAACGCTGCCACCCGTGTCCTTGCCTGCTACCCTGACTTGGCAGTATGATATAGCGGAGGGTTGACAATGGCGACAACTGACATAACGGGCACGAGCAACGTCTACCCGAGCGAGAACGCGATAGAAACCACGGCCGGGCGTGGTGCCCGGGGCAGTGAGTTCTATCATGCATCATACGCAAACGGGTGGGTCGACGCCTACGTGCAGACAGGGCTTGCACTGAGCACGTCCGGCACGCTGGCCTGCCCCGTATCTGCCGGAACCTTCTACGTGGACGGCCGCTCAGTCGCCACGCCGTCCACTACGATTGCCTGCGTGGATAACCAGACAAACTACATTTTTTCTAAGATCACGGTGGACGGCAGTGGAAACGCCAACGCCGTATATATCGAGTCGAACACTACCGGCACGCCGCCCGCTCAGTCCGTGCTATTGGGGACAGCCGTCGCTGTCGCTGGTGCTATTACGTCCGTGCAGGACAGGCGAAAGCTCGTCCCGGTCAGGGACGTGAACGTACTCCCGCGACAACTGAATACCTATTTCGGTGAGTCGCGTCAGACGCTTGTAGTTGACGGCACAATGGGGGAAACAGTGGTTGCGGCCGTAACCGTGACGCCAGCGCTGGCGCGATACCAGAATATGCGCATTAGAATGCTTGGCACGCTGGACGTGACCGCCGTCGCAGGTGCTAACGCGGTCGTGCGCTTTAAGCACGACGGCGCGACGGACAGGAGCGTGACGCTGGCAGGCGGGCAGACCCTTTACGGCTGGAACATCTTTCGCACGTTTGCCGAGACATTCAACGCGGGGGCGTCCCATACCTATCAAGTCACTTTTGATTCCCTGGGCGTACTGGTAACTGACACCATTTCGGGCTTTGCCGAGCTACTTATAGAAGGCTGCGGGGCAGTCTAGGGAGGACGATATGCCGGAATTGTCGTTTCAGAAGTACAAGCGGAAGGTTCCCGAAACGCGGGACGCGGAGCAGCTTTTTTCCTCGCTGCCGCAGTCCGTTCAGGACTTCATGGCGGCGAACAACGTCGAGGGCTTTGTGCTGGTCGGCGGCCTGATCGTAATGCCCGGTGACTACGTGGTGAAAACCAAAAACGTGCAGGGCGACGATACTGAGCAAGTGGTGCGCAAGGCGGACTTTGAAAAGACGTGGCAGCCTGAATAGGGAGGGAGAAATGCGGGAATTGATCGGCAAGCTAGGCGGGCGGAAGTTCCTCGTGGCCGTGGTTGGCCTCGTGGGCGTGGTCGTGGCGGCCTTGACGGGGTTTGACCTGGACCCGTACAAGGAAACGATTATAGGCGTTCTTGGTGCGTTCATGGTCGGCCAGGGAATCGCTGACGGCGCGAGCGGCGGCAAGACCAGCACCACGACGCCGGACGAGTAGACGTGTCCCCAGGCGAGTGGTTCGTGCTGCTGCTGCGGCTGGTCTGTAGCTGGCTCCAGCATAGGTACGCCCCCGAGCAGGTGCGATTCAGGGAGCTTGCCCAGGTGCGCAGGGCAAGCGAGGTTGAAAGGGTTGGAATTGAGAAGGCTATTTCTACTGGCGACACTGCCGCTATTGCTCGCATTCTGCGCGGGCTGCGGGCAGACGAGGACGGTCGTACTTCCGGCGACTGACCGGGTATTTCGGATCGAGCAGGGGCGGCCCGTATGGGACGGCCAGCCGTACCCGTTGTCCGAAATAGAAGGCTGGTACGTGCTGAGTCCAGGGAACCTGCTTCAGTACGCCGAATATATGGCGGCCAAGCGCAAGCGCGAGCGCGAGGCAGAGATACCTGGGGGGGGCCAGTGAGCGAGCAGGACATACTCGCCCGGTTGCAGAGCATCGAAGGGGCGCTCCGTGGCGACGGCTCAGAAGGGTCGGGGATTTCCCCGAGGCTGGCGAGCACGGAGCGCCTGACCCGAGAGAATGCCCGCCAGATATCCGAGATGGTCCGTGGGGACACCAAGTGGCGTGAGGACGTGCGGGCCTTGATCGAGGCGCAGGACGACAAGTGCGAGGCCAGGGCCTCAGCGGTCCATAGAAGGGTTGACGAGGTAGCCGAGGAAGTGGCCGTGGCAGACGAGCAGGCGGCAGAGCGTGCGGCTGAGGCGGTCAGGCCGGTGAATACCGAGCTACAGCGGCAGGCGAAGGATATCGCGGCTGGCAAGTGGTGGATTCGCGGGGCCTTGTGGGTCGGCGGGATCGGGGGCGCCGGGCTGTTGGGCCTGCTGATCTGGTCCGTGCAGAAGGCGGCCGAGGCCGTGGCTGCCGCGCAGCAGGTAGTCAACCAAGCCAACGGCGGGCACTAAGCGCCGAAATCAGAAAATCTCGCCGTTTCGGCCACGCGCCGGAATTGTAACTTGCCAATGGTACACGTGGCGCTTATGATGTAACACGTTGTATCATTGGGGCTACCCGGGGAGGAAACGCTATGAACAAGGAATTGGGGCTGCCCGGCTTGCGGGCGGCCAGGGAAGCCGCTGGGTTTTCCCAGGGAGCGCTTGCCGGTGCTCTTGGGGTTACACGCCAGACGGTTGTCAGGTGGGAGAATGGCAGGGCCAGCCCCAGGGGCCGCGAGCGGCCCGCAGAGGTTGCGGACCTGCTGGGGTGCTCCGTGGCCGACCTGTACGGCTCCGAGCACGTGGCGGCAGTCACGCTCGCCCGTCCAGGCGTGCTGACGGGCAGCAGGACGGAGCCGGAGCGCCATATCATTGGCGACCTGTCTGGGCTGAAGCTGCCGCGCCCGTTCTACGTCAGCAACACGGGCGGCTCCGGGTTCAGGCTGCACAATGTGCTGGAGTGCCCGCGCAAGGCGGCGCTCTACCTTGCAGGCTGGCGAGTCAAACGCCTGCCGGTGTATTTTCCTTTCGGCACTGTCGTACACTCGCGGGCCTTTGAGCCGTACCTGCGCGACGATGCACCGGCAGGCGAGGCATTGGCCGAGGCGGCAGCGGCCGACGTGGAGCAGATCGTGCAGACCGAACGCGTAGAGCGCGAGGAACGACTGCCGACAGGCGAGTGGATCACGAGCACGCGGGAGGTATCAGTCACCAGCGAGGAACAGCGCAAGCTGCCGACGATTGCCAGGAATGGCGTCAGCGTCTGGCACGAGCGGCGCTATCCGGTGGAGCAGGTAGTAGCCTGTGAGTCGCGGCTTTCCTGCGAGCTTGTGGACCCGGACAGCGGCGACGTTGCCCAGGAGTTCCAGGGCTTCCACGCTTCTGGCCGCCTGGACTTGGTGCTTCGCCTGGACCGTGGCGTGAAAATCGCTGACCTGAAAACCACGGCAAGCCCGATTTCGGACGAGTGGGCGCGATGGCTGGGCTACTGGTTCCAGCTTGGGCTTTATCGCTACGTCTGGACGGCCCTGCACGTGGACCAGCCAGTGAATGCGCTGGCGCTGTATCCGCTGACCAAGAACATGGGGCGCGATACAGTGGCGAAGCACGCGAGGGAGATACCGGCTGACAACCCGCCGACGTTCCGCGCCGTGTATGAGGCGCTTGCTCGTGCGGTGCGGCTGTTGCTCTGGTTTGAGCAGGCCGGGGACTGGCCGAAGTGGGGCTGCCCGGGCCAGTGCGAGGGCAAATTCGGCAGGCCGTGCGAGTTCTTCCCGCTCTGCTGGTCCGATCACCTGCCCGCCGATACGTGGAAGCAAACTCTGGATCGGAGGGACTACCAGTGAGCGAAGGCGCGATTGTGCCCAAGCAAGGGGACACGTTCGCCATTGGCAACGTGACCAAGGACGGCGAGATACACGACGTGTCCGTGGCCCGTGCTCAGATGGAAACGGCGCGGGAAATCGAGGCTCAATGTATCCTTGCCCACCGATTCCCAAGGAACGAGGACCAGTGTCTGTCAGCCATGCTGGCGCGGTGCCAGTCCTACAAGTTCGCGGAGGGGGCCATGTACTCCTATCCGCGAGGCGGCCAGAAGGTTGAAGGCGGGAACGTCCACCTTGCCAGGATCATGGCCGAGGCATGGGGAAACGTCAGGACAGGCGTGCAGGTTGTGGGGGACACGCCGACGCACCGGAAGATTCGGGCCTTTGCCTGGGATCTTCAGTCCAATACGATGGTCAGCCGTGAGGACGAGTTCGCCAAGATGATCTACCGTCAAAGTGGCGGCTGGCGTCCGGTCAAGTACGAGAACGCCGACGATGATCGGACCTTGCGCGAGTTGACGATGCGCTACGGCGCGATACTCCAGCGCGAGTGTATTTTTTCCTTGCTGCCCAGGGACGTGAAGGAGCGCTGTATTGCAGCTATCCGGCAGACGGTGCGCAAGGGGCCGCAGGGCGTGCCGTTCGACCAGCAGAAAACCGACCTGCTGGCGGCGTTCGCAGGCGTGGGCGTCACGGCCGAGGATATCGAGCGGCGCGTAGGCCACAAGCTGACGGACCTTTCGGCAGAGGAACTGGCGGACCTGCGGCTGGCATATTCCGGCTTGAAGGAAGGGGACGCGAAGAAGTCGGATCTGTTCCCACCCGCGAGGGTTGCACGCGAGCAGAAGAAAGGAAAAAAGAAAGACCAGGGCGGGGAGGAATCCCCGCCCGACCTGTTCGCGGGCGCTGGCGAGCACGCGGACACGTCCGGCCGGGATCGGGTCAGTATCGAAACCATGAACGCCGTCAACCGCTGGCTGGAGGACCACGCGCTGACGAGTCACTTTGCACTTGGCGTAATGGCCGAGCAGATGATAGCGCCGGACGGAACGGCGCTGAACGACCTGACGGAAGAAGAAGGCAGGCGGCTACTGGCCGCCCTTGAACAAGGGGACGCAGCATGAGCGAGAACGGGGAAGGGAAAAAGCGGAACGTCACGCTGTCAAGCTGGTATTTGTGCGAAGTCGTTAAAGCCGAGGGCAGCGAACGCGAGGCATACGTGCCGCAGCTTCAGCTTCCCGGCCTGACCGGCTGGGAGAAGTTCGCGGAGAAGAACGGCGAGGCAGGGAAAAGATACTTTCCGATTCGTGCGCCGCAGGGCGTGAACGCCGTGAGTATCCGCGAGGAAACCGTTAAGGTGAGGACGGTCGTTTCCGACTAGCGCGGGGTCCACGGACACCCTCGACCGCGCTGGGAAAGCCCCGGAATTTCTCCGGGGCTTTTTTATTGACCGCAACGTGGCGGCCGTGTTAGTGTAGTGCATCGTGGTAGTGGAAAACCCACAAGCGGAAACCTAAGACTCCCGGCCGGCCAGCGGTGCGCCCCCGCTACCACGTAGGCCGCCGCCCCGGGCCGGGAGTCGCTTTCGAGGCGAAGCCTATGGCTCGCGGCGACCCGCTATACGCCAAGGTCGAGGTAGACTTCTGGCTTGACGATCCGAGGCTAATAGACCTGCCGGAATACGCGCAGAACGTCTACCTGGGGCTGTGGTGCTTGGCCGTCAGATGCAGGACAGATAGGCTACCATCTCGCTACAGTTTGCGAAGTGTTGCCGGAGTGCTCCGAAAAGATCCGCGCAGCGTGGCGAAGGCGCTCGCACAGCTTCGGGATTCATGCACTGACGCGCCGCTAATTGGCGAGGACGAAAACGGCCGAATTCTGATCTATGGCTGCGGAAAAGTGCATTCAAGCCTTCGCACGTGGAAGGAGCACGCTTCCCCAAACAGGCCCCAAGTAGGCCCCAAACAGGCCCCAAATAGGCCCCAACTGTCCCGCAATGATGCGGGAACGGAAGCGGAAGCGGAAGCGGAAGCGGAAGCGGAAGCACCTGACGCCCCCGCGAATGGGCGGCCAACCGAGCAGGACGTGGAGCTTGCCCGCTGGATGCGCGACCGGCTTCGCCGGACTTCCAGCCGACCGCTGCGCAGGGTAGACGTGCGGGCGTGGGCCGACGTTATCCGACTTATGCGGGAGCGCGACGGGTTCACAGCGGAGCAGATCCGCGAGGTTTTCGCCTGGGCCAATGACGAGCCATTCTGGAGGCCGAATATCCGAAGCCCGCGCAAACTGCGCGAGAAGTGGGATACGCTCACCGGGCAGATGGACAGGCCGCAGCAGCGGCGCGACAAGCCGAAGTCATTACAGGAACCAGCGGATAAGTACGACGGGATCGGGATACAGGTGGACGAGTGATACGACGGGGCGACGTGCCGACACTCTACAGCGAGGCCACGCTGGACCAGTTCGCGGCCAAAACGCGGGACGTGCTGCGGCAGTGGCTAGAGCAGCCCGAGGGGCTGGTCACGATCACCGGCAGACCCGGCAGCGGGAAAACTCACTGCGCCTGGGCCGTGGTGCGCGAGTACCAGCGCGAGCACGACGGGGCACGCTTTGAGCTTTCGACTGCGTTCCTGCTGGACGTTGCCGCCTGGGTTGGGGCCTACGGCATGGGCGGCGCAGTACCGGCTCTGAAACAGGCGGCGCGGTTCCCGGGGCTGTTCGTGCTGGACGATCTAGGCGCGGAGAAGCTGACGGACTTCGGCCAGCAGTCACTGATATACCTGCTGACTGAGCGTGAGCAGTGGCGGCGGCCTACGCTGGTCACGTCTAACCTGTCGCTGTCCGAAGTGTCTGGCAGGCTGGACGCACGTATTGCCAGCCGCTTGGCTGGTGGTTTGGTACTTGTAATGCAACGGGACAGAAGAGTGAAAGCGCAGGGAGGGTGAAAAAAATGAAAGGGGGAGCGAGTGACGACACCATACGATGAGGGTGCCCGGTGCTCTGTCTGCGGCGAGCGCATGGACTACCACGCCGAGATCCACTGCCAACATTGCAGCGAGGTTCATTGTCCCGACTGCGACTGCGAGTGCATTGGTCGCACGAAGGAGCATCTCGCACAGGCTGAGAGCGACCGCGACGGCACCATGCAGCATCTCATGTTTGCAGACCGCGAGCGATATCGGCTCAAGCAGAGAATCAAGGAGCTAGAGGAAGAGAATGGGCGACTGCGCGAAGGGAGGGGGAAATGAGCGCTGCCACCACCCTGCGCGGGCTGATCGAGCGGGCGACGGCGGGGCCGTGGATGACCATTTCTGGTGGTGGAGAGATATCCATCGTCAAGGGGGACCGCCATACCCCGCAGTCGGAATGGTCCCCGATTACTGGGCCCGTTGACGGGAGCCTGTACGGCACCGGGCGCGGCCAAGCAGCGGATGATTACCAGCTAATCGTCTATCTCGTCAACAACGCGGAGGCCCTCGCGGAGTGCTTGGCTGCGGCAGAGACAAGGGCGCGGTACACGCACTCAGATAGTTGCGACTCATGGCGTGGCGACGGATGCACCTGTGGCCTTGACGCACTTACGACCGCCCTCGCCAGCCTACAGGAGAACAGAGATGTCAGCAGCGACTAACCTACTCGCAGACATGGAACATTGGGCAGAGGAACTCCAGCAGTACGACACCCGCGCAGCCATGACGATGAAGCGAGGGCATGACGCGCTGGTGGATGCGCTGGAGGCGCTGGGGCGTATTCGGCCAATCATAGCACGCAGCGATGCTGGACATGAATGGTTGAATGCGCCAGAGAAACCAGAGGTTACGCCCTTGACACTCATCGACGACGCCCTCGCCAGCCTACCGGAGAACAGCGATGTGTAGACCCGCAAGTTTTGTGCTGACGAAGAACAAAGAATTTTGGTCTACCCACACAGATAGTCACGAGGACATTATTGATGAGCACAAACTCGCACCAGACGGCACGAGGGGGCCGAATGTGTTGCGCGTCGAGATCGTGCCCCCCGACGGAGACCTGTCAGCACCACCGCGCAAATGGCTATTCGGATACGATCAGGACATTCTGCCATCATGGGCGGATCGAGAACGTGACGAGGCGCGGACGCGGGCGGCCCTGCGATCATGGCGCCGGGAACGCCTTGTGTTGCGCGGCGACCGCATCATAACGGGCGGGCACGTGTACGTAATGAACGCCAGCGCCGAGTTGTGTGGCAACGCCCGCGCCGTGTTGTGTGACAACGCCAGCGCCGTGTTGCGGGACAACGCCAGCGCCGTGTTGTGTGACAACGCAATAGCAACCATCTACAGCAGCAACGCATCCTTCGATGTCCAATC
>Ga0180438_10002135_pt1 | contig 33225 bp, 30 predicted proteins | sample SS_ome_12_FD_132455 | JGI IMG/M metagenome (GOLD analysis project Ga0180438, IMG submission 132455) | Hypersaline lake sediment archaeal communities from the Salton Sea, California, USA - SS_3_D_2 metaG | ecosystem: Environmental > Aquatic > Non-marine Saline and Alkaline > Hypersaline >... | reverse complement strand
TCTCTCCCTTCCCTATTCGTAAAAAACACCGCCTGCCTTCCCCCTTCAGCCAGCCCCTCTCCAGAACCAGCCCCAGGATTCTCGGCACCGGCGCCTTTCACTGCTATCAAAGAACTGTTTTGCTTTGCCTCATAGTCCCACTTCATGGGGACCTCTGAGGCGCAAGAGCGAATTTACTTCACTCAGAGATTCAATGTCAAGTACTAATGCAAAAATAAATCTGAGTTTTTACGGTATTGTAAAAAGATCACTTCGGCGAGCCGAAACTCATGTTGCCAACACCCGCCTTATGACTACCATAATATTAATAATATCTGAACAAAATATCAAGAGCTTGAGGCCCAAATCGCTGCCCCCTTGACCAAGGGAATGGGCAAACCTACAATTTGAGGCCAGATCATGCGCATTGGTTCAAAGGTTCGCTCCATCAAACCTCGCAAACATATCCCCAACCTGTTGTCCCTGTCACGAATCGTCCTCGGTGTGCTGTTTTTTCTTCTATTTCGCCGCGGCACACAGGCAAACGCCGCTATCTGTCTGGGCATTATCGCTGCGGGGATGATCACCGACTACCTGGACGGGACTCTGGCCAGGCGAAACAACTTGGTTACGATGGCGGGCAAATGGATCGATCCAATATCAGACTTCAGCTTCTTCTTCTTTGTGTATCTATCCTTCTATACGTCCTCTCTCATGCCCCTGATCCTCCTGCTCCTTTTCCTCCTTCGGGAAATCTCCATGTACACGGCTGTACGTCCGCTGTATATCAAGCGGCGAATGGATCCGGCGGCGAAGATGCCGGGGAAATTGAAAACAGTATTCCAAAACGCCGGGGCTTCCATCATCACAACACTGGCCATCGGCTATCATCTGGATTTTCTATCCTTTTCCACCCTCAGGGCTGTATCCGTACCGCTGCTTTCACTCATGGTGGCGGTGTCCCTGGGCTCGATGTACTGGTACATAAGACCGCTGGTCGGGCTTGAAGCGGGGGATTCGCAGACCAAGGAAACGAGGAAGCAACTGCTCAAGCTCGTAGTCTACACGGTGCTTCCCCTGCTGCTTTTCTACTGTTTGTACGCCTACGTGGTTACGGTTCTCTATGATATGGCAATACAGAGCTATGCCGTGTATGTTCTGTTCAATATCCTGTACCACGGGCTGATCGTCCTCTGTTCTCTGATCGTAACCAGAGAGTTCCGGCTGGAGAAAACCGGCGAAACCCTGAAACGGATCAACCTGCCTCTTTTTCTATCCTTCGCTCGCATCTGCTCCGTTCCCGCTCTGGTCTTTCTCTTTCTGGGCATCGAGGAGATAAACGCGTCGGTCGTGGTTGTCCCCCTTCTCGGCTTCCTCTTTTTAACGGATCTTCTGGACGGTTTCCTGGCCCGCTCGCTCAAACAAACCACGCGCATCGGACGGATATTGGATCCGGCAGGGGATTATGTCTTGATCCTCGCCATCTCCTGGGTATTTCTGATCATCGATTTCATCCCGATCTGGCTCTTCCTCGTGGTTATGGTTCGGCTCCTGGTTCAGGCCATCGGCATCATTACCCTGTACTTCCTCCGGGGATACTCGTATCTCAAACTTTCCTTTCTCGGCAAAGCCTCGGTTTTCACCGTTTTTACGATCTACGGGATCGAGCTGCTCGAGTACCTCGGGACGCCTGGATTGGGCCACCCAACCGTGATCTTGATTCTCGAACTCCTGGCCGCGGGTATAGTTGGGGTATCTCTGCTGGAAAAGGCGATCTCCCTGTGGAAATCATTTGGAAAGGCTCTGGGGGAACTCAAGGATCAGTAAATCTCGATGATCTGCAGGCCCCCGTCGTTCTGGATGCGCAGGGAATACACCGAAAGCTCCCTACCCCGCGGCTTGTCACGGACCCGTTTTAGATCCATCTCGATCTGTACGGTTCGAACACCGGGGATCCGGGAATCGTAACGCTCGTAAAGATCCCACAGCTTTGCGGTAATGCCGGAAGGGGAGGGAAAGTAGTAGCCGGTATCCTGCTGGCGAACTTCCACTCCGGCATCGGTGCTCTCCATCTCGAAGGAGGTGATGCCCTCGAAGCGGTACCAGGTCTTGGCTCCCAAAAAAACCACGTAGTCATCGAAGATCACCACCTTGACCACCGGGGCGAAGTAGGACCCCTTCAGCCAGGTGATAGCCCCTTCCCCTTGCGCCGGAACGATCTCCAACTTCATGCGCCTCCCCTGGACATCCAGCACTCGCACCCGGGCGATCTCCGTTTCACCGGTGAAGGCGTTCAGGCTCTGCAGGAAAAGCATCAGAGTCCCTGCAAGGGCGATGGCCAGGATCACTGCAAGGAGACCGATGGTTTTTTTGAAACGAAATACGAGAAAGAAGAAAACCGTGCTGCCTGAAAACAGATAGAACAAATTCGGATCCAGGATCTTCTCCGGTCCGGGTACGAATACCGCCCCCAAAGCGACCACTACGGCCAGGCACAGATAGAGGGTGAAGAACATCCATTTTGCCGTTTTTGCCCGTTCCGGATCAGCTGCCCGCCAGCGGGGATGCGCCGCGGAACGTAAAGCCCGGTTCAAGGCCGCGCCGCAGAAAAGACCGGAAGCAACCAGCCAGAGATGGGGAGTCTGAAGCAGGAGGAATCTAAAATCCATAGATGTCGCCGAACTTCTCCTCCAGATACTCGAGCAGGTAGCGGGGATTGAGGGATTCCCCGGTTACCCGGGTACAGAGTTCCCGAGCGGAGTAAACCCTGGCGTGTTTATGGATGTTTCCCTTAAGCCAATCGAGGATGGTCTGAAAATGCCCCTCCTCGACCTGCTTGCACCAGTCGGGAATATCCCCCTTCAGGGTGTTGAAAAACTGGGCGGCGTACAGATTCCCGAGGGAGTAGGTGGGAAAGTAGCCGAACATTCCTCCGGACCAATGGATGTCTTGAAGCACCCCTTTGGCGTCGTCCGGAGGCCTCAAACCGAACAGCTCTTCCATCTTGACGTTCCAGGCCGCGGGGAGGTCTTCCACGGCCAGGTCACCGCTGACCAGCTGCTTTTCCAGCTCGAAACGCAGCAGAATATGCAGGTTGTAAGTCACCTCGTCCGCCTCTACGCGAATGAAGGAGGGCGCTACCCGGTTGATCCCTTCGTAGAAGCAACGAAGATCTACATCCGCGAGAGGATCGGGAAACAACGTCTTCAACTCCGGGTAGAAACATGTCCAAAAGGCAAGGCTGCGACCGATCATGTTCTCCATCATCCGCGATTGGGATTCGTGCAGGCCGAGGGATGCTCCCTCGGCAAGGAGTGTTCCCCTTACGATCGGATCGAATCCCAATTCGTACAGCCCATGACCGCACTCGTGGATCGTTCCAAAGATGGCCGAAGGAAAGAACCTGCTGTTGTAGCGTGTTGTGATGCGCACGTCCGAGCTTCCCAGGGTCGTGGTGAAGGGATGCGTCGATTCGTCCAGCCGACCCCGCTCGAAGTCGTAGCCGAGGGATTCGAGCACCCTGAGACCGAAGGCTTTCTGTTTCTCGATCTCATAGCTGCGGTTCAAAAATTCCGTGTCCACGGTTTTCCCGGATCCTTTGATCCTGTCTATCAGTTTCTTCAAACCCTCCCGCAGACCCGCAAACACCTCACCGACCTCGGCGGTCTTCATCCAGGGTTCGTACTCGTCGAGCAGGGGATCGTAGGGATGATCCTCGAAACCCAGGCAGGAGCTGACCTCCCGAACCAGATCGAGAATCACGGAAAGCTGAGCGGAAAACTTGGAGAAATCAGCTTCTTTACGGGCTTCCGACCAGACCCGTTGGCCGATCGCCGTCTGTTTTGTGAGCTCCGTCACTACCCGCCGGGGTATCTTGGAATTTCGACGGTACTGCCGAGCCAGCTCCCTCAGAAACGCCCGCTCGATCCCTTGAAAGGTCTCGGGAACCCGGGGAACAGGATCCTGCTCGAAAGCGACACCCAAGGAGGTGAGCTGCTCTCCGATCTCCGGCCGGGAGATGCGATCGTGCATCAACCCGCTCAATAGAGATAACTGGTCGGCCCGGTCCTGCACGGCGGCCTCGGGCATATAGGTCTCCTGGTCCCAGTGCAGGACCGCCGAAGCATGGCTGAGAAGCCGGTATTCCCGGTCGATCTCCTTCAGCCGCTGCAAGGCAGCGGCGCTTTTGCTGTTTTCACTCACGAACGTATTCCTTTCAACGCCTGGTGCCTTTACTCGCGACGTACATTCCATCTTTAGTACTCGTACGCGCTTCCGCCGATGAACTCCCTCAACAAAGAATCCCGGGGAACGATCTGCTCCTCCGTCCAGGCCGGCAGCTGCTCGAAAACCTGGTGGATCCGCAGCGCCCTGTCGTAGGCATCGGCGCTGTTCGAATCCTCCTTGAACTCACGCAGAAAATCCGGAAACAGCTTCCCCACCCGGTGTTTCATAATGGGTATCTCATAAGGCAGAAAACTGTTGACGATCACCTCGGCCTCCCGAAGACGAGGTACGATGTAGCGCAGCTCTGATCGGCGGACGAAGTGCCAATGGCGGATCGTTTGGGCCGGGCTGTAGTTGCGGAACAGCATATCTCTCACCATTCGTCTGAGCAGCCGGATGTCCGCCCAGCGAACGAACTGGTTGCTGCGGTCTTTTATCTGGGAAAGGGTCTCGATATAGAGTCGAAATTTCTGCTCCGCCGGGATCCCTTCGGTCATCTCGGGAAACAGTCCATGAAGCGAGTCGACCAGGAGGATCTCCCCCTCTCCCAGCTGAAGCTGCCCCGACGTACCTTCCCGCTTTCCGGTTTTGAAGTTGTAGAAAGGCACGTCCACCCGTTTGCCCCGGAGCAGGGCGCTGAAGGCCTGATTGATCAGAGGAATATCGAGGGCCTGGGGAGTTTCGAAATCATAGTCCCCCCGGAGATCTTTGGGATGGTCCTCGAGATCCAGAAAAAAATGATCTACATTGATCGGAACGAAGCTGTACCCCTTGGGCTTCAGCTGTTGTTCCACTTTGATAGTGGTCGTGGTTTTTCCGGAGGAGGAGGGGCCGGCGATGATCACCATCTTCACGGTGTCCAGACGTTCGCCGAGCTTTTCTACGGCCCGGTTCAGCTCCTGCGCGTAGAACTCCTCACAGTCCCGGATCAGCTTTCCGAACCGCTCCCCCCGGATGCTATCGGCAATCTGGTCCAGGCGCACGCAGTCGTGGTCCACAGCCCAGGAGAGAGCCTCCCAGAGCTTTTCGTATGGAATGTTGTCCGCCGAATAGGTCAGACTCTTACGGCCGGAGCGCTTCAAGGCGTGCTCGTATCTATAGACGATGTAGGCTTTTGCGGTTTTGGCGTGACCCCGCTCGATAAGCGCTTTCTCGACCAGATCTTGGACCTCTTCCACTGTGGGAATGCTGTCTCCGCGCTGGCGGCTCTCGAGCATCTGAACAACATCATCCGTGACCCTCTCCGCCTTGACCCGGTCCCGGCCCCCCACCGCCACGGCAGCTTGCAGCACGGCGAAGGTGATCTTTTCCCGGTTGAAGGGGACGATCCGCCCGTCCCGCTTGAGGATCTGTTTGATCATGCTCTAGCCATCATGGAGCATGGTCAGGAACTTTTCAATAGAAAGGTCCTGGATCTGCTCACCTCCCCGTGTCCGAAGGGAGATCTTCCCGCTGCTCTGTTCTTTCTCCCCCAGGATGATCATATAGGGAACTTTCTGGTTTTGGGCGCTGCGGATCTTGGCGTTCATGCGCTGATCACTCAGATCCGAGGAAATCCGCACATCCCTGTCGCGCAGCTGCCCGGCCACCTGCTCGGCGTACGAATTGAAGGCGGGAGCTACGGGTATCACCACGGCCTGCACCGGCGCAAGCCACACGGGGAAAGCGCCGCCGTAGTGTTCGATCAGCACCCCGAAGAAGCGCTCCAGAGACCCCAGCAGTGCCCGGTGTACCATGTAGGGCCGCTGCAGAGTGCCATCATCCGCGGCGTAAGTCATGTCGAAGCGTTCAGGCATATTGAAGTCGAACTGGATCGTGGTCATCTGCCACTCCCTTCCAAGGGAGTCCTTGACCTTCAGGTCGATCTTCGGTCCGTAGAAGGCTCCCCCACCCTCATCGAGCTCGTACTCCAGCGCTTCCCTGTCGATGGCCTTCTTGAGGCTTTGGGTGGCCTGCTCCCAGCGCTCGGGCTCGCCCACGCTTTTCTCCCCGGGGCGGGTGGCCAGGTAGGCCTTTACGTCTTTGAAGCCGAAGGCCTTCCAGATATCCAGGGAAAACCGAAGCGTGCGATGAATCTCCTCCTCGATCTGCCCGGGTGTGCAGATGATGTGGGCGTCGTCCTGGGTGAAGCCGCGCACCCGCAGCAGGCCGTGCAAAACCCCCGACCGTTCGTATCGATACACGGTACCCAGCTCCGCCCAGCGCAGCGGCAGCTCCCGGTAGGAGCGGAGGGAGGATTTGTAGACCATGATGTGGAAGGGGCAGTTCATCGGCTTGAGGTAGTAGTCCGTCTCATCGATACTCAACGGGGCGTACATATTCTCCTTGTAGAAACCCAGATGTCCCGAGGTCTCCCATAGCCACGCCTTTCCGATGTGGGGAGTGTTGATTAGATCGTACCCGTGCTTGAAGTGCTCCTTCTTCCAGTACTCTTCCACCAGATGGCGGATCAGAGCTCCCTTGGGGTGCCAGTATATCAGACCCGCTCCAGCTTCCTCGTGGGTCGAGTACAGGTCCAGGTCTTTCCCAAGCCGCCGATGGTCCCGCTTCTCGATCTCCTCCTGCCGTTTTAAATACTCCTGCAGGTCTTTGCGGCTGGCCCAGGCGGTGCCGTAGATGCGGGTCAGCATGGGATTGCGTTCCTTTCCGCGCCAGTAAGCACCGGCGATGGACAGCAGCTTGAAGGCGTCGGGACGAAGCTCCCCCGTGTTCTCCACGTGGGGACCGCGGCACAGATCGGTGAAGGTATCTTGGCTGTACAGGGAGATATCCTCTTCCTGGGACAGCTCGCGGATTAGCTCAAGTTTGTACGGCTGATCCGAGAACATCTCTACAGCCTCCTCCCGTGACACGACCCGGCGGGAAAAGGGATACTTCCCGGCGATGATCTCCCGCATCCGCTTCTCGATTTTCTCCAGATCCTCGGCCTTGAGCGGCTCGGGGAGGTCGAAATCGTAATAAAAACCCTCCTCGATCGCCGGGCCGATGGCGATCTTGGTCCCGGGAAACATCTCCAGCACCGCTTCTGCCATGACGTGGGCGGTGGAGTGGCGGATCTTCAAGAGTTGGTCTTCTTTTATTTCTGCAGTTGCCTGTTCTGCCATCGTGAACCTCCGGATAATAAAAAGGCCTTCGCACAACGGACGCAAACCATGACACATCCGAGGTACAAAGGCCTCTCCGCTTTCCTGTTCCGGGAGGAAGCGGAGAACTTTAAGTTGTCGTAACCGGAAACATCAGTTCCATTGAGACTCCGGGCTAAAAGTAAAAAGAAAATTGCCCCTTGTCAATGCCGGGGATTGGATTTTTCGGTCCAGCAAAAATCAAAGAGGTATTTCGCCGCATGTGATTGATGTTGGCGGTCAGGTTCCGGCTGCGCAATAGTGCTTTTAAACGAGTTTCTTCAACCTGGCCGGCTGGTAGGTGGTGATCGAATATACTCCCATGGCGATCATGGACCGCATATCCTCCAGCCGGTCCACGGTCCAGACCGAGACCGGTAAATATCGCAGACTCGCATAATCGACGAGCCTTTCGCTGCAGAGCCTGAAATCGATGTTGATACCGCAGCAGCAGGCGGATACCGCCTGGCGGCATATCATTTTCACGGTGTCCTCATCCTCGACATCCCGTCTTGCGTACCTCGTGGAAATGTTCAGCAGGACCTGGATGTCCTGACATTCCTCTTTAATTTTCCCGGCCCGGCCGGCATCACATCCCGTCACGATTGTCCGCTCCACGAACCCGTAACGCTTCACCGCCCGGCACAGCTCCGATATCGAACGGTCGTCCTTGAGGTCCAGGTTCAGGATCGAGCCGAGAGTATCCGCTGCCTCTAAGGCATCCTCCAACCGGGTTATCCGCAAGCCGGGGAGATCGCAGAGGATTTCTCCTTTTTTCTCCAATTCGAGCATTTCATCCAGGGTGAGAGTCTCCAGCTGGATCCGCCGGCCCGAGCAGGTCTGAATGAAATCGTCGTGCCATAGGATCACGGCTCCGTCTCGTGTAGAGCGTATGTCTATTTCCACCGCATCCGCGCCGGAGCTTACTCCCTGGTGCATCGAAGAGACCGTGTTGACCGGAGAACCCTCGCAGCCTGTGTGGGCCGTTATCAATGGCCCTCTCCGTATCATGTCCCTGCCTTTCGTTCCGCCTACATCATAACCGGACCTACCTCAAGCCCATGGAGAAGCCGGTGGTCAGGCGCTTGTAGACATACCCCGAGAACAGCAGTATCGGAACAGTAGCCAGAATCCCCACGGCCATGAGCTCCCCCCAGAGTGTCTCGTATTCGCCGATAAAGTTCACGATCTTCAGCGGAAGGGTCAGCACCGATGGGGTACGGATGAACAGCAGTGCAAATAGGAACTCATTCCAGGCGATTATCACGCTGAAGATCGAGGTGGCCACCAATCCGCCGCCGGTCAGGGGCAGCACTATGGAGAGCAGTATCCTCGTCCGGGAAGCCCCGTCGATCGTTGCCGCCTCTTCGAAATCCCGCGGCAGGGCTTTTATGAAACCGAAGACGATCCACAGACAGTAGGGCAGCGTATAGACCTGATATACGATGATCAGCCCCCACAGGCTGTTGATCAGCCCCACCCGGGTGAAAAGCGTGTAAAGGGGAACCGCCAGCACGATGGGCGGCAGGATTTTCACGGCCAGCACCCAAATGAGAAAAAGCGAGTTCAACCCCAGAGGGAATCGATGCCGCCCCAGCGCGTAGGCGGCCAGGAACGAGAGTACCAATGACACGACTGTCGAGGTGACGGCCACGAACAGACTGTTCATGAAGTTGCGCAGGATTCCCGCTTCGATCACCTGAACGTAGTTGCGCAGTGTAAAGACATGAGGGTACAGCGTCGGCTCGGGCAAGATGTTCTCCGTAGGCGTCTTGAAAGAAGTGGCCACGATCCAGTAGATCGGGGCCAACACTAGAAGGACGACCACGATGAGCAGGATCCAGAACACGACGCCTTTGCGGGCAAGGGAGGACATCAGCTCTCCTTTCTCAATATGTTGCGGATGTAGAACGAGGCGATCAGGGCGATCACGATCAGCGTGTACACCGCCGCGGCGCTGGCCCGCCCGAGGTTGAAGAAGGAGAAACCTTCCCGGTAGATGAAGTAGGATACCGTCTCTGTGGCATTACCCGGTCCTCCCTGGGTAAGCGCATAGACTTTGTCGAAAATGCGAAAGGTATCGATCGTCCTCAGCAGAAACACCAGCAGGATCTGATTGGCCAGGACCGGGAAAACGATGTAGAACACCGTGGACAGGTACCCGGCGCCGTCGATGCTGGCCGCTTCGAACAGCTCACCGGGCACGGAGTTCAGCCCCGCCTGGACGATGATGAAGGCGAAGGGGGTCCACTGCCACACGTCCACTATGATCACCGACAAGAGGGCCATCCTCTTGTTGATCAGCCAGCCCATCCTCGGGATTCCGAAGGAGGTCAACAAGTGGTTGAGGATTCCGATCTCGTAGTGATACATCGTCTTCCAGATGGCGCAGATCACCATCGTGGAGAGCATCATGGGGAAGATGATGGTGATCATGGTGACCCTCTTACCGGGGTAACTGCCGTAGAACAGGAGAGCCAGGAAAACCCCCAGAGAGGCCTCTACCAGGGTAGCGCTGAAGGAGAAGATCAGGGTGTTGAGAAAGGCCGTCCGGAACACCTGTTCCCCAAAGATCCTGCGAAAGTTGTCGAATCCGAGAAACAACCTTTCCCCTGCAAGAAAATTGTAACGGAACAGGGAGTTCAACAGCACGCTGAATACGGGATAGATCGTGAGGAAGAGGATGACCAGAAACGCCGGCAGAAAGATCACATAGTAGAACAGGCTGCCACGCTGCTGCCGCATCATAGGATCATGGTTCCTTTCCTTCCCGCTGAATCTTTACGAAAAAACGGGGCAGCCCCTCTTCAGGTTCCTGCCCCGTATTGTTGTACGGTTTTTATTGACCGACGATTTCCTGCACTCGCTCCTGGGTGGCCTGCAGCGCCTGGCGGGCGCTCATGTCTCCGATCAGGGCGAGCTGGAGGTTGGTGCCGAAGTTGGACTCGATTTCACTCCAGAAGTCGGTTCTCGGCCTGGCTACGCCTCCCTGCAGGCCCATGAGCTGGGGCGGGTACCAGGGGTACTTCTGCACCAGCTCCTGATTGTTGTGAACGCTCTCCCGGGTCGGCGGGATGCCCGTTTCCCGGGCCATGAGCGTCTGGATCTCCGCGCTGGTGATGAACTGCAGATACTCGAAGGCCGCGTCCTTGTTCGCCGAGTCATCCGGGATGCCCAGCAGCCATACTCCGATCAGGGGGGAGGAAGGCTCGACCTGCCCGGGATGGGTGGTCACCTTCACCTTGCCTACCACCTGGGACTTCTCCGGGTTGTCCAGATCCCCGATCCAGCCGGGCCAGACCTCGATAGCGATCGCACCGGTGCCCGAGTACAGGGCGTCCCGGACCTGGGCCGATTGATACATGGAAACCCCTTCGGGAGCGTATTCTGCCAGCTCGAGGAAGAACTCCAGAGCGTTCCGCGCCTGAGAGGAAGTGAAAGCGGGTTTGTCGTTTTCCAGGATTTCAGCTCCGAAGGCCCAGTAGATGGGTAGGAATCCGGTGACGATGGGATTGCCCTTGGTGCCTCGGAACAGGATAGGCGTCACTCCGCTCTCGGCTGCCGCCAATTTCTCAGCCGCGGCCAGCACCTGGTCCCATTTTTCAGGCTCTCCGAAGCCGTGCTTGTCGAGCAGATCCTTGCGGTAGGCGAACAGCTCCACGTTGCCGACGTGGGGCATTGCATAGAGAATCCCGCTATCGGAATACGGCTGGCGTCCCAGCTTGACCACGTTGGCGATCAGGTCTTTGTCCAGGTTGTCGCCGTGCTTCTTATACAGCTCGTCCAGGTTGGCCAGCCAGCCGGCGCGCATCAATCTGGGGGCGTTCGGGTCGTCGATCATGATCAGATCGTAGGTGCCGGTACCGCTGCTCAGGTCGACCACGGTCTTCTCCAACAGGCTCGCGCCGGACAGTTTGAGTACTTCGAAGCTCACGTTGGGGTTGCGGCCGCTGTACTCATCTGCGGCCAGCTGCATCGCCTCCCCGTAGGCCCCGTCACGGCCGGCTACCGTGAGGGTCACCTTGGCCTCTTCCTCCTGCCCTCCCGCGGCTCCGATCACGGCCACGGAGAGCAACAGGGCAGCAAGAGTTAGAAACAGCACTTGTTTGTTCATACCTCGCCTCCTTGTATTTTGTTAGACTAACATATCCGCTTCCGATGGAATGCTAGCTCTTCATTAGTATAACATTCTCAGGCGGACAATAGTGATTTTCACGGTATTTGGCGAAGGACCATTAATTTGCCTGTTTTACACAATGTACTTAATACGTGTAATATAATTGGCATATTCAAAGGACTGCGGGTTCGATGAAGAGCGGAAAAAGGGAGAGCAGAACCAAGCATCGGCTGAAACGAAAAGACCTGATTACCAAGATCTTCTACCTGTTCTCCGAGGTTTACGAGCAGAGCGACAGGGAATCGATCTGGGAGATAGAGCTGCCTATTGAACAGATCCGGGAACATTTGAAAACGAAATACGACGTCGACTACAACAGCGGCCAATGGATCTATACCCAGCTGAGACGCTACGAGGAGGAGATCGGGGTCAGGCTGTTCCGAAAGATACGCAGGCAGGGGTCGCCCCGACATTTCTCGGTGGCCGTGCACGATCAAATGACTCAGTTCCATCAGAAACAGCACCTGTATGTGAGCGACAAGATCAAGGTGGCCAATGGCGTCTATGACCAGATCCGCAATGCCGCGGCTGAATGGCACAGCGGGAGGGCCGTGCGCCTGATGCTCGGGGCCGGCAGCACCGTGTACCACCTGGCTCAGATTATCGCGGACAAATCTTGGGAGGATGAAACCCGGTTTGAAATTTGCACCCACAATCTCGGTTCCCTGCAGACGCTTTTGGGACATAACGTGAACTTCGACCGCATAACGGTTTCCATCCTGTCCGGCACCGTGGATCCGGTAACATATACGATCGTCGGAGCCGACACATCCCTGGTCACCGATGCCGACTTCGATTTCATCATCCAGGGGACCAGCTGCGTGTATGACGGACTGCTGTTCATCGAATCTCACACCGAGCGCGGGGTAAAGCAAACGATCCTGCAAAAATGCCGGGGGACGAAGATCCTCGTGCTCACGAAGCACGAATTTCTGGATCAACCGATACCGGGTATCGACCCCTACGGTTCTATCCGGGACTACGATTACATTGTAGTTCCCCGATCGGCATCCGAAGATGTGGTGAAGAAGCAGTACGAACGTCGTTTCGAGCTCTACGAGCCCCTATTGATCGCCGAAATTTTGAACTGGAATTATTCCATCTACCGGGTCTCCGACGAATCCGGACACCCGGAGACGGGCATATCGACGAGAGTAAATAGCTAGGCGCTATCAGCGCAGGCAGCCGGATCTATTTCGATTCCAGCGCCTCCTTGGCGAAGGGAACCGTATCTTTCGGACTAACCTTGTACCAGGCCTGAATCACCTTGCCCTTTTCGTCGAGGAGAAAAGAAGAGCGGATAATGCCCTCGTACTCCTTGCCGTACATCGATTTCTTGCCCCAGGTGCCGTAGGCATCGGCGGTCTTGTGATCGGGATCGGAGAGGAGCGGAAAATTGAGGTCGTACTTATCCTTGAACTTCTTCAACTTTTCCGGTTTGTCGGGGCTGATTCCAACAGCCGCGATCCCCGAACCGGACAGGTTCGGCATCTCATCCCGGATACTGCAGGCCTGGGTTGTGCAGCCCGGAGTGTCCGCCTTGGGATAGAAGTACAGGAGCAGCTTCTTACCGGCGAAATCGGTCAGGGTCACCGACTTTCCGTCCTGGTCGAGCAGGGAAAACGACGGAGCTGCAGCTCCGGATTGTAATTGTGCCATTCTGGTCTCCTCGGCAACTTTCAATTGCTATGTTGAGAAAGTAAAAATATAACGAAGCACAGTCAACCAATTTACAATACCATAATTCTTGAGTATTTTTACCTGGGCATATCCCAAAGCGAAGATCGGGATCGCACAATGAAGGGACGACCGACCCATGGAAAAAATCAGGAAAGCGGCAATCGATTACGTGAAGAACAATCGCGAGAATCTATTGGACGAGCTGGGGGAGTTCATCCGAATCCCCTCCATCTCCACCGAGCCGGAGCATCGGGAGGATGTCGGCAAAGCCGCACGGTGGCTGGCCGAACATCTGAAGGCTATGGAGATGGAAACCGTGGAAATCTTTCCGACCCCGGGGGCTCCGGTGGTCTACGGCTGCTCAACGCTTGAAGATTCCGCCGCGCCGACGCTGCTCATCTACGGGCACTACGATGTGCAACCCGTCGATCCGCTGGAGGAGTGGGAAGGGGATCCCTTCGAACCGCGGCGGCAAAGGGACAGGCTGCTGGCCCGGGGCGCATCGGACATGAAGGGCCAGATCATGGCGGCCGTGAACGCTCTGCAGGCGGTGCAGCGTGTCGGGGATCCGCCGCTCCGCTTCAAGTTTCTATTCGAAGGGGAGGAGGAGATCGGTTCGCCGAACCTGTACGATTTCATAAAGGCGCACCGGGACATCCTGGCCTGTGACCTATGTCTGAATCCGGATACGGGAATGTTGGGACCCCAGCTTCCCACTATAACCTACGCTCTGCGGGGACTGGCCTACTTCGAGCTGCGCCTGCGCGGACCGTCTCAGGATCTGCACTCCGGATCCTTCGGCGGTGTGATCCACAACCCTGCCCAGGTGCTCTGCGAGCTGATTGCCGATCTGCACGATGCAGGCGGGAGGGTGAGTATTCCCGGTTTCTACGATCGGGTTCGGAAGCTGGAGGCCGAAGAGAGGGAGGAGCTGGGCCGGCTGCCCGTTGACGAGGCTTTCTATATGAAAAACGCGGGCGTGAAAAAATTGTGGGGAGAACGGGAGTTCTCGGTTGCGGAGAGGATTGGCGCCCGGCCCACGCTGGAGGTGAACGGACTGCTTTCCGGCTTTACCGGCCAGGGCAGCAAGACCGTTCTGCCAGCCGTGGCCATGGCAAAGTTGTCCTGCCGCCTGGTGGCGGACCAAACCCCCGCGGAGATCGAAGAGATGCTGGAGAGATACTTGAAGCAGCGTCTTCCCGATACCGTGACCTGGGAGCTGGACCTGCTGGCCAGCTCTCCCCCTGTTCTCAGCCCCCGGGATTCTCGGGGAATCACCGCCCTGAGCTCGGCCTACGAGGCGGTCTGGGGCAAACGACCGCTGTTCCGCCGGGAAGGGGGAACCGTTCCTGTCGGGGCGTACCTGCAGGAGCTGCTGGAGGTCGAATCGGTCCAAACCGGCTTTGCCCTGCCGGATGACAACGCCCATTCTCCGAACGAGAAGCTCGACCTGCCGACGTGGTACAGGGGGATGGAAGGGTTGGTTCATTTCTACTACAATCTGGCCGACGGCGGCTCGGATTCTCGTGGGGAGTCCGGCCGCTGAAAGAGCGGCAAATAACAGTAATCAAAACCAGGAGGGAACTATGGCGGATTTACAAAAATTGTTGGGCAAGGAGAGCAAGGATCTGCTGGAGCATACCTGTAAGACCGTTGCCAAAGAGCAGCTGCATCTTCCGGGGCCCGATTTTATCGACCGCGTGCTGACGATCAGCGACCGGCCGATACGGGTCCTGCGAAACATGAGAAGTGTTTTCAGCCACGGCCGTTTGGCCGATACGGGATACCTGTCCATCCTGCCGGTGGATCAGGGCATCGAGCATTCGGCCGGCGCCTCTTTTGCGCCGAATCCGATCTATTTCGATCCGGAGAACATCGTGAAGCTGGCCGTGGAGGGCGGCTGCAACGCCGTGGCCTCCACTCTGGGAGTGTTGGGGTCGGTTGCCCGCAGGTGGGCTCACAGAATCCCCTTCATCGTCAAGATCAACCACAACGAGCTTCTCACCTACCCGAGCAAGTACGACCAGGTGCTATTTGCCAGCGTGGACCAAGCATTCGAGATGGGTGCGGTGGCGGTAGGCGCGACCATCTACTACGGTTCCGATGAAGCCACGCGACAGATCCAGGAGATCACCGAAGCTTTCGAATACGCCCACGAACTGGGCATGTTCACCGTGCTCTGGGCCTATTTGAGGAACTCGGCCTTCAAGACCAAAGAAGCGGACTACCACCTGTCGGCGGATCTCAGCGGTCAGGCGAATCACCTGGGAGTCACGATCCAGGCCGACATCATCAAGCAGAAGCAGCCGGAGTGCAACGGCGGCTACACGGCCTTGAAGTTCGGCAGGACCCACGACAAGGTGTATTCCGAGCTTTCCAGCGATCACCCCATCGACCTGACCCGCTACCAGGTGGTGAACTGCTACATGGGGCGCGCCGGGCTGATCAACTCCGGAGGCGCCTCCGGGCAGAACGACCTGGCTCAGGCGGCCAGAACGGCGGTGATCAACAAGCGAGCCGGCGGCACAGGACTCATCTCGGGGCGCAAGGCCTTCCAGAAGCCGATGGCCGAGGGAGTCGAGCTGCTCAATACGATTCAGGATATCTACCTGGACAAATCCGTAACCGTAGCCTGATTCTGAAACCTCAGGTCCCGGACTGCAGCTCCCGGATACAGACCCGTATTCCCTCGAACAGGTCGCTAAAAGAGCGGAGCAAAACTGCAGATAATTAACAATGGAGCAGAGAATACGGGACGGCGATTGAAAGTCCCTGTCTTGCACTGTCAGGAGGATCGGGGTTTTCGGTCAAGTCGTGGGTTCGAGACCCACCTGTTCCAGGATCAGGACAGCAGCTCTTTGATCCGTTGTGCAACAGCCTGAGCTGTAAAACCGAGATGTTCGGCGATCTTGGACGCCGGAGCGGATTCCCCGAATCGATCGATAGTTACAAGCAGAGCATCCCTTCCCACCACGGCGGCCCATCCCAGAGACACGCCGGATTCCAGCAAAACCCGAAGCGAGGAATCCGGGATCAAGCTCTTGCGATACTCCTCCGGCGCCTGCAGGAAGAGCTCTCGGCTGGGCATGGATACCACGCGGGCATTCTTGCCTGAAGCTCCCAAAGCGGCCTTTGCCTCCAGAGCCAGGTTCACCTCGGAACCGGTAGCCACCAGGACCAACTGCGGATCACCGCCGGAAGCGGCCTCCGAAGCGATATAGGCGCCGTAGGCGCAGTGCTCCGCCCACTTGCTGTCCGCTTTAGCGAACACCGCAAGATTCTGCCGCGTCAAGGCCAGGGCCGTGGGACCGTCTGTCCGTTCCAGGGCCATGCGCCAGAGCTGAGCGGTCTCCTCCGCATCTGCCGGGCGCAGGACCAGTAGGTTCGGAATGGCCCGCAGCGCCGCCAGATGCTCGACAGGCTCATGAGTTGGACCGTCCTCACCCACAAAGACCGAATCGTGGGTGAACACGTAAATCACCGGCAGTCCCATCAGCGCCGCCAGGCGGATCGAGGGACGCATGTAGTCGGAGAATACCATGAAGGTTGCACAGTAGGGCCGCAAGCCGCCGTGCAGGACCATGCCGTTGACGATCCCGCCCATACCGTGCTCCCGGATCCCGAAGTGCATATTTCGACCCTCCGGCGCCCCGGCCTGGAAACTGCCGAAATCCTTGAGCAGGGTGTTGTTAGACGGTGCCAGATCGGCGGATCCCCCCACCAGTTGAGGCACGGCGGAGGCGATCGCATTGAGCACCGCGCCGCTGGCCTTGCGGGTGGCCATGGTCTCTCCCTCTTTGAACGCGGGGAAGGCTGTGTCGCTCAAATCCAGCGGAGCGAAACGGCGATCCCAAGCCTTGCGCTTCTCCGGGTTCTCCTTGGACCAGGCATCGAACAACTCCCGCCAGCTGCGGCGAGCTTGTTCCCAATCTTTCTGCCTGGATCGGAAGTAGCTCAAGGCCTCCGCCGGAATATGAAACGGCTGCCCCGGCACCCCGAGGGCTTTCTTGGTGGCCGCTACCTCCTCCTCCCCCAGAGGCGCACCGTGGGTATGGTGGGAGCCGGCCATGTTCGGGGAACCCTTGGCGATCGTGGAGTGCAGCAGAATCAAGGTCGGTTTGGCGGATTCCCGTTTCGCCGTGCCGACGAGTTTCAGGATACCCTCGATATCGTAGGCATCCCCCTCCAGAGTCTGCCAGCCGTACGCTTCGTAGCGTTTCCTCACATCCTCGGAAAAAGCCAGATCCGTAGATCCCTCTATGGTGATGCGGTTGGAGTCGTAGAAGACGATCAGCTTTCCCAGCCCGAGATGCCCTGCCAGGGAGGATGCTTCCCCGCTCACTCCCTCCATCATGTCCCCGTCCCCGGCCAGGGCGTAGGTGTAGTGATCGATCACCTTCTTCTCCGTGTTGAAGGCGGCGCCCAGCATTCGCTCTGCAATCGCCATACCCACCGCATTGGCGACGCCCTGGCCAAGAGGTCCGGTGGTGGTTTCTACGCCCGGGGTCTGCCCGTATTCCGGATGCCCGGGGGTTTTTGAACCCAGCTGCCGGAAGTTCTTGATATCCTCCAGGCTCAGGGGGTAGCCGGCCAGATGAAGAAGCGAATAAAGCAGCATGCTTCCATGTCCAGCTGAAAGCACGAAACGATCCCTGTCGATCCACTGCGGATCCTGGGGGCTGTGTTTGAGTATTTCCCCATACAGAAGCACACCCAATTCGGCGCAGCCCATCGGCAATCCGGGGTGCCCGGATTTTGCCTTCTGGACCGCATCCATCGCAAGTACGCGCACCGCCGTGGCGGCGCTTTGGATCCCCTGTTTTCCCATGCCTCAGGCCCTCATCTTGCTAGCGTTTTTTCTTCTTTTTTTTCTTGCGAGTCGGCTGAACCCGGGTTACCTTGACCGGAGCTTTGGGTCCCGCCGGTTCCTTTTTAGCGATCTCTTTCGCCTCTGTTCCCCCCGCCTCGGAAGCCGCCTCCTCGCGCCGGGCTTGGGCTGCCGGAACGGCGGCCTGGCGGCCGTACATCTGGATATCCCGCCGCTTTCGTCGTTTGTCCGAAAGCCGGCTCCAGCCTAAAACGACTGGGGAGGCTATAAAGACCGTCGAATAGGTACCAACCACCACACCAACCATAAGGCTCAAGGCGAAGTTCTTGATATCCCCGGTACCGAAGATAAAGATCGTGGCTACCGCCAGCAGGGTGGTCAGGGAGGTGAGCAAGGTGCGGCTCATGGACTGGGTGATGCTGGTATTCAGAATCACCGCCAGATCGGAATCCCGCATCAACTCCTGATTCTCCCGAACCCTGTCGAAAATGACGATTGTGTCGTTGAGAGAGTAGCCGATGATGGTCATGATTGCGGCCACCGTGATGGTGGTCACTTCCAGCTGAAACACGGCGATGACCCCCATCATGATCAGGGTGTCATGAATCAGACAGAGCACCGCCGCGGTTGCGTATCGGATCTTGAAGCGAAAGGTCGTGTAGATCAGAATCAGCAGCATGGCCACCAGAACGATCGACACCGTCTGCCCGGCCAGCTCCCTGGAGTAACGGGGTCCGACGAAGTCGCTGGACTGAATCTCTATATTTTCCGCTCCGAAAGCATCCCCCAGAAGTTGCGAAAGACGGTTCTCCATTCTGTTCTGGAAGCCCGGCTCCTCCCCCGGAGCGATCACCTTCACGGTGAACTGCTGCGCTGCCGGCGGTCCCACTACCTGAAGGTTGACCCCGTCTATTTCGCTCAGGGCATCCCGTACATCCGCTATATCCACCCGGACGGCAGCCGGGTCGACGCGTATCTGCTGCACCAAACCCGCCGTAAAGTCGATTCCGAAGTTCAACCCTCCCCGAATGAAGTACCCGGCAATGCCTGCGGCGATCAGCAGCAGGGAGATGGTTATCATGAGGAAGCGCAGCTTGAGGAAGTTGATGGGTCGTTTCATCCCTGCACCCTCCGCCACATGATGCTCAATCGGGACACCCGCAGCACATCCGTGGCAAAATCAAAGATCAATCGGGACACGAACAAAGCGGTGATCAGAGAGGAGACGATTCCGATTGCCAGGGTGTTGGCAAAACCCTGAACCGGTCCTTTTCCCAGGAGCGACAGAGCCACCGCCGCGATGAAGGTGGTTATGTTGGCGTCCAGAATAGCCCAAAGGGCCTTGTCGAAGCCCGCCTTTACCGCCGCCTTGACGGACTTGCCGGTCCGGTACTCCTCCTTGATTCGTTCGAACACGATGACGTTCGCATCCACGGCCATACCGACGGTCAGGATGACGCCGGCGATGCTGGGCAGGGTCAGGGTAAACCCGAGAACCGACAGAACCCCGACCATTATGTACAGGTTCAGTACCAGAGCCAGGTCGGCAATCAGTCCTGCGCCCTTGTAGAAGATCAGCATGAACAGAATGACCAGGGCGAAGCCGTAGGTAATCGCCTGCAGGCCGATACGGATCGCGTCCTCTCCGAGAGACGCGCCGACGGACTGCTGATTGATCACCTCCAGAGGCACGGGCAGGGCGCCGGTCCTCAGTACCAGGGCCAGATCCTCCGCTTCCGCTCGGTCAAAACCACTCACCTGCACCGCGTCCCGGATCGGCTCATTGATCCGGGCCTGGGCTTTCACCTTCTCGCCCAGGATCACCGCCAAGGTCCGGTTGACATTGTCGCTGGTCAGCTTGTAGAAGATGTCGCCTCCCTCCCCGGTGAGAAAGAAGTTGACAACCGGCCTTCCCGTTATGGGATCAGCACTCACCTGGGCATTGCGGATGTAGTTCCCCGAAAGACCCGGCTCGCTTTCGATAACGGTAAAGCCCCTCAGCTGATCGATCCCGTAGGCATCCTTGCTGTACACCCCCCGCAGGGTCGTTCCGGCGGGCAGGATGTCCGGCTGCAGGATTTCCCCGTTTGGACCGATGAACGCACCCGGATTGGCCTGCTGGTATTCTATGAACAGAGCCAGGGCCTCCTCGTCTACCAGGTGGAAGTTCAAGATACCCTTCCCCTGGATGTAGCGATTCATCGCCTCCCGGTCCGCCTCCCCCGGAAGCTCGACCAGGATAAGGTCATCCCCCTGCCGTCGGATCTGTGGCTCCCGCACTCCGAACTGATCTACCCGGTTGTTGAGGATCTCCAGGGCTCGGCGCATGGCGTCTTCCCGCTCAGCCGCAGTCAGGGCCTGCCCGCCGGCTTCCTCCAGCTGCTCCAGATCCGCCCGTATCAGGACCCTCATGCCTCCGCGCAGATCCAGTCCCAGCTGGATGCGGCGATCCGCTCCTTCCTTGAGCTCCACGATCTCCTCGCGAAAGTGATCCTCCAGCGTGAGGAGAAGTTCCTCCCTGCTCAGGTAACCGCGGAACAGCTGCTCCACCGTCCACACTCTGGGAATGGACCGACCCTCGGTTCTGTAGTTCTCCTTCGCTTTTTCGGTGAGAAAACCGTACTCCTCCGGTAGCGGTTCATCGGGCTCCAGGTTCTGGAGCTCCCGCAGCGTATCCGCAGCTTTGCGTTCGGCGTATAGCTTGATCTGGTTTCTCGAGGCGTACGACAGCTCCCGCTTTTGCTCAGGGATAAGGAAGTACCATTTGACGGTGGGGAAGAGGAAGGCCAGAGCAACGCCTATGAGAATGAGAATCAGCAGCAATCTGAATCGTTTAGACATGGTAATCTCCGAAACGGGTTGGTTAAGGATGCCAAATTTACGTGTATACGGTTATGGTGCCCGTTACTCTTGGGTCTCTTCCGCGCTTTCTTTACTCTCTTTTCGTTCCAGCACGCTGCTGACCGCACTCTTGTTGAACTCGATCGTGGTGTTGTTGTCGACCTTGATGGTAACGGTGCTCTCCTTCACGTGCTTCACAATACCGCGTATACCCCCGGCCGTAGCGACCTTATCTCCGGGGCGGAGAGTAGAGAGCATGCTCTGGGTTTCCTTCTGCTTCTTTCTCTGGGGTCGAATTATCAGGAAGTAGAAAATTACGATGATCAAGCCGAAGGTAACGATCATGGTGATCATTTGATTGCCTCCACCCGCCGCAGCCTGCAGCAGAGGGAGTGAGGAAAGGAAAGTTGCCATTATTTTTGTCCTTTACCGTATGAGATTTCTGTGAAAAGTAACACAAAAAACCGACAAGCGTCAAGGTAAGTGGGAAAATGGAACGAAGGCTCTAAATGACGGTTACCTTGGCGATCCCTTCGGGAACCTCGTGCACGCCGAAGGTGCGCTTGAGCGCCTCCACGCTTCCGATTTTTTCGGCGGCGTTTCGATTATAGATCTCCAGCACCCTCTGCAGCACCTCCCCCCTCGCTTTACCGGAGGATTCTTCGTATACGGCTGAACAGATCGCCTGTTTGTACAGCTGCTTCTCGGCTAGTTGTTCGGTGCTCAAAGATCCGTAACGCTTCTTCAACGTACCGTCCACCACTGCAATATTGCCCTCATACCCGATCGTGAATGTGAAATCCTTGTGACTTATCAAGACTGAAACGCTCCTCGATGGTTAGGCCGGGCTAACCTGCCGATAATTATTATGAAGACAGCCGGCTCTTGGCTCATAACAAGATTCGGCTTCAAAGACATCGCGATCTTGATTTCAAATTGAAATCGGAGAGTGCGAACTATATACTGATATAAAACGATGATCGTCTTCGACCAGGAGAAATTATCTGCCTTTTTCGATACCGTTTCAAGGGGATTCGAGCGCAGTCCGCTGGAGATCATCCTGGTTATCCTGTCTTTCCTCGCCTTCATCGTCCTGCTTGTCGTCATCTACCGTTTACAACGCCGCAAGGTACGGCGGCAGCAGCGAAAGTTGGCGGACAGACGCTACCGGCAGATCGTAGAAAGGCGATCCCTTAGACCCTCGGAAGAGGATCTGGTGCAGCGGATGGCCCGGTTTCTGAAAGAACCGGAGAAGAAATACCTGATCCTGATCAACCAACCCACTTTCAACTACTGCGCCGCCAAACTCAAAGCCAAGGACGAGGCCGCCGCTACCTCCATCGCCGAGCTGCGCAGCAAGCTCGGCTTCCGGCTGCAGGGCCCCGAGCAAATTCCCGCCTCCAGCGCGGAGCTTCCCGAGGGGCAGGGACTGTTGATGATCGCCGCGGGAGAGCGGAACGGACGGAAGGCCCAGGGTCGCGTGCGCAAACAGGAGCCCGACTCTCTGCTCATCCAGCTAATCGAGACCGGCACCTCCTTTCGCCGGGGAGAAGCCGTGCGGATCTACTTCCAGAATCGCGCCGGTTTATTCAGCTTCGCGAGCGTGATCCAATCCGTTGAGAACCAGAGGATTCGACTCCGGCACGGAGAGGATATCAGGCGCATCCAGAGGCGGAAGTACTACCGCAAGCGGGTTTCCCAACCCGTAGGAATCCGCTACCCCGGAACAGAGGAGCAGCCTACCCTATCGACCTTCTACGACCTGGGAGGAAACGGAGCGAGCCTGAAAAACCCGGGAAAGCGATACAGCCCAGCAGACGCGGTAGAGTTGACCTTTCTGGCGGCGGGGGAACGGTTCACCCTGGTTGCCGAAGTGCTGCGAACCTCAAAGAACGGGGATGTGCTTCACGTTCGCTTCGCTCCGATGCGGGAGACCACCCGAGACCGCATCATCGGTTCCCTGTTCCAGGGAGCCGGGAAAGCCGGTTCGTGAGCGTCCCCTTCGGCACCCGCAACCTCTTTATCGGCTGCAGCGATGACAAGCAGTTCGGCGGGATCCTCAGATTGCTGCAGAAGCTGAACGGACGGCGAGCCTCATACCTGCTCGATTGGCAGGGAGTTCCCACTGATCTCAGCCGGCGGCGGGTGCTGCAGCGGGTGCTCATCTCCGGTCACGGCAGCCCAAACCAGGCAGGTTTCGAGCTCGACTCGCCGCAGGCGCTGAGACCTACCGATCTGCTTCTGCCGGGGAGCACCGGTTTGTATCTGATGGGCTGTTACCAGGGTAGAGAACGGCAGCGGTTGGCCTGGGGAGCCGGGACCGGAGTGAAGGCGAAGCGCGTATGGGGTTGTGCCGGAGAGACGGAGAGCGCCCTGAGCACCTGCCTGCTCCTGCACCTTCTGGAGGGGGGAGCGGAAACGATTGACCGCTGGTTTGCGGTCTGGATCCGCTGCAACGACGCCTTCCGCCCTCACTTTCCCATGGTTCGCGAGGTTTACGCTCGAGCGGGTGAAGATCCGATCGCCGCCCTTGCGATCTTGAAAGCGGCGGAGAATCTGAAAGAGCTTTTTCGGGAGTTCGACGAATTCCTGGGAGTGATCTCCCGCAGCCCTGGGTATCTCACCGATCTCATGTAGCCTCAATCCTGCAACGTGCCTTGCAATTTTCTCGGATTTGCCGTGAAATGATCACACTATAGGAGGAATGAAATGGAAACCTATAAAAAAGAAATCGTATCCAAACCCCCCAAACCCGATCTGCCCTACAGCCCGGCGGTCGGCTGCGGCCCCTTCGTATTCACCTCCGGAATCGTGGGCAGAGATCCGGCCAGCGGACAGATCGCCAAAGGGGATGTGGGCAGCCAGACCCGCCAGGCCATGGGTAACATCGCCGCCCATCTGGAAAAGGCGGGCAGCAGCCTCGACCAGGCGCTGAAGGCCACGATCTTCATCACCGACATGAATCTGTACGCCGAAATGAACAAAGCCTACAGCTCTTTGTTCTCCGGCAATCCCCCGGCGCGCAGCTGCGTGGAGGTATCCAGGTTGCCCGACCCCGAGGCGCTGGTGGAGATCGAGCTGATCGCCCTGAAATCGTAGATCCGCGGGCATAAAGCACGTTCATGTCATCAAAACTCATCTACGGGAAGCACGTGGTGATCGACGAGCACACCGTGATCCCCTCCGGTGCTCTCTATATCGAAGAGGACCGGATCGTCGACTACGGCCCCTACCGGGAAATCACCGCGAAGTACACGGCTGATCAGACCCTCGGCTCGGCGGAGACCCTGGTCATTCCCGGCCTGGTCAACGCCCACAGCCACGGAAAAGGGCTGACCGATTTTCAGAGAGGCCAGCTGGACGACACCCTGGAGACCTGGAAGTGGAGAAGTTTTCCCCTGATCGATCCCTACCTGGACACCTGCTGGACCTGCCTGCAGCTGCTGGCAAGCGGGGTTACCACGACCATGCACAACCACGGCCTGGTCAATCCCGAGGGGTACCGGGAGGAGTTTGCCGCCGTGCTGGAAGCCTACAAGCGCTGCGGCCTGCGGGTGGCCTTCGCCCCCAGCCTGAGCACGGAGAATGTGTTCACCTACGGCGATGACGAGAGGTTTATCGAATCCCTGTCGCCGGAGCTGCGAGATCTCTGCGAGCAAATCCAGGGGCGTTCGGCTGCTTTCGGAGAAAAAGAATACTTTGAGTCGGTACGGTCGCTATACGAGGAGTACAGCGGTCCGCAGATCCAGATCATGCACGGACCGATGTCGCCCCAGTGGGTGCGGCAAGAGGCCCTGCAGCGGATCCGCCAAGAGGCGACGGAGCTGGGCCTTCGCATCCATACCCACGTGCAGCAGACCCAGCTGCAGAAAGCCTACGGTCTGAGGCGCTACGGCAAGTCCCTGATCGCCTATCTGAACGAGCTCGGTTTCCTGGCCCCGGATGTCACCTGCGGCCACTGCGTCTGGATTTCGGAGGACGATATCGAGCTGCTCCATCAATCCGGCGCCTCGGTGACCCATCATCCCGGCTGCAACCTGCGCGTTCGAAACGGTATCAGCCCGGTCCACGAGCTCGACCGCAGGGGCGTGGTGGTCGCCATCGGTATGGATGAAAAAGAAGTTGCCGACGACAAGGATTATCTGGCCGAGCTGAGGATAGCGGCCAAGCTCCATCGACTCTCCTCGCACCGGCTCGACTCGCCCTGCCTGAGCTCCCGGGATATCTTCCGTATGGGTACCCGAAACGGGGCCGCGGTGCTGGGTTTCGACAGCCTGATCGGTACCCTGGAGCGGGGCAAGCGGGCAGACGCGGTTCTCCTGGATCTGGAGGCGATCTGCGCACCCTACTGCTACGAGGGTCATGATCCCCTGGATCTGCTCCTGTACCGGGGAAAGAGCGCCCATATCCGCAGCGTGCTGGTGGACGGGGAGATGCTTCTGGATCGCGGACGATTCACCCGCATCGATCTGGAGGAGGTGATCCGCAAGCTTCGGGAGGCGATCCCCACGGATTACCGGCGGCAATTCGAAACGCGCAACCTGCTGATGCAGCGGCTGCGCGGGGCGATCGCCGGCCACTTCCAACCCTGGTATGATGAGATCGAGAGCTGGGAGAAAGATCCCTACTACCTGATGAACAACCGGATCTGAAGTTATTCCGATCGGACCGCCCGATGCCCCAAAGCCCTGGAGATTTCTCCAGCCGTTTTCACCACGAGGGCCGAGAGAGCCGGGATCGTATCCGGGTTGACCCGGTTGGTGGGACCCATGATCGAGATTGCACCGATCAGCGAGCCTTCCCTGCCGAAGACCGGGGCGGCCACGCAGCGCCCCCCCAGCTCGGTTTCCTCGTCGTCCACGGCGCAGCCCTCCTCCCGAACCCCGTTCAGCTCCCGGCGCAGCTGCTGCAGATCGGTGATTGTTTTTTCCGTCAACGCGGTCAGATCGATCTTTCCCAGTATCTCGGCAATGACATCCTCGGATTGGTTGCTGAGAAGAACCTTGCCCGCCGCCGTGCAGTGAAGACCCAGCGGAGAGCCGACCGCGGGCACTCCGCGGATGATGCTTTCACTGACAACCTGGTCGACGTACACGGCGTGATTCCGATCAAGGAAAACCAGATTGGCGGTCTCCCCGCTGCGCCGCGACAGCTTCGCCAGATAGGGATGAATGAACTCGACAATGTCAAAAACCCTGTTGGCTGCCTGGCCCAGGTGGATCAACGCCCAGCCCAAACGATAACGGCGGCTGCGGTCATCCTGCTGTACGAAGTTGTGCTTCTTCAGCGTATTCAGCAGACGCAGCAGGGTCGTCTTGGGCATATCCAACTGCTGCGTAAGCGTTGCCAGGTCGATATCTTGCTCGATTCTGCTGAGATGTTCCAGAACGGTCAGAGCTTTTTCGAGGGCACGTACTGAGCTCTCTTTCGTATTTTGCATGTTCCTACTCATAAACCAATACCCGTCTTCTCATTGCAGCGCTACAGGATCTTGCTGAGAAACTCCTTTGTGCGGGGGTGCTCCGGCGCGTCGAAAACTTTGTCGGGGGTGTTGTCCTCGAGGATGAGGCCGTGATCCAGAACCGAGACCCTTGTAGCGGCTTTGCGGGCGAAGCCCATCTCATGGGTCACCACGATCATGGTCATCCCCTTTTCCGCCAGGTCGATCATCGTATCGAGCACCTCTCCGATAAGCTCCGGATCGAGGGCGGAGGTAGGCTCGTCGAAGAGCATGAGTTTCGGATTCATAGACAGAGCCCGGGCAATGGCGACCCGCTGCTGCTGGCCGCCGGACAGTTCTTTCGGTTTACTGCCGGCCTTGTTTTCCAGGCCTACCTGGCGGAGCATATCTCTGGCCCGCTGCTCCGCTTCCTTTTTCCGCATCTTCCTCACCTTTGTCAGAGCCAGGGTGCAGTTCTCCAGGGCATTCAGATGAGGAAACAGGTTGAAACTTTGGAAGACCATGCCGATTTCGCTGCGCATGTAGTTCAGATCCACGCCGTGTCCGGTGATCTCCTCCCCGTCGATGTAGACGTGACCACTTGTCGGCTCCTCGAGCCTGTTGATGCAACGAAGGAGGGTGCTCTTTCCCGCTCCCGACGGTCCTAGAAGGCAGACGACGTCCTGACGCTGAATGCTCATGTTGATGCCTTTCAGGACTTCATTCTTTCCGAAGTACTTGTGTAGATTATCTATTTCTACCCAAACTCTGTTCATAGCTTCTTCCTGTCATTTGGCGAACCTTCTCTCCAGATACCCCGTCAAGCGAACGAGCGGCCATAGGAGCACCAGAAAGATCAGAGCCGCCATGATAAGAGGAGTCGGATTGGCCAGAGATCCGTGGGCTTGCTGGGCCTGTTTCATCAGCTCCGGCAGGGCGATGACAGAGGCCAGCACGGTGGTCTTGATGAGCTCCAGGGCATTGCTGGTTGCCGGGGGAAGCACTACCTGTATCGCTTGAGGGAGAATCACGGAGAACATGGTCTGGGTGAAACTCAGACCCAAAGCCCGGGCTGCTTCGGTCTGGCCCTTGTCGATGGATTCGATTCCGGCTCGGAAGATCTCCTCGAAATATGCGCCGCCGTTTATCGTGAGGGCCACCACGGCGGACCAGTAGCGGGGCAGGGAAATCCCGAAGTACGGCCAGGTGAAGTACACCAGCATGAACAGTACGATCGTGGGAAGCGCCCGGAACAGATCCACATAGATGATGATGAGGATGTTGAGAAGACGGATGTTCAGGCTTCGAATCACGGCAAGGAACAGACCTACCAGGACTGCGAACAGGAGAGAAACAAAAGCGAGCTTGAGGGTGACCTGGAGCCCCAACCAGAGAAGGTAACGAGCTCTGATCATTACCTCTACGTTGAAAAAATTATAAATTATCGATTCCACCCGTCCTCCCTCCTTATTCGGCAAGCTTCTTTTCGATGTACATCGAAAGCCGCACCAGCGGCAGAAACAAAATGGTGAACAGCAGGGCCGCCGAGAACAAAGGGGTCGGATTGGCGTACAGGGACTGGGCTGCCCGGGCCTTCTTGAGAAGATCGGCCACCCCGATGACCGAAGCCAGGCTCACGTCCTTGGTAACCGCGATCATCCTGCTGGTCAGGGGCGGCAGGGCGATTTTTAGGGCTTGGGGAATGACCACGTAAGCCATCGACTGGAGATAGGAGAGGCCCAGGGAACGGGCAGCCTCTACCTGTCCCCGGTCGATCGCTTCGATGGTGGCCCGGAAGATCTCCTCCGCAAAAGCGGAAAGAATGATCACGAAGGTCAGAACCGCGGCCCAGAAACGCGGAATCGTGATGTTGATGAAAGGCAGGGCGTAGTAGACCACGACCAGCGTAACCAGGGGAGGAATGGCCCGCAACACGTCGACGTAGATGACCAGCGGAAAGTTGAGAATACGCAGGAAAGACGAAGACCCGGCATGCTTGATGGTTACCCGGATTACCGCAAGAACCAGTCCTAGAACGAAGCCAAAAGATAAACTCAGGGCGGCGATCTCCACGGTTACAACAAGCCCGCGCAGGAGATCGGGAAGAGTGATGATGAAGAATTTAAAGTTGAAGAAATAGTAGAACAGATCGTGGAAGTTCATTATTCAGGCATTGCTCATCTTCTTCGCAAAACTCCTTCCTCCGGACATTACATCCGGAGGAAGGAACTACCGGCTCTTACGGCTCGAACTATTCCTTGTGTCCGGGCATACCGGGGGTGCCGTAACCGGGGAATTCGTTGACCACCGCGCTGTCCTTCGGCGGATCATCCCCGAACCACTTCTTGTAGAGTCTCTTCAGGGTCCCGTTCTTCTTCAGTTTAACGAGAGCATCCTCCATGAGGTCGCGGTACGGATCGCCCTTGCGCAGGGGAAGGCCGTACTGCTCTCCGGTCGGAATGAGGATCGCGCTGACCAGCTCTTTCTTGTCCGCTGCGTAGTAGCCGACGGCATCGCGGTCACCGATGACACCATCGATGCGGCCGACCTGGACCGCTTGAGCTGCTGCAGGCATGCCGTCGTACTCGTCGATCTGGAAACCGTACTTGCTCTGGTTGTCCTGCAACCAGGCATGACCGGAGGAACCCGTGTTCACACCGATCGTCTTGCCCTTCAGGTCCTCGAGCGTCTTGATGCTGTTCTTGTCCTTTACGTTTACCGCAATCAGCTCTGCGGTATCCATGTAGGGCTCGGTAAAATCCATCTGCTCGGCTCGCTCTTTCCTGATGTTGGTCGGGGCCACGATGTATTCGACCTTCTTGGCAAACAGGGCGGCGAAAATGCCGGACCATTCGACATCCACGATCTCCGCACCAGGACGTCCCAGCTCCTCAGCCAGGGCATTTGCCAGATCAACGGCAAATCCTTCGGGCTCGCCCTTGTCATTCAAGTACGCGAAAGGAACGAAACCCATGTCAACGGCTGCCTTCATCGGCTTGTCTGCCGGGTGGTCTGGAAAATCACCAGCCGCTCCCTTCGCGCCGCCTGCAAACAGCAGCCCACCGAGGATTAGAAGCAGGACGACTAGACATCCCTTCTTCATCTTCATACCTCCCTCTTATAATATTTTTTTCATCGGCCCGTGCGACAACGTCACCGCAAACCGACGTTTTCTTGAATCATATCTCTCTACAATCGTACAACGTTTTATACAATCAGCAAAGCGCATCCTCAGCTCTTGATCTCTTTATCCGGAGGCCGGGCATAGAAGGCCCGCTTGGACTGCACTAGCCCGGCTTCCACCATGGCCTCGGTGATCTTGAGGGTCACCGAGGTGGGATCGATCACCACCACGCCGAGCTTGCGGGCCGCCTCCTCGGCGTAACCCACCATGCCGGCACAGCCCAGCACGATCACCTCGGCCCCATCCTCCTCCACGGCTTTTCGAGCCACCTCCATGATCCGTTTTCTGGTCCGATCGGGGTCCGCATCGGTTTCCAGGACCGACATGCCGAGCTCCCGGACCGAGGCAAGATAAGGTGTAAGTTTGTTTCGCCAGACGTCGCTCTCCTTGTGGGGAATCCGTTCTTTGAACAGGGTCAAAATCGTGAACTTGCTCCCCAGGGTGGTGGCCATACGCAGGGAGATCTCCTGGATACCGACAACCAGGATGTCGGAGATCTCCTTGGCGGCGAACAGACCTGGGTCGGAAAAACAGGCCAGGATGGCCGCGTCGTAGCCCTCCCGGTTCGCCTGTTTGACCAGTTCCAGGGTCGGAGGAATGGCCAGGGCTTCGTCGTAGGCCGACTCGATCGAGATCGGTCCTCTGTCGGGGCAGATGACGGTAAGCTCGGTGCCCGGCCGCTTGATCTCCATCAGCTCCCTGCGCATATGATCGGTCATCGACGTCGACGTGTTCGGATTAATCACCATGATCTTCATCGCTTTACCCTCCTCTACTCTGCGATCAGATCGCGCCCCGCCTGGAAAGCACTCCTGTTCACATCGAGGAGCTTGGCGGGCACGTACTTTTCGATGGTCTGTTCCCACACTGCGGGGGAAAGATCCAGCAGACCGGAAAGAGCGCCGAGCAGCATGATGTTGACGACCTTGACGTTTCCCAATTGGGTGGCTTTCTCGGTTACGTTGATGCTGTAGTACTTTCCGCTTGCCGCCTTCAATATATTGTCGATCTGCTCCCGCCTGGGGTACTCGATCTGCCCCGTGGTCACGGCCACCGGAGGGATCGGGTAATCGTTCACGATCACCGTACTGTCCGCTTTCAGATAATCGACCATGCGCAGGGACTCCAGAGGTTCGAAGGCCAGCAGGTAGTCCACCTGCCCCAGCATCGACATGGGTGAATGAACCTCCTTGCCCCAACGGATGTGACTGACCACGCTGCCGCTTCGGATCGCCAGCCCGAGAATATCGGATTTCTTGGCATCGAACCCCGCCCTCATCCCCACTTCGGCCAGGATGTCTCCCGCCAGGATCGTTCCCTGGCCCCCCACGCCGACCACGAGAAAGTTACTATCCATTTCCGCTTCTCTCCTTACCCGCGGATCCGCCCGGCGGCGTGATCGCACCGGTGGGGCAGACCTGCCGGCAGACGTCGCAGCCGATGCAGAGGGTGGGATCGATATGGGATTTGAACTTGTTGTTCTTCGCGTTTCTATCCGTGGACTGCCCGATAGCCGGACAGCCGACCCGGAAGCACATGTGGCAGGCGATGCACTTCTCCAGATCCACGTGGTAGGCGGCTTGAGGATTGCGGGATACGAAGATGCACTCCCCCCGGGTGATCAGAACCGAGGGGCCGTCGAACTCCAGGCATTCCTTGAGCCCGGCCTCCACCTCCTTGATCTGGAAGGCATCTACCACCTCGACTTTCTCCAGGCCGATGGCCCGCACCACCGCCTCCAGATCGACCTTCTTTGCCCGTCTGTTCTCGGTCACGGCCCAGTCAACCCCGGGATGGTCCTGGTGCCCGGTCATAGCGGTGACGCTGTTGTCCATCAGGATCACCACGCCCCGGCTGCCGTTGTGCACCATGTTCACCAGGGGGGCCATGCCGGAATGAAAGAAGGTCGAATCTCCGATGGTGCAAACCCTATTCTCCGGCAACTCGGCCAGGGACATGCCGTGCAGCACGCCCACACTGGCGCCCATGGCTCCCATGGTATGCTGGGCTTCGAAAGGAGGAAGGGTGCCCAGGTTGTAGCAGCCGATGTCCCCGGCCACGGGCAGCTTCATCTTCTTCAACAGGTAGAAGGTGGAGCGGTGCGGACAGCCCGCACAGAACACCGGGGAGCGGATCGGCAGCTGCGGCATTTGCTGCTGCTGGACCTGTTTGCCCGGCCGCGAGGGGTTGGACGCTGGCTTCTCGGCCGGTTTCAACAGGCCCGCCTCCGCCGTGTAGCGCTTGATCTCATCGGGAAGCAGCTCGAAGCAGGGTGGGAAGATGTCCTTGCCCCACACCTCGATGCCCATGGCCTTTATCTGCTCCTCCAGCACCGGGTCCAGCTCCTCCAGCACGATCAACTGCTGTACGCCGGCGGCGAACTCCCGGATCAGCCGCTCCGGCAGGGGAAAGGTCATTCCCAGCTTGAGGATCGAAGCATCGGGGAACACATCCAGCAGGTAGTGATAGAGCACGCCCCCGGTGATGAAGCCGATGGAGCGGTCCCGCCACTCGATTCGATTGATCGACAGCATATCGGCGAACCCGGCAATCTTCTCGATGCGCCTCTCCACCATGGGATGCATTCTGCGAGCGTTGCTGGCCGTGCAGTTGTACTTGGCCGGATCCCGCTTGAACGGCCCGATCTCCGCCCGGCCCTCCAGTCTAGACCCCAGGGTAACCACGCTCTTGGAGTGGGAGGTGCGCATCACCGTGCGGATGAGAATCGGGGTGTCGAACTTTTCGGACAGCTCGATGCCCAATATCACGTAGTCCTTGGCCTCCTGGCTGTCCGCCGGCTCCAGCAGGGGTATCTTGGCCAGCCGGGCGTACCAGCGGTTGTCCTGCTCGTTCTGGGAGCTGAACATCCCCGGATCATCCGCGGTTACCACGACCAGCCCCGCCTCCATACCGGTGTACACGGCGTACATCAGCGAATCGGAGAGTACGTTCATTCCGACCTGCTTGGTCGTGACCAGGGTTCGGCGGCCCGAATAGGCCGCCCCGGCACCGGCGTCCATGGCCACCTTCTCATTGGTCGACCATTCCGTATATATGTCGTTTCCGTACTTGAGGGCGATCGTCTTGATGATCTCGGAGCTCGGCGTGCCGGGATAGCCCGCCGCGATCTCGATTCCCGCTTCATAGGCTCCCCGGGCGATCGCCTCGTTTCCGGACAGAATTTCCTTCAAACCTCCTACCTCCTATGTTATCTGCTGTTCCGTTTCGTCTCTCAAAACCAACAGGGCATCAACGGCCACCGCGCCCCGCCCCTCCGGCAGAATCAGCAGGGGATTGATGTCCAATGCCTCGATCCGCTCCGACCAGTCCAGAGCAAGATTTCCCACGGCGATCAGGACGTCAACCAACGCCTCTACATCCGCCGGAGGAGCCCCGCGAAAACCCTTGAGCACGCGGGAGGTCCGGGTCTGCTCGATCATGCACCGTGCCGTATCGCGGTCCAGGGGCGGAATGCCCAAAGCCCGATCGCCCAGCACCTCGACCATGATCCCCCCCATACCGAAGATGACGGCCGGCCCGAACTGGGGATCGATCAGCAAGCCCACGATTGCTTCGGCCACGGCCCCGGTGGCCATCTGCTGGCAGAGGACTCCGTCGATCCGCGCCGCGGGATCGTAGCTCCGAGCCGCCTCCAGCAGCCGGTCGTAGCTGCGGCGGATCTCCTCATCACCGTCGAGATTGAGGGCGATTATGCCGGCTTCTGTCTTGTGAAGGATCTGGGGCGAC
>Ga0180438_10002134_pt1 | contig 33229 bp, 47 predicted proteins | sample SS_ome_12_FD_132455 | JGI IMG/M metagenome (GOLD analysis project Ga0180438, IMG submission 132455) | Hypersaline lake sediment archaeal communities from the Salton Sea, California, USA - SS_3_D_2 metaG | ecosystem: Environmental > Aquatic > Non-marine Saline and Alkaline > Hypersaline >... | reverse complement strand
CCAGCGTCGCCTGGAGTGTCTCGATGGTGAACACGACCGAGTGCGTCCCCCGGCTCACCCGGTTTATCCGCCAGACGTTCGTGATGGCGTTGTCGTAACTGTCGAGGGCAGCGGTGTTTACGTACAGATGCTTGAACTTCCTCCACCGGAAGTCCACGCCCGCGTCGAGCAGCGTCTGGAAGTAGCCGTCCGCGTCTGCGAAGGTCACGTCGAGGCCGCCGTACTCCCCCGGCGCGATCTTGTAGTCGCCCCAGTTGCACGGGATGGCCGTGTAGGTGTTGCCGCCGGTCGTGGGGAACACGAAGTCGGCGTTGCGCTTGGCGATGTAGAGGGTGGCCGGGGTCGTGCCCGTCTCGATCTCGAAGAGGTGAGCGGCACCCAGCGTGGTCTGCTGCATAGCCGTCTGGTAGGTGGAGGGGACGCCGCGCGGCATTACTCAGGCACCTCCTGCAAGCCGAGGCGGACGTTCCACCAATTCGGGGCCAGGGCCGTCCAGCGGTAGTCGGCCTTGAGCCGCACCCGGCGGTAGAAGCTGTAGTCGGCCATGATCGACTGGCCGGAGAGGCCAGTGGTCGGGGGCGTCCACGAGACCCGGCGGCCGTCCCGCCGCACGGTCAGGTTGGAGGTGTAGGGCGTGCCGCCCACGCCTCCGACGTAGATGGTGAAGGAGCCCGCCGTGGTCACCGGGTAGCCGCGCTTGTTGTCGCCCGTGGAGGGCAGGTCGAAGCCGGTCTGGCCGGAGATCGCCACACCGAGGAAGACGTTGGTGACCCGGTTGTCCTTCGGGTCGCGGACGAGGAAGGAGGTCTTCTTCCGGTACATCGCCTTGAAGAAGTCGTCCACGTCCTCGCGGATGTCCGTCACGCGGCTCAGGGGCCAGGAGTAGGTCCGGTACTCGATGTCGGTGTTCTGGACCCGCTGCTCCTTGTTCTGTCCAGCGTACGCGATGATCGAGACCCCAAGGTTGTCCTCGTAGTCGTAGTCCACATCCGGGGTCGCCGTGAAGACCGTCAGCGGCATCAGAGACCTCCCCTCAGTTCGCTCTTCAGGTTGCTCTTGTAGCCCTGCGAGTAGCGCATCTTCCGCACCACCTCGTTCGCCGCCATCTCCGCGATAGCCTGCTCGTCCTGGCCCGGCTGCGAGTAGATGTTGATCTGCTGGTTGACCGTGCCGCCGAAGCCACCCGCGCCGACCTTGCTCAGCGGGATCACGGCCTCCGGCCCGGCCTCGCCGACCAGCCCGTAGGTGGGCCGCGTCACGATGCCGCCCTCGGCCATGGGGGTGGCCCCACCGGCAAAGACTCCACCGGCCACGGTCTTGATGGCCCCGAAGACGAGGCCCCAAAGCTCGCTGACCACCTCGTTCTGGGCGACCTGCAAGAGCGAGGAGATGATCGACCGCCCCATGGCCCGGAAGGCGTCGGAGGTCTTCTCCGTGCCCGCGATGACGGTCTCGAAGAACTGCGTGAATGCCGACGAGGTCGTGGTCACGAGCGTGCTGGCGAGGTTCTTGGCGAAGTCGGTCATCCGCTCGGCGTCGGTCTGGAAGCCGATGCTGGCCTCCCCGAGCCCGCGCGTGAACGCCTCCCCGAACGGCTCGACCTTCTGGGCAGCCTCGTCCAGCGACGCCTTGAAGCGCCGCATGATGGCTTCGGCCCGCCGGTTGAGGATCTCGTTCTGCTCGGGCGTCAGAAGCTCACGGCCCCGGAGAGCGAGGGGCTGGAAGACGTCGCCCCGGAACAGGCGCTCCTCGGCCTCGCCCAGCGTCCCGCGCTCGCGGCGCATCCGGGCCATCTGCTCCTGCATCTGAAGCTGGAGCGCGCGGAGGTCGGCCTCCATCCGCTCCCGCTCGGCACGGGCACCCAGCACGTCCTGCGCGAAGGGCGACTTGATGCCCATGATGGCGGTCTGCCGCTCCATCGCCCTGGTCGTGTCCCCGGCGCTCTTGGCGATGTCCTCCCACCACTTCGCGGCCTGCGCCATCTGCCGGTCGTCGAAGACCTCCCGCTTGATGTCACCGAGGATCTGCACGTGCTCCCGGAGGATCTGCGCGGTCTTGGGGTCGGCACCGCGCCGGATGAAGGCTTCGACCTGCTCCATGAGCCCGCGCTGCTCCTTGAGGACGCTCAAGCGCAGCTTCTCGGACTCGGTGATCGCGCGGAGGCTGTCGGCCTGCTCCTGGAGGCCGATCTGGAACTTCTCGATGTCCTCCATGACCATCGCGCCACGGAGGATCTTGTTGATGCCGGAGGGGGGCGCACCGGCCCCACCACCCTTGAACAACTCGCGCATCTGGTCCGCGACCGCCGTCCCGGGGCCAGCGGCAGCACCACCGGCACCGGAGAAGAGCGCGCCCCAGAGTTCGGCGACGGGGTTGCGTCCCTCGATCATGGCGCGGGCCATGGCAGCGGGGCTGGAGAGGGCGAGGGTGGCCGAAACGGTCTCCCGGAACTTCATCAGGAACTCGCCCAGCCAGAAGAGGCCCTTGCCGATCCAGAGCACGTTGTCGATGAGGCTGCCAACGTGGATGGCAAGCTCCTCCATCCCGCCAGCCCGGAAGAACCGCGTAAGCTGGTCCACGAACTTGATGAGCGTGGGCGTGACCTTGATGAGGAGGGTCCGCTGGAAGGCGTCGATGGCGAACTGGAGGTCCGTCATGGCGTCGGCAGCCTTCGCGCCCTCGGCGGCCTGGGCAGTCGTGACGACGGCACCCACAGCACGCGCACGCTCGCCCATCGCTGCGAGGGAACCCGGCTGGAGCCCGGCGATGAACCGCAGCATCTCCTTGTTCCGGCCGAAGATCCGCATGGACAGCCGCGCCCGCATGGCGATGTCGTCGATCTGCTCCAGCGCCCCGGCGACCCTGAGGAACTGGCCTCCGGCGTCGAGCCGCTCCAGGTCGGAGACCGAGATGCCCAGCACCTTGAAGGCGTCCATCGCGTCCTTCGAGCCCGCTGCGACCATGAAGAGGTTGGCCTGCAACTTGCCCATCGCGGCGGTCAGGACGTCGAGGCTGGTGCCCTGCCGCTCGGCGATGAAGCCCAACTCGGACAGGGTCTCGACGGAGACGCCGAACTCCAGCGCCTTCTTGTTCAGGTCGTCGAGCTTCCTGATGCTCTCGCCGAAGTCAAAGATGTCCGCGACACGACGCGCGGCCTCCATCCCGACCCGCATCTGCGACGCGAACTCCGTCCACCTCAGGCGAGCCTTCTTCATCTGGGTCGCGACCGCCCGCTGCGCCTTGGCCTCCTCCTTGGTGGCCTTCGTAGCGGCCTTCTGCGCCTGCACCTTGTCCTTGGTGATCTTCACCTGCTTTGCCCCGAGCTTCAACTCGGCACGGCGCAGGCTCACGACGCGAGACTGCTGCTTGAGGATCTCGGCCTGGAGTTCGGCGATCCTCTTCGTCCTCTCAGGGGTCCGCTCGGCGTGCCCGGGGATGCCGGACTTGAGTTCCGCCTGGAGCCTGAGGAGGGCCTTCTGCATCCTTTCGAGCATCCGCTCGGCGGACGCAGAGGTTTCCTTGCTGGGGTCGGGCTTGCCACCCATCGCGCCGAAGCCCATCCCAAGGACGATGCCCTTGCCGCCGCCAGGGGGCGTGGTGAGCTTCCGGCCGATCTCCCTGAGCACGCGCCGGAGCCTCTTCCACGCGGCCTTGACGAGGGTGGTCTCCTCGGAGGCCATCTTCATCGTGCGCCCGAGTTCCTTGCCCAGCTTCTGGCGGTCCTCGGCCTGCTTCCGCTCCCTGTCCCACGCGGCGTTGAGGCGCTTCATGGCCTCCTGCATGGTGCGCTTGGACGGCCCCCGGCCCATGGCCCCGAACCCCATGCCCAGCGTGGTGCCCTTACCCTCGCCGCCCTCCCACATCGGGGGCATGATCTGCGGGCGCTTCTTGAAGCCCTTCTGGCCCAGGTACCTCGGCTTCTGCTGCTCCAGGCGCTTCTGGGCACGGGCGAGGCCCTCGGCCTCCTCCTTGGCCCGACGGAGGGCGATGGCCGCCTTGGACGCCTCGACGGCAAGCTGGGAGTACTTCCGGGTGAGGGTGGCGACGGAGGCGGCAAGCTCGGCGGTCTTGGCGTTCGCGCCCTTCTCCGTCTTCATGAACTCCCTGATCGCCTTGTCCCACTTCTCGTACGCAGCGGTCCCGGCGGCGATCTGCTGGAGGCTCTGGCTACCGGCCTTCCCGGACGCCGTGAGCGCCTTGGCAAGCTGGTCGAAGTCAGAGGCCAACTCCTGCGGCACGTCGCTCTGAATGCCCCGGAGGAGGGCCTCAAGCTGCGAGAGGGTCGGGTCAGCCATTCTGGTTCTTCTCTATCTGGATCTTCTGGTGCATACCGTCCAGCACGCTCAGGATCTCCATCGCCTTGACGTAGGAGTGGGCCTGATCGAGCATCCCTCCGGACAGCGGCAACTGGCCCTGCTGGTACCACCCGAAGGCGCTGAACATCTGCCGGGCGGACGGCGTCATGCAGCGGTTCGGACAGCGCGTCATCGTCACCTTGCCAGTTCCCTCGCACTTCGGGCACTTCGGGTTCTTCTTGCCCGACGGCACACACCTCGGGCAATACAGCGAGTAACCCGGACTCCCTTCCGAGCCCGGGTCACAGCCGAACATCTTGCGAGCCCGAGCTTCAGACGGGCACGGCGCATTCCCACAGCGGGGGGCGATGTGGCCCCACCCAACCGCCATGGTTACTGCGAGTTTCCCTCGTCTTCCTCCGTCGGCACGTTGATCGCCAGGATCGCGAGGTAGATCGCCATCCAGCGGCCGAACGGGATGAAGTCGAGCATCCCCTCGTCCATGTAGCCGTCCTCGGCCACCTTGAACTCAGGCGCTCCCTCGCCCTCCCAGCCACGCAGGCCCATCCGGATCACGCGCCCGAGGTGGCTGATCCCCTCCTCGGTGACGCCCTCGGTCCCGGACACGCCCTCGGTGTTCTGCTCGATGGCGATGCTGGACATCTCGGCGGACGTGAAGATCCGGAAGTGAAAGATGACGCCGTCGATCCCCTCGATGGCGTCCTTGACTACGTCGTTCGGGTTGATGAAGAAACTCATAAGCCTACTGCCTCCAAGCAGTTACAGCAAAGTGAGAAGGAGGGGAGCCGGACCACCCGACTCCCTTCCCCACCTCACAGTAGATGTCGATCAGAGCATCGCGATGACAAGCTCGTCATCGCCGCCGCTCACGTCCGCCGCCACGAGGTTGATCTCGACCTCGGCGATCTGGACGCCCGCGCGGTCACCCTTGCCGACCGCGTTGTACTCGAACTTCGGAGCGGACACCGAGATGATCTCGCCAGCCGCCGGGGTGGCGTCCGGGTCGTCCAGCTTGTAGTGGAGCCGCTTCGTGGTGTTGGCGAGGAGCAGCGCGTAGAAGTCGTGCGTGCTCGGAAGCTCCATCTCCGGGTCGAGGCTGCCCGTCGGGGCGCGCTCGGGGATGATGAAGCTCTTGAAGCCGGAGCAGTCGTTCGCGTCGGACCGGCCCTCGACCGAGTTGGCGATGTCCAGGGTGCAGGAAGCGAACACCGGGGTGAACCCGCTGATGTTCAGTTCGACGCACAGGAACGCCTTCGGGGTCACGTCCTCGTAGCTGATGCCCGAGAGGAGGGCCGCAGCGGTCACGGCGCTGTAGACGCCGCTGAACGTGAAGTTCAGGAAGGCGGGCTCGCCGATGGTGGCCTCGATGGCGACGGTGCCGCGCGCTCCCCTGATGGGGTGCTTCAGGCCGTCCATGTAGAGCCCCACGGTGGCGCTGGGCACGTTCGCGGAGGTCGGGCGGTACTCGAAGCCCTTCTCGTCCGCCGTGAGCCCGGAGATGTGGCAGGTCGCGCCGGAGACGCTGCCCACCAGACCGTCGGAGGCGACGAACACGGTCGCGCCGGAGGTCGGCACGAAGCGGATCTCGCCCGCCGCGCCGGACCACTCGCTGACCACGCGCGCCGTCGCACCGGAGGTGCCGCCCGTGATGGTCTCGCCGGGAACGAAGGTGCCGACGATGGTGGAGACGCTCGCGCCAGAGACGGCGTTGCGGGTGAACCCGCAGGCCCTGAGCGCGGAGTCCCAGGAGGGGTACGAGGTCGCGGTGAGCGCCCCGGAGCCCTTCAGTTCGGTCCGCCACGAGATGGCGGCGCTCCTCTGGCCCGAGACGGACCCGAGGGGGGTGAGCTTCGACCGGGCCGGGTTCCGCACGAACTTCGCGATGTCCGGCGTGTAGGTCGGGTCGTAGACGAGCATGGCGGCGTCCGCAGCCGCGAGGACTTCCTCGGTGCCCTCCACGCTCTCGATCTTCAGCGCGATCTGCGCCTTGCGGTTGAGAAGTCCCGCCATAGTTACATCCTCCGTCTTTACGCCGAGACAGTCGGCTCGGCCAGCCTCGTCCGGTAGTGGACGATGATCTTCACTTCGACACCCACGTAGGCATCGAATTCGAGCCGAGGAGTCGTGGAGACGATGAGCGTGTCTACCGCAACGCCCCCTCGGGTGCAGTCCTGCATGACGGCGGCCTCGATGTCCGCGCGCAGCCGCTGGACAGCCGTGTTGGGCTCGTCCCGGCGGTTGTCGCGTACCTTGTGGACGCCGACGATGGTGATCTCCCAGTGGCGCGTGTAGAGCGGGTAGGCCAGGGGCTCCTGCGTCTCCGCGCCGGGGCGGATGTAGCACACCGGATAGGAGGCCGGGGAGCCCTTGGGGATCTGCCGCAGTACGTCGCCCCAGTCGTAGTTGTAGCCACCCCCGACGCGCATCTGCTCCAGCGCGTCCTTCAGGTCATCGAGGATGGTCTCGCCTACGTGATCCATCAGAGCCACTTCTTCTCGGCGTCGAGGACATCCCGCACCAGCGGGAGCCAGTTCGCCGTGCCCGTGAACGACCGCTGGCCGCCGGGCAGTGTCAGGGTCGTGGAGCCAAGCTCCTCGCGACGCCCGTAGTGATAGGCGACCTGCTGGTCGAGCGCCTCGGAGATCATCGGGAAAGCCGCGATGAAAGCCGTGGTGTTCGCCGCCATGCCGCCAGTGTACTCCACCTTCAGCGACCGGGTGCCCAGGGCGAGCCCGGCGCGGTCGATGGTGAGGATGCCGGTCCTCGGGTCGTGCGTGTAGGTGTCCGAGGAGAGGAGCGAGCCGCTCCCGTACTCCCTCGAACTGTCCGACCACACGGCGCTGATCGCGCTCACCGGGTAGGCCGTCAGGCCGAAGACCTGCGCTTCGCCCGCCTCCACGTCGAAATACTGGAACGTCGAGGCCGCGAGAGCCGTCCGGTTCATCCGCTTCTCGGCCAACTCGCTGTAGAGCGTGATGATCTTGCCGATGAAGGTGGACGCCGAGACAAGGCTGTCGCCGGAATACTCGATCAGGTCCAGTACGCGAGAGACGGTTGTCAGGTCCATATGGCCTCCGGTGTCTCAGGGGACCGAGCGTAAACCCGGCCCCCTGCTTGACTTCGGTCGATCAGATGTCGAAGACGGCGGTCTGGCCGGTCGGCAGGTTCTTCGCGCCGGACAGGACGATGACCACACCCGCGACGTGGCCCGTGGAGTTCGCCACGGCGGTCTTGATGTTCAGGTAGCGGTCGCGCTTCCGGAGGTCGAGGCGCGCGACGTGCTGCTGGTTGTCGTTCGCCGGGACGATGGCGTCGAAGCTCGCGCCGGAGATGACCCCGGTGCAGGCGGTGAGGGTCGGACCCTCGATGACGCCGATCACGACAGAGGCGTCGGCGAGGAAGGTGCCAGCGGTCACGATGATGAGGGCCTCAGAGTAGCCCCTCACATCGACGGGCGTCCCGGTCGCGGCGGCGGTCCGGCTGCCGTTCTTGAGACCGAGCAGCACCTTGTTGAACTGATGGGCGGTGTACTTCATGGCTTCGTGTTTCCTTGCGGCGTTTTACCCCTGCCGTGGGGAGCCCCGGAGGGCCGGATGTGCGCCAGTGAGGCTCGGGGGCGGGACACTCGCCCACCCCCGTTCAGGATCAGGGTGATTAGCTCGCCAGGAGCGCGGCCAGAGCGAAGCTCTCGGCGTGACGGACGGCGGTGTCCACCTCCATCACGGCCCGGATCGCGTGCTGGTTGAACTCCATGAAGCGGTGCTGGCTGACGAGGAACTCGATGTTCCCCCACATGCCGATGAGAAGCTCGCGCCAGTTGCCGAAGTACAGCGGCTCCGTGGTGCCGTTCCCGATGGCGTTGGTGGTCACGACCGGGTAGCCGAGGAGCATCTTCGGGTGGCCCGCCGAGATGTTGCCGAGGACCAGCGGCGTCATGTCGCTGGTGGTGCCCGCGACGGTGAGGCGCGTCAGGCGGTCCCACTCGACCTCGGAGGTGACCCACGCGGCGCGCGAGCCGTTCTTCAGCGCGTTGTCCTTGGCGACCTCCAGCCGGAGGTTGTAGACATCCTCGCGCTTCGTCGCGGTCGAGGTGACCGAGCCGATGCCCGTGGTGTTCTTGATGCCGAGGGGCTGGCCGTTGACTCCGGTGCCCTCCAGCGCCGCGAGGTCCACCATCGCCGCGAGGCGGTAGGCGATGTCCTCGGACACGAGCCCGTCGATGGCGGGGGTGCTGTTCTTCAGGAGCCGGTTCGAAATCTTGACCAGCGCCGCTGCGGCGTGGGGCTCCAGCTTGACCTGACCGAAGGTCATGGTCGAAGCGGTGATCTCGTCGTTCTCGGGCACCCAGTAGCCCGTCGCGCCGCCCGTCTGCTTGGGAAGCTCGACCGGGGAGCCGAAGAGGCCGGAGAGAACGCGAGCGCCTGCCTGCTTCACGACAAGCTCGTTCTCCAGCGCCTCGATGAACTCATTCCCCATGTACGCCACGGGGACGATGTAGCCGCCCAGGCTGTCGTCGGAGGCTTCCTGCGCCCGCTCGACGATCTGGCGCTCGTGGTCGGCACCCTTCCACTGCTCCTCGTAGGTCTCGCCGTTGGAGCGAGCCACGGTGGCCGCGAGGATCTTGGTGATGGAGACCGGGTTCTGCTCGGCGTCGCGCTCGCGCTCGGCGTTCTCGGCCACGATCTTCTCCATCGCGTCGATCTTCGCCTCGGTGGCCTCGATCTGGCCCCGGAGTGCGTCCTTCTCGGCACCCGCGTCGTTCTTGAAGGCGTCGAACTCGGTGCGGAGGGCCTCGTTGCGGGCCTTCTGCTCGTTGAGTTCCGCCTGAAGCTGCTCAGAGAGCTTCATGTTTCGATTGTCCTTGCCCCTTGGGGGCGGTCGGTGTCAGTTCTTACGGTCGTTGATCTCGCCGGAGAGGTCGTAGGGGTCGTCGTCGATGTCGTTCTCAAGGGCGTCGGGTGCCGGGTCGGACACTGCCCTCTCCTCCTCGTCGATGTCGTTCATGACCTTGTCGGCGTCGCGCAGGGCGATCACTTCGCCCCGCAGTTCGGCCAGTTCCTCGGTGAGCCGCTCGATGGCAGCCCGGAGAGCACTGACCTCTGCATCCTTGTTATAACCGTCGGAGGGCGGATCTTCCCGCTCCTCATCGTCGGAATTCTCGTCCTCGTCGGGAGTTACGTCATCCTCCAGCCCCCGGACGTGCTCGATGGCCTCGTCCCAGCGGGCGGTGGTCTCCTCGTCGAGGTCGTCCTCCAGCAGGCCGCGCACGGCCACGAGGTCATCCAGGGCCTCGCGCTTCAGGGCGTCGGTGTCGGAGGGGACGGGAACGCCGGAGACCTCCAGCAGTTCGACCTGGGTCCAGACGTTGCCCCAGTCGGAGAGGCCGAGATCCTTGCGCTTCTCCGGGGTCATGGCCTCGCGCTCCAGCCGACGGAAGCCGACGGACACGGCGTTGAGGAAGCCGTCCCTGTACAGGCGGTACACAGCTTCCGCCTGCGGGTGGGCCTGCTCGTCGCCCGCGAACTCCACGTCGATCTCCAGACGCCGCTTCGTGCCGCGCGTGATCTTCCGGATCGCCACGGTCTTCCCTACGGGGAGGGAGTGCCGGTCGTGGGCGAAGAGGAAGACGGGGTTCTTCTCGTAGTTCTCGGTCCGGTAGCCCTTCACCCGGACGATGTCCCCGTCACGGGCGACCTGCTCGGTCGAGGCGACGAAGCTCAGGGTGCGGGCCTTGCCTTCGACGGCGCGGACCCCGCTGGTCTGGATGAGGATGCCCTCGGTGTCGGGCGCGTTCTCGGTCTTCATGGGGTGCCCTCCTCGGGCTGGTCGATGCCGTAGGTCTCGGTGAGGGCGTGAATGCCCCCGGCGATGGCCCGTGCCTCTGCCTGCGCGATCACCAGCGTCCGACTGCCCGCAGCGTTGAACACGAGCCGCAGGTCGGCGAGGATCTCGTCAGAGGGCCGCTCAGGGCCGCCCAGCGCGTCGCGAAGGGCGTCGATGAGGTTCTGGGCCAGCTTGAGCTTCTTCTCGTTCTGCGCCCGTACAGCCGCCCGCAGCAGGATCTCGTCGAGTGCGCCGGAGACGTACTCGGTGGCGACGGCGGTGGTGACGGGCTCGGTCTTCTGGAGGAGCTTCGAGGCCCAGTCCGAAGAGCGGCCATTGAGCCACGCGGCGGTCTGGTCCTGGGTGTGGCTGTCGGCGTAGCGCACGACTTCCTTCCGGACGGCCCGGAGCCACGCGGTCAGCTTGTTCCTCATGCGCTTCACGCCGATGAGGGGAGCGACGGGCGCGCGGGTCGGCTCCACGTCGAGGTCGTTCTCGATGGGCTCGGCCTCGCGGGGCTCCTCCTTCACGATGGCGTCGGTGCCGTCGGCGCGCTTCAGCTTCCCGTCCACCCAGCCGATGTCGCCGCCAGGGACGGGCTCGTAGCCGAGGTTGTGGCGCGCGTTGATGACATCGAAGGGCACGCCCATCCGCCACTCCTCCTTCGCCACGCCGATCCGCTCGCTGGCCTCGGTCTGGAGGGCTGCGATGCCGGACAGATCCCACTCGACGTAAACGGCTGTGCTGGAAGGGCTTACGGCTGCGGTCTGCTTGCCACCGCCGCGCGGGAGCAGGAGCCGGGTGTTGATGGAGTCTTCGAGGATCTTCATGATCGGGACGACGGTGTTCTGCCAGAAGAGCTTCAGGCTCTCGCGGCTGGTCTCCCGGTGTACGTCCCCGAGGATGGTCAGCAGGAAGAGGGGCACGCCATAGACGGCGGCGACTTCCTGGCGGGACCACTCGCGCTGTTCGAGGTACTGCATCTCCTTCATGTCGAGGCCCGTCTTGATGAAGTTCAGGCCCGAGTGGAGGATGGCGACCTTGCCCGCGTTCTGGCTGCCCCGGTGGCGCGCGTTCCAGAGGGAGCGGATCTGCTTGACCTGCGGGTCGGCGATGGCCTTGTCCGTGGTCAGGATGCCGTCAGGGGTGGCCCCGTTGTCGAGGATGGCCTCGTTCAACTGCGCGGCCTTGTAGTCCGTCCGGATGCCCTGCATGGCCGCAGAGAGCGGCGAGAGGCCCCGGCGGGGGTTGTAGGGGTTCGGGAGGCGGAAGTGGACGACCTCGGACAGAGCGTACTTGACGGAGTTGCCCTGACCGCTTGTCCACTCCCACCCGACGAGGGTGCCTCCCGAAGATACCAGCGGCTTGAACTCACGGCCCCGGCGCACGTCGATCTGCTTCGGGACGGAGGTCGAGCCGGTGATCTCCCCGGCGTCCAGCACCCAGAACACCTCGCCGTCGAGCATCAGGTTGACGACGGTGAGGGCGATGGTGTCGCGGGTGGTGTACTCGGGGTTGGGGTTCTCGAAGAGGTTGTGCCAGGGGCCGGTGGTGACGACGCGCTTGGTGTCCCCCTCTCCGGTCTGCACGGTGATGGGCGCTTCGAGGATCGCGTCGGAGATGACCCGGATAGCCCGGTAGAGCCACGGATGCTGGCTCATGGGCTGCTCGTTGAGGGTTCCCGCGCCGCCGAGGGCCGCGAGCGTACGCTGGGTGAGGAAGAAGGTCGGGTCGTCAGCGGCGGCGCGCTCGGAACGCCCGAAGATGCGGCTCAGGATGGGGATGTGCATTCACTCGCTCCTCGTCGGGGAAGCTCTTCACCCCTGTTATAACCGAGTAGCGTGGCGAATTCCCGCAAGTCGTGGCGAAATACCGGGTTACAGCAGGCAGATCCCCGGCGTGCCGCCCCCAAGCTCCCGGACCAGATAGCTCAGAGGGTCAACCTGATCGTCGTGAGCCCCGCTCGGGAACTGGAGAAGCTCCTCCTCGAAGGCGTACTGCCACGACGCGCCCTGGCGGTGCCGGATCTTCCCGGCCTTGTAGAGGAGCCCGGCGGTGGTGGCGCGGTCCACCTTGTCGGTGACCGGCTGGAAGGAGAGGATGGGGATGCCGTTCCGCTCGGCTTCCTGAATGAGGCCCGTGCCGCTCTGCTTGTCCTCGATGCCCATCCAGAGGTTGAGGGGGTGGCGGGCGCGCTGGGCCATCACGAACTCATACTGCTCGGGGATCTCCAGCTTCTCCCTGACCACGTCGATCACGAGGTAGTCCCCGTCGGGGGTCACGGCCACTGCGACGAAGGCGGTCCAGTCGTGCTGCGTCTTGGCCTTCATGGCGGTGTCCACGGCGAGGTAGACCGCGCAGTCCTCCACGGCGTACACGCGGGTGTCGGCGTCCTTCTCGGGGAGCACGTAGAAGAGGTGCCCCTCGTCCTCCTTCACGGTGAAGTAGCGGAAATACTTGCGCCGGAACAGGGCTCCCTCGTCCGGGGTGGGCTTCTGCTGGTACTGCGAGGCCCATCCGATGGAGGAGGTGGTGGCCTTGATCTTCGCCAGGGCCTCGGCGGTGTACCGCTCCGGCCAGAGAGGGGTGCCGATCTCCCGGCCCAGCGGGCACGCCTCGGCCTGCTCCGGGGTCTCGATGATGGCGGGCAGGTTGATGACCTCCCACTGGATCTGGTCGGGGTCGTCCTTGTTGGTCTTCATCTGCTCGATCAGGCGGCCTACGAGGTCGTCCCCGTGCCACCGCTGCATGATGATGACCACGCTCCCGTTCGGCTCCAGCCGGGACGAGAGGGTGTCCGTCCACCAATCCCATACCCGCTGCCGGTAGGTGGGGCTCTCGGCCTCCAGCCGCGTCTTGAAGGGGTCGTCGATGAGGATGAGGTGCGCGCCGAAGCCGGTGATGCCCCCTTCCACGCCGATGCTGACCATGCCCCCGCCCTCCTGGGTGTTCCAGCGGTGCTTGGCCTTGCTGTCGGGGCTCAGGCGGACGGTCAGCTTGTCCTCGTTGTCGATGATGGTGTTCCGGACCTCTCGTCCGAACTTCGTCGCCAACTCCTGCGAGTGGCTGGTCATGATGACATCGCGGTCCGGGAAGAGTTCGAGGTACCACGCGGGGGCCGACTGGGAGACGAGGCGGGACTTGCCGTGGCGTGGAGGGGTGTTGAGGATGATGAAGCGGTTCCCCTCGAAGGCGGCCTCGGCGATCTTCTCACCGATGAAGTCGAGATGAGGGGAGCGTCGGTACCTCTTCGCGGAGCCGGGGCGGAAGGGGTCGGTGTAAATGGCGAACTGGACAGGGTTTACGAAGTGGGACCACCACTCGACCTCTTCGGGCTTCAGCTTCGCCATCAGGGCTTCCTCCTGATGATGATGCGGGCGTAAATCTCCCTGCCTTCGATGAAGAACCGGCTCGTCTTCCCGTTCTCCGCAAGCGTTAGCTGCCGGTCGATGCCGACGATCTCGAACTGCTTCGGGTTGTGCTTCAAGAGGAACGTGATCGGCACGCCCATCTCGCCGTCGTAGTCCACCGGAATGTCGGCGACACGGTCCACGTTGATCGCGTCGTAGTTGTCGTAGGTCGGGTAGGTCTCCGGGTCGTAGGCCCTGGTCAGGGCGAGGGGAGGCCGGAGCGTGTCCGGGTGCAAGTTCGTGAACCAATAGGAGTTCCCGAGGCTGCGCCACTTCTGCCCGTCCTCGGCCTGCCAGTACCGCGTCTTCCTCGGCTCGTAGCTGTCCGGCACCCGGAACGCCATGCTCCCGCCGGTCACGCCCATCCACAGCCTCCCCTCCTTGAAGAGAGGGAAGACCTCTTTGTAGGTCGCCACGTTCAGGCTCCCGATGATGAGGAACTGCTTCCCGTGCTCGATCAACTGCGCGATGTACTCCCGGAAGAGGCTGAAGGGCGGGTTCGTCACGACGATGTCCGCCTCCCTGAGTAGCGCCACGGCTTCGGGGCTACGGAAGTCGATATAGGAGGAGGCGAGTGACTGGAGGCCCAGGTCGTCGAAGTTCTCCGCGAAGTACCGAGGGAAGTTGCTGGTGGCCGGGTCATCGCAGTTGCAGAGCACGCGCTTCCCCTTGAAGTGCCGCCTGTAGTGGCGAAGCTCCTTCTCGATGTCCGCAAGCCGGGTGTAGAACTCATCGGCCTTGGCCGCCCTTGCCGTGTGGAGGCTCTGGTTCATCAGGGGCTCTCGGTCGCGTCGGCGTCGGCGTCGAGGGCGTCCTGAATGGCCTTCCGGGCGTTGGGGTCACGGAGCACGGCCTCGCGGCGGGCGTGGTCACGGCCCACGTTGACCTCGATGCCCTTGTCGGTGATGCCGAGGACGCGGGCGATCTCCTTGTTGATCTGAAGGCAGAGCATGAGCTTCTCGTCCTTCCACGCGCGCTCCCAGAGTTCCTCCAGGCGGCGGACGACGCGGGTGCGGGCCTTCTGCGCGTACTTCTCGTCGTGCTTCAGCCAGCGGCGCTCGATCTGCACCACGTCGTTCAGGACGGCCCGGGTGGAGACCTTGAACCGCTCGGCCACGTGCTTGGCGACGGCGGTCACGGCCCAGTTCTTGTGGGTGAGGAGATGCTCGACGAGGGCCTTGCGTGCCCGGCGCTCGATGGGAGGCGGCTGGGCGTTGGGGTGGCGCTCGACGATGGTCCGGTCCCACTCCCGCCATGCGGGGCAGTTGGGCTCGTCGAAGTTGCTCTGGGTGTCGTCGCTCATAAGTGCTTGCTCCTTACCCTGTTATAACCGAGCCCCGGCGGTCTGTCCCACCGGAGCCCGGCGCGCGAGCCCTACGAGAGGTTCGCGAAATTGAGGGGCATCCCGAGCATCGGGGCGACCTGCGGCAGGGCGTCTTCCGGCCCCTTCGTCGCCAGCGGCAGCCCGGTGTACTGGCCCTGGTCCCGGCAGCCCGCCCACCACTTCAGGGCGCTGACCGTCATCATCAGGTGGTTCAGGTCCGGGTGCTCCGGGTGGATGGTGAGAGCCTCCTTGAGGATGTCCATCGCCTCTTCCGCCTCGTTGCCCTGATGGTGGGCGTTGATGAGGTGGAAGTAGATCCCCGCCGCGCTGGCGTCCTCGCCGTTGGCGTCCACGTACATGCGCGCCCACCGCTTCAGGTTGTCCGCGTCCTTCAGGGCCACGTACGAGCGGGCGATGTAGAACATGGAGTGGAGGCGGGCCTGCCGGTGCTGGTCGGCGGTCTCCTCGTCCTCGACGGTCAGGGCAGCCTTCTCGGCCTTGGCCTCGGCCTCGTACATCTTCATGAGGGACGGGAGGGACCGCTTGACGTGCTCCTCCAGCGTGCCCCGGTAGGAGGAGTTGATGACGATGTCCGTGTTGGCGACGGACTTCTTGTCCCCGTAAAGCTGGTTGTGGATCGGGTAGCGGTAGGTGAGGATGCCGTCCCCGACCAGCTTCAGGCCCCGGATGTTGACGGCGCTCTCGGTCGCGGTGGCCCCGTCGTCGGTGTAGCAGTCCACCGTGCAGAGGACCGAGTTGACCTCGGGCTTGTAGGCCGCCGCGTAGATCGACTCGCGGATCATCCCCGCGCCCTTCTGGATGAACTCATCGGAGTCGAGCACCCAGGCCCAGTCCATGCCCCCCTCAAGCGCGAGGCGCAGGGTCATGTTCCGGAAGTCGGAGAAGTGGAGCACGCCCTCGTAGAGGGGAGGCTCGACGGTCTCGACCTTGAAGGGCACGTCGAAGGACTCCACGAGGTCCGTGACGGCCTTCAGGTCGTACGGGGTGTGCCGGGCGTCGAGGCAGAGGAAGACGCCGTCTACGTGCCCCTTGGCGCTCTCGATGGCCTTGAGCAGCAGCGGGTCGTTGGCGCGGGCCATCATGCAGAGCCCGACCTTCGGCTTGGGGGCGAGGGCGGCGCTCTCCCGGAGCAGGTCGATCAGGTCGGCACCACGGTCGGCGAGGTCGTAGTTGTCCTTGACGAACTGGATGCACTCCTTCGAGTGGGCGAAGCCCTTCTCGCGCGCCTTGTCGTACTGCTCGATCAGCCCGAAGCTGTCGGTCCACTGTCCGGGCCACGGGCAGCCGGGCCATGCGTGGACGAGCGGATAGAGGCCGGAGAGGATGCCCTCGGCCACGGCGTACTGGAACGACTCCCACGGCGAGGTGGAGAGGATGAACTGCTTGTCCTCCAGCCACTTCGGCATCTCCTCGGCGGGAACCTTCCCGTAGAACTTGACGCGGTCCGCCAGCCCAGCCTTCTCGAAGAAGTCGGAGAAGTAGGCGAAGTAGCGGGGGTCGGTGTACTCGCCCGCGACGTGGAACCGGACGCCGTCATCGTGCTCGGCGAGTTCGGCCACGGCCTGCGCGAAGAGTTCCGGCCCCTTCTTGTTGCTGATCGAGCCCACCCAGGCGACGTTCTTGCCCATGTAGTCCTTGGAAGGGCTGACCTCGAACTTCTGAAGATCGACCCCGTTGGGGATGACCACGATCTCGGGGCCGTTCCCGTTGGCGATGATCTGCGGGCCGTAGTGCTTCATGGCGAAGTCCCGGACGTGGGGCGCGACGAAGACCAGGGTGTCCACGTTCTCCCAGTTGATCGCGGCGAGCATGGGCACGGTCTCGGGCTGGCCCGTCCCCGGGTTCTGCCGCTGGACGTTCGCGAAGACCTCGTAGGAGTGGCAGCGGACCACGATAGGCCCCTGCTTGTGCGCTCCCGTGACCTGAATGGCCGTCTCGTTGGCCCACTCGCAGAACGTCACGTCCACGGTCGGGTCGGGCACCTTGGTGAGGGGAACGAACTGGACATCGTCGGGGCCGGTCTCGACCACGGGCTTGATGAAGCTCTCCAGCCCCGGGGCGACGACAAGGCCCACGCGCAACTGCTTGGTACTCATAGGTTTACAGCCTCCGTCCCTCCCCCAAGGTTCGGTTTGTGAAAATCGGCTACAGGCCCAGCTTGAACCGCAGGTCGTTCCGGCGGCGCTCCTCGGGCGTCATCTTGCTCTCGACGTAGTCGCACATGGCCTCGGCCCCGGCAGTCCGGTCGGCGAGGTAGCGTGTGCGGATGGTGGCGAGGCGGGCACGCTCACTCGGCGGCACGCGCGTCTTGGCCCCCGTACAGATGGCGCATGGGTCCACCGGGCACCGCTCGCGGTCGGCCTGGGTGCAGTAGTGGAGCAGCATGGCGATGAGGGGAGCGTCCCGGAGGTCGGCGTCGGAGGGGTCACCGTAGGTGACAACCTCGTTCAGGTCCGACCAGATGCGCCGGAGGGCCTCGTTCGGCTTGGACAGCATGTCAGTTCCCCCATCCGTTGTCGAAGACGCGCTCCGGAGGGACCGGGTCGATCCGCTCCAACTCGGCCAGGAGCCGCACGTCGATGTGCTCCATGAATGCGGCCTGCTCGTCCAGCGTCAGGAACTTCTTCCAGCCCGAGTCCAGCGTGTACCGGGTCGGGTGGAACTTCTTCCTCGTCTCGGCCTGCTCCGACGTGGTCCCGTCCCCTCCACGGCTCATGGACCTCTCACGGCGGCGGTAAGGGGTGCTCAGGGCCTTCAGACCGGCGTGCATGGCAATCCGGTCGAGCCCAGCGTCGAACGCCGTCAGCAGGCTCCTGTAGCTCACCACGAGCCCCTGCCCCGCGTTGTGCCGGGCGAGGTAGTGGCGGACGGCATCGTTCCACGACTGCGCGAGCAGCTTGCGGTCCTTCCCCGCTCCCCGGTAGGCGCAGTACGAGGCCACCCACGGCAGCGGCTCCTTCACGCAAAAGACGTGGTGGACCGGACGCTGTCCCCGGAGGGCCTCCTGAAGCACCGGCCAGATCGTCGCGTTGGGGTGCGTCTTCGGCGTCGGCGTCTGCGGCCCCCACTTGCAGTCGTTCGGGGTGAAAACCGGGGGTACCATGTGCTTCCATCCGCCCAGGTTCGAGAGCACCGTCACGTCCATGTTATCAGACAGTGACCAGAAGAGCCAGTTCGTGAAAGATCGCTCCAATCCCCAGAGCTTCACGAGGGGTGCGTCGGGGTTCTTGCATTCCAGCATCTTGTAAATCCCTTCCCCGTAGGGGGTTACGCCTTCGAGGGCGGCGGGTCGGACGGCTTCGGTGGTTCCTCGGGGTCGTTCTCCTTCAGCTTGTCGCCGATGAAGGCGTCGAGGACGGCGTCCTGATGGAGCACGGCACACCCGAGCACGTAGGCGGCGTCGGCCCAGGTCATCCCGGCGTGGATCGGGCTAACCAAGTAGCTCTTGAGCACCGGGTTCACGTGGGTGGTCAGGTAAGCCAGCACCTCGTCTGCGGTGGGCTTCTTACCCTCCACGCGAGCACCTCCGGTCGTGGTCGAGGGCATTGTACTTCGGGTGGCCGACGCGGGAGTAGACGGTCATGCCGCATCCCTCGCAGATCAGGCCCCCGTCAGGGGTCATCCGGGCGGTGACGCAGACCTCGTCGTACTTCTCGGTGTCGGAGAGGGGGACGATCCTCTCCCTGGGGCCGAGGTAGGTGACGAAGGTGCCGAGTCCGCAGGTTCCGGTGGAGGGCATCACGCTGAGGTCGTAGTGGACCCTCAGAGGCTCTTCGGTGCTGCGCGCGGGGATCTCGACCTCCCGTCCCTCGATCTCGTTGACGGTGGGGCGGCGGGGCTCCTCCGGGGTGTACTCCTCGTCGTCGGGGCGGTTGATCTTCGGCCCCAGTGCCTTCCAGAGCTTCTTCAGGGGGTTCTTCATCGTGTCTCCTTCAGGGGGGTTTGGCGGCGCTTGCGCATATGCTTGCGGCTCCGCTCCCGGTGGCACGTCCGGCACTCGCGGTCACCGTTCGGGCGGACGTAGGTGTTGGCCTCGTCGTAGGGGTGCCCCTGCGGGCAGTGCGTCTTGGCCTTCTGTCGCTGGCCGCCCATCTTCCCACCGATACCACGGCGCACGTTCTCCGCGTGGGTGACCGGCTCCAGATGGGCCGGGTTGACGCAGGCGTGGTTGCGGCACAGATGGTCGAGTTCCAGACCCTCCGGGATGGGGCCGACGAATGCCTCGTAGGCGAAGCGGTGGGCGCGGCCCATCTTGCCGCCAGACCAGAAAAGGCCGTAGCCGTGCCGGTCCCTCGCCGCCGTCCACGTCCAACAGGCGTCCGTGCCGAACCCGACGCTGACCTTGTCCCAGAACCTATCCATGTGTCTCCTCCAGCGTCCAGCTACCATCGCTGGCCCTCTTGATGTTCCGTTCCGCGAGCTTGGCCTCGATCTCCTTCTCCTTCGTGGTGGCGATCATGGTCAACTCCTCGGTGTTGAGAGGGGTCGTGCGAACCGTCGCCTTGACGGTGACCTCGATGCTCTCCTCCTCGCTCTCCGCGCCTCCCAGCCCGAAGAGAAAGATCCGCCCGTCTTTCTGAGCGGCCCTGGCGCGGATGGTGACCTCGGCCTCGGGCACGCTGTAGCCGCGCGGGTAGAGGTCGGCTCCTCCGGCGGTGGCGACCGTGACGCGCTCCAGATCCTCGTTGACCTCCACGAAGTCCGACGCGACGTTCAGCAGCACCTTGCGGATGGAGCCCCAGAGCTTCACTGGATCATCCCGATCCCGGCCTCGACGAGCATGGTGAAGAAGACGCCCCCGAGAAAGCCGAGGTAGATGGCGAGGGACCGTGTCTTCCGCTCGTAGTGGAGCTTCTCCTTCAGGTCGTCGATCTCCTCGCGCATCTGCCAGACGGGCATGTCAGCAGCCTCCGGGCCATTCGTCAGGGTCGCCTCCGAAGCCCTCGTCCTGCCGCTTGACGTACCACTCGCAGTGAGGGTTCTCGTGGTCGGCGCTCAGGCAGGGGCAGGCACCGAGGTCGGCCTGTCCGAAGGGGTCGTAGACCGAGATGCCGTGCTTCTGCGCCAGCAGCCGGTCCCGCTCGGCCTCCAGTTCCGCGATGCGCGCGGCGGCGGCTTCGAGCTTCTCCTCCAGCTTCGCGATCTTCTCCTCCCACACGCCCCGGACGACCTTCATCCCGGCGGTGGCCCCGGTGAGGATGGCGCGCAACTGATCGGAGCGGCGGGGCTCACGACTGAACAGACCCATGTCAGACCTCCTTGGAGGGGCAGGGACGACCGGGGTGGGCACGGTGCGGCTGTCCCGGCTCCAGCTTGCAGCACTGCTCGGGGCCGGTGAACCCGACCTCGTCGTTCTTCTCCTCGACGCCCGCGATCTGCTCCTGGGCCTCCACCAGCCGCTCCAGCAGGGTGATGACGTGGTTGGCAACGGCGAGGAGGCCCCCGACGATCATGAGGCCGAGGACGGTGGCGCAGAGGTAGAGAATGAAGTCCCACATGGTCAGGCTTCCTTTCCGAAGGTGTCAGTGACGGCGGTCGTCTCGGCGTGGCAGCCGGGGCACTCGACCTCGAATTCCTCTTCGGTGCAGGGGTGCAGAAAGCCCACCAGCGACCCGCAGTCCGGGCAGTCGAACGCGAAGATGGGGAGGCCACCCTGGTCGAGGAGGACCATCCGGACATCCCCTGCGGACTCGAACAGCTTCTTCATGTCAGTCCCCCTTGGCGCTGGCCTCGGACCACTCGAAGACGAACTTCAGGATCTCGTCGCCCGGCACGTAGAACGTCAGGTGGCTGTAAAGCTGCCGGGTGCTGCGGTTTACGAGGATCGCGGAGACGATCCCGATGCAGTGGCCCCTGTAGAAGATCGGGCCGCCGGAGTTGCCGGGCAGCGTGTGGACACCAGCGCGAGCGAAGAAGCCGCTGAAAATCTTCCGACCGCCGAGATGGGCCGGGCCGTACGCGGGGATCTTGTCGCCGCCGAGGGCGCACCCGATCTGCCAGAGCATGTAGCCGGGGAGGATCGGCTCGTCCGAGAAGGAGGCCCTCGTCACCTTGCCGAAGAGGTCCGCCGAGATCACACCGATCACGCCCAGGTCGTTGTCCTTCATCAGGTATCGGGTGGCGATGTCCGCCTCGTACTCGGTCCCGTCGCCGTTGGAGATAGTCACCTTGTCCGCGTTGGCGAGGACGTGCTTGGCCGACAGCACCCAGACCTTCTCTGCGCCGATCTTCCCGAGGACCACTCCGGTGCCCCTGCCACGAGCGACGTAGGGCTGGCCGGTCTCGTCAGTCCCCGCCATCGGGGTGATCGAGTGGGAGGCCCGGAACTTGGTGGGCAGCGTGGAGTAGTAGGTGGTGATCTCCACCGTGGAGGTCAGGTACTTCGGCTGGAACGTCTGGTGTGCGTAGGGGTTCTCGGGCTCCGGCTCCGGTACGGGGAGGGGAGCGGGCGGGGGCGGGGTGGCGCAGCCGACGGCCAGGGCGACGAACAGGATGAGAGTGAACAGGGTCTTCACGACTTTCCTCCGTGGGCCGCTTCCCCCGATGCGGCTTCGATTGCAGTGAGCATGAGCGCGTAGACCGAGCAGGCTTCGTCGGAGCTACGGGCGTAAATGATTGGGATGCCGACACTTGCGGCAGCCTCGTCCGTGAGACGGTATCCGAAGAGGGTGACGATCTCGCCATCGTGCGCCGGGATGTCCACGTGGCCCGCCTTGCAGGTCAGGCCCTTCTCCACGTTCCAGCGAGCGATAGCAAGGATGTCCATGTCAGGCCCTCTTGTCCAGCGAGTTGACGATACGGATGGCGGGAATGGCCTCTTCCAGCGAGGCCACCTTGCCAAGCAGCATATGCTCGTAGAAAGCGGTGTGCAGGTCCACGGCGCTCGTGAAGTCGTAGGTGCCGAAGCCCGCGATGTCCATCGTACGGCTGAAGCCCTCGTTCCCGGTGGCGATGTTGAAGGTCACCGTGGCGCGCGGCAGGCAGAGGACGCCTGAGAAGGAGTCGTCCGTGATCCTGGCCCCGCCGACGACCATCTCCGGGTCGTAGCCGAAGAGCCACTGGGCGAGGTCGAAGAGGTGGACGCCGAGGTTGAGCCCGATGCCTCCGCTCCTCCGGTGGCCGCCCTTCCACGAGGCGTGATACCACGGACCCCGGTAGGTGACGTAGTCGATCCCGACGTGCAGCTTGTCGAGCTTCTCGTCCACGATCTTCCGCTTCAGGTCCATGAGGTCCGGGTGGAGCCGCATCTGAAGGACCGGCCAGCACTCCCGGTCGGTCGCACGCTGCACCGCGAGGATGTCCTCGGCCCCAGGGGCGGTGAGGGCCGCAGGCTTCTCCAGTACCACGTTGAGCCCGGCCTCCATCGCGTCAATCGCCTGTGCCCGGTGGAGGTCGTTCGGGGTGCAGATGACCACGTAGCGGTCCCCGCCGGTCTCGAAGCCCGCGTCGAGGAGAAGCTCGTTGAAGTCCGAGAACACCGGCACGTCCTTCTCGAAGGCGTCGATCTGCCCGAGGCTATCGCGGAGGTCGCAGATCCCAGCGATCCGGCCCCCCGTCGCCTTGATGGCGGCGAAGTGGCTCCTGGCGATGTACCCGCCTGCGCCGACTACCCAGTACAGTGCATCTCTCTTGCATTCCATCATCCTTCGTATGCCTCCTCAATCAATGCCAACGCCTTCAGCTTCCGACGGGACACGGTCGATACGGAGACCCCCAGCCTCCGGGCCGCGTCCGCCTGACTGATGCCTTCGACGAAAAGCATATCGATGATCCCGCCCAGGTCGCGTGGGAGCGTCTCCACGGCGTCCTGCATCCGCTCCTCGTCCGGCGAGAGGCCCTCGGGCTCCTCGGTGGCCGGGTCGAGCTTCTCCGGCATCTGGACGGTCGAGGAGGGGCGCTCCCGGCTGACCTGCCGAAGCTCGTACCTCATCGCGTTGCGGGCGTAGGTGAAGATGACCGTCGGCAGTGATGCCCCCTTCGCGGGGTCGTAGGCCCGGAAGCCAATGATGGCCCCCATCAGGCCGACCTGCTTCAGGTCGTCGAACCCAAGCCCGGCGTCGTAGTAGCCCGCGTGCTGCTTGGCGAGGCTCTTGCTGATCCGGGTGGCGATCACGAGCATCTCCTCCGACATCTCACCGTCCATCGTCCCTCGCCACGGGGTAGGGGTTCTCGTCTCGCTTGGTGGGCGCGGCCTTCGGTGGCGCGACGTTGGCGATGTCGAGCTTGGCCTTCTCGTTGCCTCGCGCGTCAGCCTGCGCCAGGGCCTTCTCTACGGCCAGCCCCTCCGTCCCGCTGCACTCCTCGCAGTGGAAGGGGGAGACGCAGGTCGGGTCGCCGCAGGCGGCTCTCACGTCCCCCTGCGGGGTGTCCCGGAACGCCTTGAAGAGCACCACCCGGATCTCGTGGCGAGTGTCCACGGGGCGGGCGCTGCTCCCTACGGCGTGCCAGCAGCCGGTGACGATGTCTACCTTGGAATGGGTCAGTGCGCGCTTCAGGCGGTACTCCTCGGTCGTCACAGGCATTCGTCGATTTCCTTCACGGCGGCGAGGACGGCGCGGTTCTGCCGCATCTTCTGGCGCGCGGCCATCACCGTCTTCTGGAGGGCCTTGCCCCCCTCCTTGCCGAAGAGCGCACCCTTCCAGATCCCGGCGCGGTCCATCAGGGCCTCGTACTCCTTCTCGCTCACCGCGTCCCGGACGGCATCGTGCAGCTTCTGGAACGAGCCACCCGCGAGTCCGAGGGGCGCGTCCGGGTCCACGCGGGCCGACGCGACCAGGGGCGGCGTCGTGAAGTTGATGAGCGAGTCGTCGTCGTCGCGGACCTGCCCGTCGTAGTCGAGCACGTCCTCGTAATCCGGCACCCCAACGGGCTTGCCGTCGTCCTTGATGTCCCGCTGCCACCGGACGATCCGGGCGATGAAGCGGTTGGCACGGCGGTATGCCTCCCTGTAGAGGATGCCCATGTGCGGCTCAAGCGGCGGGAGGTATCCATTGCACTGCCTCCGGAACCGCTCGATCTCCTCCATTACGCCCCGGCACGCTTCGCCGTAACAGTCGTCCGCGACGCACCGCACGGCGGGGGACGACGAGCGCAGGAACCGTTCGTAGACCTTCGACGCGATTTCCGCGATGATCGCCCCCTCGTAGTTCCCCTCGAACCCCGGATGGTCGGGACTCGGCGGCTTCAACGGCGACGGCTTACCCATAGCTGGTAGTTCTCCTTCGTCTTCTCCACGAGCAGTTCGTACAGGGCGTCGCGCTCTTCCTCAAGCTGCGCGATCTTCGCCTTGTCCGCTTCGGCGCGACACCCACAGTGAAACAGACACTCGCAGGCGGATGCGACCGGAGGCATTCTACCATGACTATCGGTCTTTTGAAAATCCATCTTTACCTCTTGTCTGTCAGAGCAGGTCGAGGATCATCCACTTCAGGAAGAGCAAGGCGGTCCAGAGCACCCAGAGGCAGGTAATGCCGCCGCAGATGGCCGAAATAGTCTCGCACTCGGGGCCGAGGCGGTGGAGGACTGGGAGCGAGATGGGGAGCGCGAGCCAGAGCAGGGTCTTCGTCGTGGCGCTCATCAGTAGCCCCGCCTCTCGCGCTCAATCCGCTCGCGGTGCTCCTTGAACCCAGCCAGGGCGATGTCGCAGAAGTCTTCCATCGACTTGATCCACGCCTCGGAGCACTCCTCCTCGGTGAGATCGAGTTCGTGGGCCATCGCCTGACGCTTCACGGCCCGCTCGACCTGATCGCCGTGCAGCCCGTAGACGGTATGCTCGAAGGTGTCCCAGAAGAGCCCGTAGGAGTCGTGGAGGTGACCGGGGGTGACCCCGCACCTCTTCGCCTTCTCGACCAGCCACTTGGGGTACTCGGTCGCAGCGGTCATTTCGGGAGGCTCCCAAGGTCGAGCCCGGTAGCAGCCTGGAAGTCGCTGAAGACCTTCGCCCCCTCGTCCATGCGCAAAAGCTCGGCGAAGTCGTCACCCACCTCGACGCCCGCCTCTTCGGCGTCGTACCGCTCCTCCTCGAAGTCCCTCCCGGCCAGGATGGTCATCCGGCGGACGGCCCTCAGCACCTCGGCGTCGTGGTCAAGGCCGATGCACCTGACCACGTCGGTCCAGAAGTTGTTCGCCTGCTCCTGCACGGTGGCCGGGTCGGTGCCGCACTCCTTCGCCAGCTTGACAACCCACGCGGGGTACTCGGTCGCGCTACTCATCGCAGCAGCCCTCCTTCTTGCAGTCGTGGGCCAGGGCGATGGCGAAGACCTCGTCGAAGTCCTGCTCGGTCTCGGTCCACGCCTCGTCGAAGAGGCGGTTGAGTTCGTCCTCGGTGGGCATCTCGGGGCGGGCCATTACGACACCACCTTCAGGTCCGAGAGCCAGCGGGGGACGCTGTCGCCCGTGAGCTTGTCGGTGACGCGAGCGTAGTGCTTGGCCGCGTCCTCGCTCCAGAAGACCTTCCCGACGGTCCCGAAAGCCCTCTGGCTGCCGGGCTGGATGATGAAGCTGACCTCGTCCCCTTCCTTGGGGAGGGTGTTCAGGGCGGGCTGCTCGGGGGGAGGGGTCGCGGCCTCCTCCTCGATCAGTCCCGCGATCTGCTGCATGGTCCAGTCGTGGTTGGCCTTGTTCGGCACGCGGATACTGAAGAAGCCCTTGTGCTGCTCGCCGTGCAGGGCCATCCAGAGGCGGCTGTAGATGGGGACGACGTGGTCGTTGATGGAAACCTTGATGACCTCTCCGTCAGCCGTGACGACCTCGTCGGTCTTCTGGCCGGGCACGTCGGTGTGCCAGCGGATCAGGTGCGCGATGGTCGTGGCCGAATACTTCCGGAAGCCACGGTCGATCCGCTCCTGCGCGTACTGCTTGAAGAGGCCCCAGAAGGCGGGGTTCGCCCGGTGGAAGGCCAGGAAGCCGTTCCACCGCTTCCGCGCGTCGTTGTCGGCGGCAGGGGCGGTGGTGGGGACGTAGCTGTCGGTGAAGTGCTCCATGCGTTGTGTTCTCCTGTCCACTATCGGACGCCCAGACATAGAGCACGGGGCGTGCCGAAAGGGCAGCCCGGCGGGCGGGGTTTCAGCCAGGGAGACAGAAGTCCCCGCCGTTGCCGGACTTAGGACGGCTACGAGCCGCCCAACAAACAAGGAGAACTACACAGAAGACCTTCAGCCTGATAACGATCCGCGTCACACTGAGCGGTTTCTACGAGCGATGTCGCTCGAAATAGACAGGCGAGACGCGGCATGAAGCCGGTGGGGCCGGGGGAGGGGGTGTGGCCCTCCGGTGCTCTACGTCTCGCCGTGGGATGCAAGGTGATGTCCCCGGCTCGCCGTCGCTTTGCGCGCGACAACCGTGTTCTTTTCATGACGAGCCGGGGGAAGAGCGGGCCGCCGATAGTAGGGGAACAACGCAATGCCATCGGCCCGCCTGGAGGGAACCACTCCCTCTATAGGTATAAAGGGGGTGTGATCCTGAAGATCAGACCAAAATTCCGTGAGAAATCGACTTGATTTCCGAAATCGAGACGAAAGCTCCCTCCTCCCCTCCTGATGTTCATACTTCTCGACAAGAAGAAGAGGAAGAAGAGACTTCGGACCTTCCGCGCCTTCGTCGCTTCGCGACTGCGGTGCTCGCCCCGGTTGCCGGATGAAGGAGTGAGGTGATCTTCCAACCCCCTGGCCTTCGGCCTCGTTCCGGTCCGCACCAGCCCTTCCGTTCTGTCTGGTGAACCAGCCTGCTTGCAACCACCACATCAAATCCCTCCCTCCCCGCCTTTTCTTCTTCTTCTTTCCGGAGGGGCTGGACGGGGCTGATTAGAAGAGACAGAAGAGGACATCGCTTTTGCATCCTGGCCGAGCCTTGCCCGCCCAGTCTTTAAAAGGGGCAACGATCTGAGAGATCAGAGGAGAATTCACTCGGAAAAGTTCGCCGACACACCTTAACCTCCACACGGGCCGGGGCTTGCGACGATGAGGAAATTCGAGGCCAGATTGTATACGATCTCAGTTATCAGACCATAGAGGGGTGCTGGAGGGCTGTAGGAGGAGAGGCTCCCGGCGAGTCCCGACGTGGAATAAGGACTTACGACCGCAAATTTCTCGCTGTGGGCGAAATTCTTCGAGGCCGGTCGTTGCTACATAAGGACTTACGTGCCCTTCGGCGGCACTGCGCCGGGTTCTCAACTACGGGGCCGGGGCCGGGGTCAGCACTCGCGCCAGCCGCCCCTCCGTTCCTTCCGGTTCCTCCAGCGTCTCGTGAGAGGCCCGTGAGGGGGTGCTGACGGCCTTCGGGGGGTCTTCGTGGTGTGACGAGAGGGGGAGAGCCTCCAGGGGCGCTCAGGGGGCGTAGGGAAGCCCCGGCGGGCTCGCGCTGGGCGAGGGAGGCTCCCACCGGGGGCAACTATGAGGGTGATGTCCGTCAGAGGCGCTTCACGATCTTCTCGGCCTTCTTCGCCAGGACGGCGACGTGCTTCGAGGTGCCCTTCCGGATGGACATGATCCGGATGGTCTCCTTCAGGCTGGGGTCGTCGAGTTCCTCCACCACGACGGCGATGGTCTCAGCGGCCTTCTTCCAGCCGAGGGCCTTGGCGGCGAGCCCGAGGGCGGCCAGCACGACCGGGGTCAGGATGACGATGGCTTCGACGGTGCTCACGCCTCACCTCCGTCGTCCTTCTTGCCGAGGAGCGCCACGAGGTCGGGGAGCATCTCCTTGAGGAAGCTCGGGGCCTCGGGGTCGCTGGCGGCCCGCTCCTGGGCGCGACCGACGATCAGGGCGACCATCTCCGCGTCGGCGGGGGTGCAGGCCAGCACGGACCGCACCTCGCAGCCCCACGACTCGGCGGTCTGCTTCCCGTACGCCCCGTGGGCGGTCAGGCCGACGTAGGGAGCGAACCCGACGGTCAGGTCGGCGCTCACGTCGAGGGAGGTCCGGACGCTCACGTCACCGCGCGCCACGATCTCGGTGGTGGCGGTCCTCATGGTCTGGTGGAGGAGCCCCTGGACGAGCGCGAACGCCTGCTCGGCGCTCAGGTCCAGTTCGTCCTTCAGCTTCGGCAGGTACTTCGCCACGGCTACGAGCCGCTCGATCTGCACCTTGCTCAAGGCCGCGTCGGTCTCGGCGACGGACAGGGCCAGTCCGGTCAGCAGGGCGGGGAGCCCCTTCAGGGCGGAAACAGCTTCATTCGACATCACTTCGCCTCCAGCTTGTCGCGTAGCTTCTCGATCAGGTCGAGAATTGCCTTGTGGTCCTCACGGTTCTCCAGGCGGAAGTCGCGGAGGGCGTCCTTCACGCTCTCCTCGATCCTCCGGATGCTCTCGGCGTTGGCCTTCACGTCGGCCTTGACCTCGCCGTAGCCGATGAGCCCGATGACGATCATGGGGACGAGGCACAGTACAGCGCCCCACCCGCGCAGCCACTTCACGGCGCTCACAGCGACGCCACGACGGTGCCTTCGTACCGCTCGCGCGGGACACCGTCGGCCAGTATCTGAAACTCGATCTTGCCCACGGTGGTGTGGGAGGCCCCGGTGGTCGTGAAGTAGGCCCGGCCCAGCGTGAGGTTCGTGCCGGTCAGGGAATACGTCACGGTGGACCCGCCCGCGTCCTTGGCCTTCGCGGTCAGGGTCTTTCCGGTCATGTCCTGGGCCTTCTTCCGCGAGCCGTCCTGAAAGAAGTAGACGTTCACGCGGTGGTTGACGCTCGTGTAAAACGGCTTCCGGAGGATGATCGGGGAGCTTGCCATCAACTTTCTCCTTCACGGACCTGCACCTCGAAGGTGTGGTCCCGGTCGAGTACGTCCATCTCGTGTTCCGTGTCACGGACTTCCATCGTGTGGTTCCGGAAGACTACGTCGAGGATCTGCCGGTACAGCCGCACGGCCAGCGACGGCAGGATGCCCCGGTAGAGCCCCGCCGCCTGCGCCCGGTCACCCTGCTCGGAGGGGTCGCCATCCGGCGCGGGGAGGTGGGGGAGGTAGGGCATCCCCACCGAGGTCGCCGAGGCCCGCTTGTCGCGCGTGTCCACCGCCATCAGGACATCTTCTCGTGGCGGAAGGTCGTGTTGTCGTCGGTGGTCACCTTCGTGGCGAGCGCCGAGCCGTCGTCCTTGTGAACCTTGTAGGCCGAGGAGGTCTGGTCGATCCGGTTCCGGAGGGTCATGAAGGCCAGCATGAGCGCCTGCTCCAGCGTCGGGTTCGCGCCAGGGATCGCCGCAAGCTCGGTCATCGAGGCGGCGAGGATGTCGGCCACGGAGATGTCGTTCAGCGCACCCAACTGGGCGGTGATGGCCGAGATCCCGGCGTCGAGGGTGGCTTCCTTCGCCACGGTGGCGTCCTTGGCTACCGTCGCGTCCTTCGCCACGGTCGCGTCCTTGGCGGCTGTGGCCTCCTTCGAGACGGTAAGGTCGAGCGCGGCTCCGTAGCTCACGAGCCCGGCGGTGACGTTGCTGACCAACTCGGTCGGCGTGTGCTGGTGAACCGGCAGCATGGCGTAGATCGAGTTCGCGGTCGGCGGGGTCTCCCAGTTCTTCTCGACGGTCGCGATCTTCGAGGAGCCGTTGTAGGCGATGACGATCTCGCTCTGGTCCGCCCCGGTGCCCGCCGAGATGAAGCAGGACTGGCCCACGTAGGCGTCGTCGTCGCTGCTCGCGAGCGCGTTCAGGGTGATCGTGTTCGCCCCGCCGCCCTGCGCCTTGCCCTCGTTGACGTGCGTGTCGCCCGCCGAGGAGACGATCTGGAAGACGCTCGTGTCGTCGGGGACGCGCTTCCAGTCCCTGTTGACATAGGCGATCTGGTTCGTGCCGTCGTACTCCCAAATCTGGCGGCTCTGCCCCGCCCCGGTCCCCTCGACGATGGCGACGATGCCCGGGTCGTACGCGCCATCGAAGGTGGCGGCGGCGGCGTCCAGCTTGATCGAGATGTTCGTCGAGGCGGTGGACGGGACCGTGCCCTCGTGGAGGATCACGTCCGTCAACTGCCGCAGCCGACGCCCGGCGCTCGTCGGGTCGTTGTGGCTCACCCCGGTCAGGACTGCGTCCCAGACGGCGTTCTCGACGCTGATCGCGGAGATGTCGTTCAGGGCGACGATGGCGGCGGTGATGGCCGCGATGCCCGTGGTGACCTGGGTGGCGGTGGCGACGGCCTTCCCGGCGTGGTCGTAGGCGTGGACCCTGCCGTCGGTGTTCTGGACGGCGTTCCCGTCGAGGTGGGTCACGTTGACGGCGAGTTCGTCGCCCCGGACCGAGTCGATCCAGTTGGCGCTCATCACCTCGAAGTCGTTCCAGAAGGGGACGATGCTCCCGGCGATGGCCCCGCCGATCTTCACGGAGCGCGCGGTGCCGACCTGCTCGGAGCGCACGGAGATGGTGTAGTAGCCGTTCCCGATCTCGGTGAAGGTCTGCGCCGTCAGGGAGACCGCCGCGCCGTTCTGGATCAACTCCAGGGAGTCGAACTGCCCGACGGTCAGGCCGGTCACAGGGGTCACGGTCTCGCCGCTGACCTGATTGGCCGGGCCGATGGTGATGGCCTGATCGAGACTCTTCTTCACATACTGCATGTCATGCCCTCCAAGAGGCGTTGAGCGCCATCACGTACGGGAGAATGTTGCCGGTCGGCGGGGTCGGGGCCACGGGCTGGTCTGCCCCGATGTGCCAGTTCGACCACGTCTCGCCGTCCATGTCGTAGGTCAGGTAGGCGCTCTGGTCCGCGCCGACAACCACGTTGTAGTTCGAGTCGAGAAGGTGCAGGTCTTCGTCCGTGTCCGTCACGTCCTTGAAGAGGCTGGCCGCCGTGATCCGGGTCATGTCCACCCAGTAGTCGCGCCAGTTGGCCCCCGCGCCGGGCTTGTCCGCCGCAGCCGAGGTGTGGCCGGTGTAGCAGACGTAGGCGTTGCCGGAGACATCCGCGACGATGTCCCGGACCGCGTAGACGTTCGTGTTCGTCCAGCCGGTCACGGCCCCGCCGTTGACGAAGGTGCCGCCGCCGACGTTGTAGGCCATCCCGCTCGTGCGCGCGGCGGTGATGACGTTCCAGTTGGCCGTGGTACAGTCGATGGCGATGTTGTTCTTCGCCTCCCACGTCCCAGGAGCGATGAGGATGTTGATCCCGTACTCGCCGCACTTATAGGCGACGTTGTTCGAGATCCGGAGCGTGCCGGGCGCGTTGGTCAGGATCTGAATGCCGTCGTCGCCGCTCTTGTAGAAGATGTTCCCGGCGATCTCGATGTTCTGGTAGTTGGCGGTGTTGAAGTTGATCGAGTCCGCGCAGGTCGGGTCGGTGGACCCCTCGAAGATGCAGTTCTTGATCGAGAGCATCTTGCTCAGAGAGGTGGAGCCCTGCCTCATGCACCGGACACCTGAACTGGCGGGCGTGAACTGGAGCCACTCGAAATAGAGCCGCACTCCGTTGCCCCGGAGGATCACCAAGTCCCCGGTGTGGTGGATGTAGCCAGCGCAGGCCCCGATGATGTCCTGCACGATGGGCCAGCCAGCCGTCTGGTAGTAGCGGACCCCGTCCTCGACCGTCAGCGTCACCGTCTTGTCGTTCGTGTTCGCGAACCCAATCGTGGCGTGGCCGATGTCGTAGCCCGGCTCGGGACAGACCCCAATCTCGTCGTCGGTGGGCGTCCCGAAGCTCGACTCCCAGAGGGCGAGGGTCGTGTAGACCAGCGCGACCGCCCAGTACGCAGCGCCGCCCCCGGTACCGGGCTCGGTGCCCGCGCTGGAGACATGGTCCTGAAGGCAGCGGTAGTTCGTGCCGGAGTGCTCAACGAAGTCCTTCTCGTCGTATGACACGCTACTGCCGGACCACGCGGCGGGTGCGCTGCGGAGATAGCGGGTGGTCGCCATTAGCTCACGACCTCCTCAGCAGTGGGCTGCCGGTCCTCGACCACGTCCCAGAGGAGCCCGAGGAACATCTCCCAGTTCAGGGTCGCGGTCAGGTTGCGCGGCTGCCACACGCCCCGCTTGGTGTACTTCTCGGCGCGGCCCCCGGCGGTGGGAGCGACGGCCTTGATCCGGGCGATGGTGTGGGCCTTGCCCAGCCCCTTCGAGAAGCCCCGGCGGCGGCGGTAGATGTCGCCGAGGCCCCCATCGTGCTCCTCCTCCATGAACCGGCGGACGGCGAAGAGGTCGGTGGTCACAGGGACGCCCACGACCCGGATCACGACGTGCTCGCGGATCTCGTCCGCGCTGTACCGCCCGCGCCCCTCGCGGTAGTCTACCCCGGTGCGGAAGTCCACCACGTCGAGGGCGTGGACGGTGTCGCCGCCCTTATCCTCGTCGTCCGGAGAGCACATGAGGTAGAAGTCCTGCACGGTCAAACCCTCTCGAAATAGCCGAGGCGGACCACGTTGTAGCTGAAGGAGGTCGTGCCGCTGGCCTCGACCTTGTACTCGAACTGGCCGTTGGCGTTGAGTTCGAGATCGAAGATGGCCTGCCCGGTGAGGTTCGCGACCTGCGGGTAGACGGCGCGCGTCACGGCGTCGGTCGTGGTGTCCTTCATCCGGAACTCCATCTTGACCCCGGCCCCAGGCGTCGCGTCCTTCACCTCGACGAGGAGGCGGATGGCGACGGCCCCGTAGGCGCTCGTGGTGGCCCCGGAGACATCGAGGACGGACCAGCCCACGTCCGAGCCGGTGAGGGCCGAGATGAGGCTGGTGTTGGGCTCGGTGGCGACGAAGCCACGGATGCTCAGGTTCCGCATCTCGTAGGTGCCGCTCGCGCCGGTCTGGCGGTAGCCGTAGAGGTGGCCGCCCCGGTCGTCGCCGGACCCGCCTACCTCGGCGGTGCGGTTGAACCAGAAGGCCCCGACGAGGTCAGTGCCCCAGGTTCCGCCCCCAGTGGGGTTGGAGTCGCCCCCGTAGCAGGAGATGGCCGACTCGATGCCCTCATCGTGCTTGACCAGCCGGTCCTTGACCAGCGTGGCGGACGTGGGGAGAGGGTAGCCGGTGCAGTTCCACTTCTGGGACATCTCAGTCCTCCTTCTTCACGCGGATGCCGCCGACGCCGACGCCCCGCTTCAGGTTCGTGGAGCGCGTCACCGGCTCCAGGTGGGCCACGTTCACGCAGGCCCGGTTGCGGCAGAGGTGATCGAGGTCGAGCCCTTCGGGGATCTCCCCCATCAGGCCGCGCCAGACGATCCGGTGCGTGTAGTCGGTCCCGTCGCCCCGACGGCCCTTCTGGGCCTTGCCGTAGCCGTTCGACTGGATCGCGCCCGTGAAGACGAGGCACCCGGTCTCAGGGGCCATCTCCGTGCGGGCGAGAACTCGCTGGTGGGCAGGGGTGGTGCGCCTCATGCTCAAATACCTCCGTAGCGACGCTGCGCCGCTATCCTGTTATAACCGTAAGTCCGGT
>Ga0180438_10002133_pt1 | contig 33230 bp, 27 predicted proteins | sample SS_ome_12_FD_132455 | JGI IMG/M metagenome (GOLD analysis project Ga0180438, IMG submission 132455) | Hypersaline lake sediment archaeal communities from the Salton Sea, California, USA - SS_3_D_2 metaG | ecosystem: Environmental > Aquatic > Non-marine Saline and Alkaline > Hypersaline >... | reverse complement strand
GAATATTACTCAGAGATTTACAATAAGATAGTCAATTCTCATAAATATACTTTTAAAAATATATATTTTATTAAAAGATATAAGTTCGTCAGAAATAGCAATTGTGATTTTTCTGATTTCTTTTTGAAGTTTTATAAATTACCATATGATGATTGGAGTACATTATCTCATAAAAAGTACGATTTTATTATCAGATTTGAAAATATTGAGAATGATTTTGAAAAAGCACTTAAATTAATTGGTATATGCCCATTACGTAAATTACCTAAAAAAAATATTACTATAGGTAAAAACGATAATTATACGTCATATTTTAATGCGCGTGCTATTAATCGTGCGAAAAAAGTTTTTAGTCCGTTTATGAAAAAATGGGGATATGACTTTCCTAGTGAATGGGGAAATTTGGAAAAAATATTTATTTATAATGTTGGACTTTTCATAATAAATATTTTAAAAAAATTGTATTGGAGACATTTTAAATGAAATTAAATAGTTCCATTAATAATAATTAATGTGGGAGTATTTTCATGAAAAAAATTAGCGTTTTTGGATTAGGTTATGTCGGGTGTGTTAGTCTAGGTTGTTTAGCAAAGATGGGCAATAAAGTGGTTGGTATTGATATTAATGATCATAAAATAAATTTAATAAATCAAGGGAAACCATCAATAATAGAAAAAGAAATTGGTTCTATTATATATGAAGAGTGGAATAATAGGAAGCTTTATGCTACAAATGATTTTCATAAAGCAGTAGGAGAAACAGATATTTCTCTAATCTGTGTAGGAACACCTGCAAAAAATGATGGAAATCTGAATTTAAATTTTATTTTTAATACTGCTAAACAAATTGGGCAAGTGTTAAGAGAAAAAAATACTTTTCATGTGATAGTTATACGGAGCACTGTTTTACCTGGGACAAATAAAAAATATGGCGAAATAATAGAGAGAAATTCAAAAAAGAAAAGAAACAAGGATTTTGCAATTGTAACAAATCCTGAGTTTATGAGAGAAGGGTCCGCTGTACATGATTTTTATAATCCTCCTTTAACACTTTTAGCTTGTGATAATGAAAAGGCTATAAAAATTATGAGGGAATTATATGAAGGAATAAATGCGCCTATAGAGATTACCGATATCAATGTTGCAGAAATAATTAAATATGTCAATAATTCTTTTCATGCATTAAAAGTATCTTTTGCAAATGAGGTTGGCAACATTTGTAAAAAATTGTCAATTGATTCACATAAAGTTATGGACATATTTTGCAAAGATAAATATTTGAATATTTCATCTTATTATTTCAGACCAGGATTTGCATATGGCGGTTCATGTTTAACTAAGGATTTAAAGGGATTGAAAACGCTTTCTCACCAGTTATCCTTAGACGCGCCTATCTTGGATGCTATTGAAAGATCAAATGATAATCAAAAAAAATTAGCATTTAAAATGATAATCGAAAAAGAAAAGATGAATATAGGCGTACTTGGCTTAAGTTTTAAAATTGGTACTGATGATTTAAGATACAGTCCGATGGTGGAGATAACAGAAAAATTGTTAAAAAGAGGATGTTCGGTTTTAATATACGATGAAAATATAAGTTTATCAAAGTTATTAGGTGTTAATAAGAGGTATATTGAAAAACACATTCCATATATGTCTGAATTGATTACCGATGATTTTGACTATGTGATTCAGAATTCTGATCTACTTGTAATTTCACATAATGATAGTAAGTACTTAAATTTACATTATAAATATCCCGATAAGATAATTATTGACCTTGTGAAGATTAATAGTGAAAATGTTACAGATAATTATGATGGCATTTGTTGGTAAAGAAATTTATATTTATTATATTATTGTGTTTACACTTAAAAATTGAATTGGGCTGCATAAGATCTTGGGAGTGATGTTCAAATGAAAGAGTTAGCAGCCGTTATAAATCATTCTGAAGCAAAAAGTGATTATCGGATAAGAGAGTTCTGGCAAGATTTATATAGTCCTTCTAATGATGTTCATAAACTTTAAATGTGTTGCATTTCCTTGGTGAGTTGTCGTTCGACATTAATTTTTTGGCATAGCTAATTCTCCTAGAAGTATTGTTTTTTCTTTGGAATAATCAAAATGAACGAGATGATGTGTGCCGTTTGACAATACTCATGGGCGGCCAAGGAAATCATCAGAAGTTAGCAGATATTCCCCAATTACACTATAAATAGGAAATTGATAATTAGGCTTTCCAGTCTCTTAAAGAATTCGCTCGACGCCCAATCCAGTTTAAAAAATATTTTTCTAAGGGAATCTCGGAACAAAATTTGCCAGAAACTGCTCTGTATTCGAATATTTCATTCATAGGCACAGGAAAGTTAATAAAAACGGATGAAATTTTATCACTTGCACCGTTTTCAATCAATTGAAAGTAGAAACCATAAATTCAAAGGGGCGAGGCTGCATAAAATCTTGGGAGGGATGCTCAAATGAATGAGTTAGCAGCCGTAGTAAATCAGTATGAAGCACAAGGGGATTCTCAGGTTCGAGAGCCCTGGATAATGTTGAATGAGCCTTCTGTTGATATTGGTACATTGGAGCAGGTCATTTATATTTCTTTTAAATTGAATAACCTGCACCATATCAATTCGGCCTTTAAGGATTACAATCAGCAGTTGAGTCGGGGCGCTCATGTTGTGGGTTTTTTTGAGACGCTGGAACAACGTAGAAAACGTCTTTGTCATGGTAAACGGAAATTTATCCGGATAGTGTTGGTTTATTCTGATTTCTTGTGGCGGCGTGTTATGCCGAAGCTGCCGATTTTAAGGAGTTTGAATGAGCGATTCAATCTGGTACGGAATCGTGCCGTTTCTATTTGCGAGATTTGGGGGAGATTGAAGTTCTGTGGGTTTGAAGTCATAGAATCCATGGAAGACAGCAAATACTATTATTTTAAGGCCAAGAAAGTCGGATTGCCACATGAGGGCAATCCAAAATATGGTATTCTCATTCGATTGCCCAGGGTAGGTAAAGACGGAAAGACGTTTCATATCTATAAACTACGAACCATGCATTCGTATGCCCAGTATCTACACGATGATATGCTGAATAATAATGGTCTTAACAAGAAGGGCAAGATCGAGCAGGATTTTCGGATTCCGGATTGGGGTCGTGTGTTGCGTCGCTGGTGGGTAGACGAGCTACCCCAATTCATCAATTTAATAAAGGGGGATATTCGTGTTGTGGGTGTCCGGGCCTTGAGTTTTGCCATGTACAATACGTATCCGGAGAACCTGAAGAAGGAACGCATCCGGATGAAGCCAGGACTCATTCCTCCGTATTATAAAGACCTGCCGAAATCCATCGAGGAAGTCTACGATTCTGAATGGCGATATCTGAACAGACACAAAGAACATCCCTGGCGCACGGACGTAGAATACTTCTTTAAAGCATTTTATAACATCGTGTTCAAGGGTGCTCGCAGCAGTTGAGCGATGATATCAAACACATGATGTTTCATAGTACACTGCTGCGAATATCGTTTTTTGTGTTTTCCATCGGTACTCTTTCTCTTTTTCCCCAAGATTTGCCTTCGATTGCATCCCCGTATTTTGATGTTCCCCATCACAATCGGCTTATCGATTATTCTATCAATAGCGGCAGGGTTCGCATACCATTCGTCTTGAATCAGCCGTTCACATGTGCTGATTTGGTGGATTCGTTCAGTAGGGACGAAGCTACAGGAAGCGGCTCTTTTTTCCACAGATGGGCTGGTCTGTTGCGAGCCGATGCCTTACGTTACTTTCATCCTTCTACTGATGACGACAATAAGGGACATCTTCAGCTTGCCATGAATGGCATTTATCGCGTTCAGGGAAAGAAGGACGATTCCTTCAATCAGTATCGCATCGAGTTGGAAGGTACGTATGCATCGCCGTATTTCGTCCTGGCGCATCGGACGGTGACGGATCAGGCTTTCAAGGACGATCCGTATTTCTACGGCGATACGGGCGAGTGGATTTACGGACGGAGCGATTTCTCTTACGCTGTTATCCGCATAAAATCCGTGGACCTGTTTGCCGGAAGAATTTCTCGGAATTTCGGCATGATGGATGAGCCCAGTTTGATTCTTTCCAATCATCCATACAGCTATGACCATTTTGGGTTTCGGTATTGTTCAAGCCGGTTTCGGTTTGCATTCTACGTCAGTCGTTTGAACGATGTGGTGGGATTCAATAGCCAGGCAGCCGATACGAGCCGTGTTCTCAGCAGACGTTACTTTTCGGTTCAGAGGATGGATGTAATCTTAAGAAAGAATCTGGTGCTGGGACTCAGTCAGGTGGCGATGTACGGCGGACCGGACCGCACGTTCGAGGCCTTGTATCTAAATCCGATTAATTTTTATTACGTAGCCCAGAGGAATAACCGGTCTCAGATGAACGGTATATGGGCAGTGGACATGTACTGGAAACCCAAGCACAATATCACCCTGTTCGGTCAGTTTTTGCTCGATGATATCATCGTGAACAACGAACCGAATCAAGATGACAGGGCCGTTCATCCCGACCGTTTGGGGATAACTGCAAAACTCGTCATAACGGATGTTCTTGCTCCCGGTACTCAATGGGGACTCACATACAATAGGATTAACAATTGGACATACATGTCCTACCGTACATGGGAGAATTATGTGTTCCAAGGTAAAGGAATGGGCTTCCCGAAAAATGCTTTTGAGGGGATTAAAGCAGCATTCGATTACCTTGGGAGACCGCCTTTTATATTTACGTTGACTACAGGGTTTGAGCGTCACGGCGATCAGGATTTAAACGCGGTATTCGGGGATACGAAAGAATCATTTCCCATCGGTGTAGTGGAACGAAGGGCATATTTCGATTGTACACTCCGATACATACCGTCGAATCGGTTTCATGCATCCTTGATGGTCCGGTACGAGCACTTTCAGAATAAGGCCCATGTAGACGACATCGATGAAAACGGATTCTCAGCGTTACTTTCTTTGTATTCAAACGTAAATTGGAATCGTCCGTTCTGAGGTGTCGAGTTAACACAGATGGAATGCATATGAGTTTGCCGTCAGACCTTTTCTTCCCCGTTTCGCCCAATAAACGTATTGCCAGACATAATCTATAGGAGCCGATGTGAAACCCGTCGTCATTACTTTAATGTTATGTCTTCTCTGCACAAATTCGGTTTTCTCATCCGTTCAAGAAACGCTTCCCTCCTGGCACTGGGCTTACGAGTATATCGATGCACTCCGGCTTCGTGGTGGCTTTGAAGAATTGCACCAGATGAACCGGCCCTTTACAAGAGGCGATGTGGCAAAGGGTCTTATCCGCATGCAAAATAAACTGTTAGATGGATCGTTGTCGTTTTCAACCTTTCAGCAGAATCTGTACGATAGGCTTGTTCGTGAATTCCAAGACGAAATAGAGGATATTCAAGGGCAACAGAAAAGCGAGCGTTTCTCGTTGGGCCTGCGGTTACAGTCGGATTTGGATAAAACCGAAAACGATAAAGTTACTTATCAGGGAATTTATCGAAGTAAGATCAACGTTCCACTGGGTAAGTATGTCACGGTGTATCATGGATTTATTTTCGATGAGTATCTTGTCGATAAAGTCTATTACAGAGGAAAAAGATGGCGTGCCGGTTTCGTAACGTATACAGAGCAAGGCTATATAGCGGCTGGGTCAGGTCACTTTCGATGTAAAATCGGGAGGGATTTCCTACGCTGGGGGCCTGGAAGCAACACACTCTTGTTCTCGGATATTGTTAGGCCGATGGATCAGCTAAATCTCTCATTTCAAAAAGGCCCTTTTGTTTTTTCCTATTTTGCCGCAGAATTGGATGAAGTAACCCTGAGTTCGGATGTGGCTAAAAAAGAAGGTGGAGCAGAAGCAAAGCGTTGGTTGTCAGCTCATCGCTTGAGTGCATTGTTGTTACGAGGACGTCTTGAACTGGCTGTGTCGGAGGTCGCCTTATACGGTGGTGTGGATCGGCAGTTCAACTGGACGTTTTCGAATCCCTTGTTAATTTATCATATGGTTAACTGGAATAATGGAGGGGAAGTCAACATATTGCTTAGTGCGGACCTGAATTGCTATCCTTTTAATGGATGGCAGGTTTATGGCTCATTTCTTATGGACCACAATATCTATCCAGAAGCAAAAGAAAACGCAGAATTAGAACCACCAGAGATCGGATTCCTCTTCGGAAGTGTGTGGGGAGATCCCATGGGTTTAGTAGGGTTTACATTATCTGCTGAATATGTCAGAGTGACCAATCGTACGTATAAGACCGTCCATCCTTGGGAGACATTCAGCCATCGGAATGTTACATTGGGCCATCCACTGGGAAATGATTTTGACGATTGGAAAGTCGGCATTTCTCAATGGTTTCTCGGGCGCATCAAGCTGAAATGTGAGTATGGTATTACACGAAAAGGAGAGGGAAGGGTTTTCACACCGTGGGATGAACCCTGGATGGATGTCCCTCTTGAGGAGGGTTATTCAGAGCCGTTTCCCACGGGGGTTGTAGAGAAAAGCAGACATTTAGATTTGACGCTGCATGTTTTTCCATCGACTTACTGGGGGCTGAACGCTGAGTTCCATACGGTAAGACGAGAGAATATGTATCATGTTTCGGGATCAAATAAGAACGAGATATACTGGAGAGTGGGGGTGTGGTTTAATGGAGACGTTATCGTAACATTATGATATAAGAATACAAAAATTCATGACAAATGGGATTCGAATAAAACGGTAGGATTGTAATACCCATATAAAAAATGGGAGGGTCGATAAAATCACGCTCGTGTTACGAAGCGTGATTTTTTATTTATCATTGCAATTTTTTTATTTTTATTGATTTTTAATAATTCTAATTGTATATTTTGTAGTTACGATACCCAGAATAAAAACTTTTTCACGTTGTAATCTCGAATATGTAACCAACATTATTGAACGAATGGATAGGCAAATCTCACTGTCTACGTATATCCTTCGTTATGAAAAATCCCTGTTAAATATTTGGCAGAACGTGGATTAGCATATGATATGCCCCGTGCGTCGTTATACGGGTGAACAATTTTCATATTTTTATTCGGAGGCACCATATGTCTGAAAACATGCTTAAAGATAAGATTGCTGTCGTGGCAGGAGCAACACGAGGAGCAGGTCGAGGTATTGCGATTGAATTGGGATCGGCAGGGGCTATAGTCTATGTGACTGGGAGGACGACGAAATCCCAACCATCAGAGTACAATCGTCCTGAAACAATTGAAGAAACGGCCGAATTGGTGAATAGCGCTGGAGGTACCGGGATTGCAGTCAATCTCGACCATACCATTCCTCAACAAGTTGAAGCGTTATACGAGACCATCCAGAAGCATCATGGCAAGCTCGATATTCTGGTCAACGATATTTGGGGAGGTGAAAACAAGACACAATGGGACACCCCTATTTGGGATCATCCATTATCACAAGGTATCCATGTGTTACGAAATGCCACAGAAAGCCATATTATCACCAACCATTATTTTTTGAAACTCTTAATCCAACGTCCTGGGGGCGTGCTGTTTGAAGTCTCTGACGGAACATTTGACTACAATTTAACCCATTATCGCTGTAATTGCCTGTTTTATGATTTATCAAAAATCATTGTCAATCGAATGGCGTGGTCACTGTCGATTGAACTGGCCAAACATCAGTGTACATCCATCGGCATTACTCCTGGATGGCTCCGCTCTGAAATAATGCTTGATCACTATAAAGTGACGGAAGAGACTTGGAAAGATGCAATCGCCAATGCGCCTGGATTCGAAGAGTCGGAAACCCCTCATTTTATTGGACGAGCCATTGCGTATCTCTCGGCAGATCCCGATGCGTCTCGATTTAACGGAACGTCATTAACCGCCTATGATGTCTCCCAGGTCTATGGTTTTACCGATCTCGATGGAAGACAACCCAATTGCTGGAAAAAAAATCAATAGGCATTCGGCCGATAGATACAAAAGGGGATATTGTGATTGTATTTCTCAGTGTATACTTAATAAATTTTCTTTTTGTAATAACATTTATACGTGAAGGGCATTGCCCAAATAATTGATCAAATCAATTCCATGCTCGGCAGTTTCAGTATTATTGCCTGCTTCCAAGGTTTGGCTGTTAAAGTCGGATTTTGTTCTTCCGGTCGCAGCGCGGGATCAGCTTGTGATTTTTGGTTATATACAGGTATTATTTCAAGGGTCATCTGGATTGTTTTAAGGAATCGATGGTAGGTTAACAAAAGGAGATGGAGATGTTCGGTCCGATACGAATTCGTTTTTCTACGCTTATCCTGATCATCGTCTCGTTCTGCGTTTGGGCTTGGACCACGCCGCCTACGGGTACGGTTATTGAAGAACATGTAAGCACGGAAGCCAGTTCTTACTGCGGAAAATACCTGGGATATCAGTTAAAACAGGCACAGCAGTTTTATCTGGATGACGGAGATGTAGGGCCTGTCAGTGGACTCGGTATTTTATTGAAGTCTGAGGATTACGGTTCACCCGTGGGAGATATGACCATCGCCCTTCACACGAATGATCCCGGTGATATTCCCGGTACGGTTGTTGAGGGATCTCAGTTCGCATTCACCCCGGTTTTAGGGGATTGGAATTACGTGTCGTTTCCGGAATCGGGAATCGGACTGGATAAGGGGTCATCGGATAAATACTGGATCGTGGTGACTACAGCAGAACAAGCGGGCGACAACGATGCTTACTGTTGGCATCGTTCGAATTCCAACACGTACGACCGCGGATATCGAAAGACGTTTAATTCGGGCGGCGGCAGCGTGTGGGAGACACAGCAGGGCGATTTTGCGTTCCGGATCTATGGGGATCCGATTCTGGGAGTGGGAATTCCAATTCTTGAAAACATCACACTTCATACTTGTCGTCTGTACGATAACCACCCAAATCCTTTTAATCCCGCGACGACCATCCGTTATCGAGTCTCTAGTGATGGCGGCTCTTTTCGGACAGCGATCCGTATTTATGATATTCTGGGGAATGAAGTCGTGACCCTGGTTGACCGTATTCAGGGACCCGGGGAGCATGCTGTCGTTTGGGATGGGCGTGATGGAGGAGGCTCGGATGTCTCCAGCGGAATTTATTTTTACCGATTGATATCCGGTGGAACGGTCGTCGAAACAAAACGCATGGTGAAGATGAAGTGACGGGATAATCCGAATTCTTCTGATTTGGTATGGAGGGTTCTCTGTAACGTACAAGTGGCACAGAGAACCTTTTTTATCGGGATCGATCCACGCCTATTCTTTCACATAAATCTTCCACAGGACACCGGCTGCACCAGGGGCTGATGGGCTTACACAGGCTTTGACCAAAAGCTACCAGGATATCGTTGATGGGAATCCACCATTTCAACGGGAGCTTTTCCCGCAGGGCCGCCTCCGTTTGATCGGGATGTTTCGTGGTGACGTATCCCAGCCGGTTGGTGATTCGATGCACATGGGTGTCTACGCAAATTCCCGGTTTACCGTATCCCAGGGTGATGACCAGGTTGGCCGTTTTGCGACCTACGCCAGGGAGTTTGAGGAGCTCATCCAGATCATCGGGAACGCGGCTGCCGTATACATCGATGAGAATTCGGCAGACATCCAAGATATTCTCAGCCTTTTTCTTGTAGAATCCGACGGGGTAGATGAGATTCCTGATTTCTGCGGCGGAGAGGTTCATCATCGTTTTTGGAGTCTTCGCCCGTTGGAACAGGCGTCGCGATGCTTCGGTCGTGACTTCATCCTTGGTGCGGAGGCTTAAAAGCGTGGAGATGAGTACCCGGAACGGATCCTTCGACCGTTGGGCCACCTGTGTCACGATGGGGACGTTCCATTTGGGGCATTCTTTTTGTAATGCGGTCAGGACTTTATCCAGAGTCGGTGTATCCATACGGGCGTGTCCTTTTGCACCAGAAGATCATCGGCAAGTCATGGATGGCATTAAATCGGATCAATCCAAAGACCTGCATTATTCGTTTGCTATCATCTTTTGATGGAGTATCCAAGGCCTCCTGTGTTTACATCCTTGGTTATTCCCGGAGTACGTCGGGGTTGACAAGGTTGTGCGGACGCTTACCCTTCAAGCCTGCAATCAAATTTTCAGCAGCCATCACGGCCATCTTCGTGCGGGCTTTCACCGTAGCACTCCCGATATGGGGAAGGAGAACGGCATTGTCCAGGTCGGCCAAGCCGGATTCCAGCAGAGGTTCGTTTTCATAGACATCCAATCCGGCTCCGGCGATCTGTCCCGTCCTTAAAGCCTCGACCAATGCCTTTTCATCCACAACCGGGCCTCTGCACGTATTGATCAGGAAACCGGATTTTTTCATCAAACCCAGTTCTCTGGACCCGATTAGATGGGTTGTTTCGGGAAGCAGGGGTACATGCAGGGTAACGAAATCGGATTCCTTGAGGAGTTTTTCCAGGTCCACCCGTTTAGCCTTCCAGTTCTTTTCCAGGGCTTCGTTTCTACCGGTATCTGCGTAGAGAATGTTCATTTTGAAGCCTGCCGACCGTTCCACCACGGCTGTTCCGATCCTGCCGGCTCCCACGATGCCCAGTGTGGCACCGGCCACACTTTCTCCCAGCAGAAGCAGAGGCCCCCACCCCTTGTATTTTCCCGCACGGGCGTACGAATCCGACTCGACGATCCGCCGGGCCACGGCCAGGATAAGAGCCCAGGTTAAGTCGGCAGTGGCATCGGTTAGCACACCCGGTGTGTTCGTCACCATGATGCCGTGGCGTGTGGCAGCCTCCACATCGATATTGTTGAAGCCGACAGCGTGATTGGCAAATATTCGGACGCCGCGTGCCGCCTCGAAGACGTCCTCATCGATGGTATCGGTGAGAAGACAAAGGACGCCATCCCGTCCCTTCACACCGTCGATGAGTTCCTCCTTGGAGAGCACCCTGTCCTCGGGGTTGATATCGACACGCTCACACTGTTTTTGTAAGATGTCAATTCCCGGTTGGGGGATCATCCGCGTGACGAAAATGTTCCAACCCATGTCTCTTGCCTCCTACTATCGGAATGCGGTCACGACATCCCTTTGAATTTTTCGATCTGACGCCGTTCCTTTTTTGTGGGTCGGCCCTTAAACTTGGGTCGAAATTTTTTCATCGTCCTCTGGAAAAGGGCCAGGATCTCCTTTTCCTCATGGGATAAGGACTGTTTCTCCTCTTCGTGATAGAGTTTCCTGGCCTCTACAGGTGGAAGGCCTCTTTGCGCCAGTGCCAACACTTCGATGTTGCGGTATCGCCCGTGATGATGAACCGTCAGCTTGTCTCCGATGTGAAGAAACTTATGGGGCTTTGCCGTGATTCCGTTCACCTTGACTTTGCTTCCTTCGCATGCCTGTGCTGCTTTGGTACGTGTTTTATAGAAACGCGCTGCCATCAGCCATCGGTCAAGACGTACGGTTTCTAAGGGTGTCTTCATGATGGATAAAAATAGGAAAACTTTTCGTGGAATTCAATGGCTATTCCTATTTTTACAAGAAAGGCCTTGATTAAGTAATTTGCATGAATTATATTAATATAACTTTATGCTCATTTTTAACGAGCGATTTGTTAAAACGTTGAAGTCCGGTTACCCGAGTTCGCACCAACATCCACGCGCGACGTTCATGGATTGTGAAAGGACGATTACTCAGGTTGCAGAAACAATTTATCTGAATCTTCGTAGAAATTGACAACAGATTATATCCCTCTCGTTAGGAGTCATCATTGTCCGTCGCCATCCAAGACTTCACCATCAAATACGGTGACCTCACGGCAGTCGATGAGATAACCGCCACATTTCCCTCTGGCTCGACGGGACTTTTAGGTCCCAACGGTGCCGGCAAGTCGAGTCTTATCAAGGGACTGCTGGGGCTCGTAGACATTTTTTCGGGTTCGGCCAGTATCCTCGGTCGTGATGTGAAACTGGAGCGAAAAGCTATCCGGCAGATCATCGGGTATATGCCCGAGGATGATTGCCTGATTCCCGGACTCACGGGTATCGGGATGGTTCAGTATGCCGGTGAGTTGTGCGGCATGACGCGGGAGGATGCCATACAGCGCGCTCACGAGGTCCTTTTCCTGGTCGGTCTGGGAGAAGCGCGATACCGTAAAGTGGAAACGTACTCCTCGGGGATGAAACAACGGATTAAGCTGGCCCAGGCCCTGGTCCACGATCCCAAACTTCTTTTCCTGGATGAGCCCACCAGCGGCATGGATCCCAAAGGGCGGCAGGAGATGCTGGATCTCATCGAAAATATCTCCAAGATGGGAAAGATGAGCATCGTCCTGGCATCCCATATTCTGGTCGATGTAGAGCGCACATGCGACCGTGTGGTCATCATTCACCGGGGAAAGATGCTGGAAGAGGGCAGTGTTGAAGATTTGCGAAAGAGCTATTCAGGTGTGTATACGGTGAGGGTGGAAGGAGACGAAGCAGGTTTCGTGAAAATACTGGAAAAGAAGGGGTGCTCCGTTACTCACAGCGAGAAGCAACTCTTGGATATTACGTTACCCAAGGGCAAGGAAACCGAAGTGGTCTTGCAGGCAGCCGACAAGGCCGGTGTCCAACTGCGCAAATTGGTAACCAGCGTACAGACACTGGAGGATGTTTTTGTGAAACTCATCGGGGAGGATCAGCGTGCCCATCTATGAGGAAACCTACCGATCCTGGCACGGTCAGCTTGTGGCTGTGCCCCGTACGTGGTGGGTTATCGCCAAGACGGGTGTTCGGCTATTGTGGAAGAAGTGGATGATTATTCTTCTGATGGCTGCGTTCGGTTCTCTCATCGGGCACGGCATCTACATTTATTTTGTGACGAGAGGCCTTGAGCAAACGGGCGTTGGTCAGATAATGAGCGAATTTCGGATTAATCCTGGTTTTTTTGAAGGATTCATTCAACGGCACTGGCTCATGTTAATCATCGTCTTGCTTTTGGCAGGAGCGGGAATTATCGCCAATGACCGCAAGTTTAAAGCCTTGACGATCTATTTTTCCAAACCCGTAAGCTTTTGGGATTATACACTGGGGAAATTCTGTGTACTGGGTTTTTACGGTTGTCTCGTCACGCTCGTGCCGGCCCTTCTTCTTTTCCTGTTTCGTGTGCTTCTGGCTACGGATGCCTCGTATTTGAAACAGTACTACTGGATTCCGTTCTCCATCACCGGGTATTCACTGCTCATCATTCTTACGTTGGGCAGTGTGCTCCTGGCCATATCGGCATCGGCCCGGGGGACACGATCGGCCGCTATTTTGTTCTTCGGTCTTCTTTATTTCCCGGATTTGCTCCGACAGATACTCTCCAGAATTCCCGAAGTCGGACTTATCGCGCTGAATGCCGATCTTCAGCAAGTGAGCTCTCTCCTGTTCGAACTGGAAAGACCTTTTCGGTTTTCCGTCGTCTGGGCATTCGTCGCGCTGCTGCTGGTTGTGATCCTCAGCTTTTTTCTGCTGCGTGCTAAAGTGAAGCCTACAGAGGTGGTGCGGTGAAGATCGATGTGTTAAATCTTTCCAAGTGGTACGGACAGGTGATAGGGGTGAATAACCTGAATTTCATCATCGAGCCGGGCGTCACGGGTTTTTTGGGGCCCAACGGCGCGGGTAAGACGACTCTCCTCCGGTTGCTGACAGGGCAGCTCAAGCCCAGTAAAGGACAGGTAGCCATCGACGGTGAGATCGTTTGGAACAATCATGAAATCCTTCGTAAAGTGGGATACTGCCCTGAGATGGATGCCTTCTGGTCCTATCTGACCGGTTGGGAGTTTGTGTGTTCAACCATGCGTATGCATGGATTCACGAACGCGGAAGCAGAAGAGCGATCCCAAAAGGCCATCGGGACGATGGATATGGCAGAGGCGCAGCACAAACGCATCGGCGGGTACAGCAAGGGCATGCGCCAGCGCATCAAGATGGCACAGGCCATTGCCCACGATCCGGATATTCTGTTTTTGGACGAACCTCTAAACGGCATGGATCCGCTGGGTCGCCATACGACGATGCAGTTGATCAAACAACTGGGTCAGGACGGCAAGACCGTCGTCGTGTCCAGTCATGTGCTTCATGAGGTCGAGCAGATGACGGATACGATTTTACTCATCAATCACGGACGCCTGCTGGCCGAGGGGAATATTTATGAGATTCGTCGGCTCATCGATACGCATCCCCTGCAGGTGACGATCCGGTGTGACAACGTCAACGTGCTCACGGCCAAACTGCTGGAGTTCGACGATGTGATGAGTGTGCAGTTCGACCGAGAGCGCAACCAGCTTACCGTGGAAACCAATCGACCCGACGATTTTCATCTTAGACTGCCAAAAATTGCCCTCGACAACGGCATCCAGATTCATTCCCTTTGGTCGCCCGATGAGAATCTGGAAGCCGTGTTCGATTATCTGGTGAGGTAAACGCGTGGGATTCCTGGTTGGATTCTTCTTGAAAAGCGGCATCCACAGCCGCAGAACCATTTGGATGGCGATTCTGTCTTTAATACCCGTGGGATGCAGCCTCATCCTGTGGCTGGTCCGCACCCTTCTGGAAAGGGAGGGCGTATCCCTGGTGTCGCTCTATCCCCAGATGAGCTTCTTTCTCTTCCTCCACTTTCTCCTTCCCCTGATGTCGGTTTTTATCGGAGCTGCTGTCATTGCCGACGAAGTAGAGGAGCGTACACTTCCCTACTTGATCACACGTCCGCTTCCCAGAAGAAACATCGTGCTGGGGAAACTCATGGCCGGAACTCTGACCGTGGCCTTTATTCTGTTCGTCTCCCTGGCACTCACGTATACGTTGATGATGCTATCCGAGGGTGTGACTGGTTGGGCATCCAACCTGAAGATACTCTTACAGAGCATGGGCGTTCTGATTCTCGGAACCATGGTCTATCTGCCACTTTTCGGCCTTTTGGGAGGCATCCTGAATCGTCCCGTCCTGGCAGGGCTTCTTTTCATCTTTGGATGGGAGAGCACGGTAGGCATGTTTCCCGGGAATGCCAAGCTTTTCACAGTCGTCCATTACCTCCATGTTCTCTTCCCTAGAATGCAACAAATTCGGCTCCGTAACGCTCAGAGTGCTTTACTGGATATGGTTCTTCCAGCCAAACAAATTGCACCTATCACGGCCATCCTAATTCTTATCCTCATGTCTGCGATTTTCGTCGGATTGTTGTCAGCCCTTCTTTATATTAAGGAATACAGACTCGAACAGAGCTGATGTATGCCTCTTGACGGGAGTCCCATTGACGCGGGCATCATCCGCGCTCCAATTGCCTCCAAGAGTTACTTGTTTTTACCTTCCACGTCCTCATTCCTCGAAAGAAAATATGCCAAAATAACTCTCGCAGGATATCGTGTTGATTAGGCATGCAGATGGTTCATAGGGAACTTTAAGCCATTGGAGTGTCAAGGCTCGTTGGACCACGTGAATTTTTCGGAAGGGAAAAGGAAAGACTCCGTCGGAAAGTAAGGAGTGTCTTCTTTCGTTGTATAATTCTAAAGCTGCTTGTCTTTTCGGATGAAAGCAGATGCCATCGCATCATGCCATGGCATCTGCACTGTTGTTTTTCATTCAAGAACGAACGTGTTCAACGTCAATCTATCGGGTACGGGAACTTTCTCCTGATAGATGTTCCAGTAATGCGCTCTTGCCTCACCCAGGAGTTTGAAGAGGTCGTGGTTTTCGTCGGCTTTTTGCTCGGCGATAATGGCGTCGTTTTCATCCGTCAGGAGAACGTTCTGGGCGCGATTTAAGATGCCCGCCGTTCCGATACTGCATATCGTCACAATCTCGTCCTGCTTGGACCGCTGAATCAACTCACCGTAAGTCATGTCCCGCTCTTCCACTGTCACGCCCTGCTGCTTCAGAATCGTGCAAATTCCTTGAATCGTGATGGACGGCAGTATCAGATTGCTCTCTGGGATCTTGACCACGGTGCCGTCCTTCAAAGCGAACAAACAGCAGGAGGAATCCCACTCGGTGACCATCCGGGTTTCCAGCGAATCGTACGGGCGGTCGTCCAGGAAAAGCGCCGATCCTGCCTCGGGTGCGATCTGCTTGGCCTTATCCACGGCCTTGACGCTCATCAGGTAATTGATACCCAGCTTCAGGCATCCCGTACCGTTGATACCGATGGCCCGTACTAGGTTAGGCACTGTTACGCCCGTAAAGGGTTCACCCAGGTAGCGGTCGTACCGGCAGGCGACCGCACGAATGGATGGATTGTCGGGAAACGTGACACCGATAGACTGGGTTTCGTCGAACGTGAACGGGCGCAGATAACCCTGAGCGCCATCATCTGCCATGTCGGAGAAAAAGGACTGCATGTCGGGATCATGGAAGAAGCGCAGGAATACGTCTTCTATCTGCTTGGGGGAGGGTACGATGTCCTGCTGTTGGGAGCTGAGATTAAACGACATGCTTCTCTGCAAACGTTCTAGATTTTTTTGCAGATTGAGAAAGTTGATTTGAGTTTTGCCCGCCGCGTTTTTTTTACAGAAAAAACGGATGCCCTCGAACGCCAGGAAAAGTCCGTAATGAATAGAGCGCGAGACAGCAAAAACTTTTGCATCCCCCTCAAGTATATCGAAAGATCCGTCTTTTAACTGGTAGCACATTTGCTTAGATGCCCATTTTGTGCCTTCAAATCCTGCCATGTTCATCTCCTTGTTTCTGCTGATCCGGATATCAGGATGTCTATCCCGTCATGAATTTTGCACAATCGGTAGGAGAGTCTACCATCAGAACCCGGTTATATAATACATAAAAATTTTCTTTTTTCAAAAAATTTTTTCACGATGGTTTTTTCATGGGGGCGTCCAAATTGCAGGAATGAACGTACGTTCGGCTTCCTTTTATCGTCGGTCCAATCAAGAAGCCATTGACATTCATTCACGAATCGAGTATCTTTTATAAATTCTTACAAGTCAAACCTTTCATACCCATGATGATAGAGGGTATGGATTTGCTGATAGTGTTAAGGTGTTATCCACTAAAATATCCATAAAAAGGCTACGGCATAGAATACACACATATAAAGGGGAGGTAACCATGATTCGGATGCACGTCCTGTATAAGGTCATTTTGCTTTCGGTATTACTCATCATCTCGGGATGTTCACGACGGATGGATATCGATCCTTCCCTGAACAGCATCGATGAAGAGGGTATGAAGCAACATATCGCCATTCTGGCTTCCGATGAATTCCAGGGACGAGCCCCTCTTACCCAGGGGGAAGATAAAACCATTCACTACTTAAAGGAAGAATTCGAGAAGATCGGATGCATACCTGGGAATGGCAAGAGCTTTTTCCAGGAAGTTCCTGTGGTTGAGACCACCATCGATCCAAAGGCACGCTTGAAGATCGTCGGCAGGTATCAGCAGGTTCGGCTCCGTTTTCCCGAGGAATACGTGGCGACCACGCCCTTATCCCGGGAAAAGGTTTCCATCAGGAATTCAGAGATCGTTTTTGTGGGGTACGGGATCGTCGCTCCGGAGTATGACTGGAACGATTATCAAGGCGTGGATGTCCGGGGAAAGACGGTGGTGATGCTGGTCAACGATCCCGGATTTGCCACCCAGGACGAAACGCTCTTTAACGGCAGGGCCATGACCTACTTCGGACGCTGGACGTACAAGTACGAGGAAGCGGCCCGTCAGGGAGCCGAGTGCGCGATTATCGTTCATGAAACGGCGCCGGCCGCCTACCCATGGAGTGTTCTGGAAAATGGCCATATAGGTCCTCAACTCTACCTGGATACGCAGGATCAGGGTGTCTCTCCGTGTAAAATACATGCCTGGATTACGCATGAGAAAGCCGAGGAGCTTTTTCGAATGGCGGGATTACATTACGATGAACAAAAAAAGTTGGCTGCAGAGAGAGGCTTTAAAGCGTATGAAATGCCGCTGAAAGCCTCGTTGTCATTGAAAAATACTATACGGTTTGCCAAGACAAACAATGTGATCGCCGTCTGGCCGGGGTCAGAGAAGGCCGACGAGGTTGTCATCTACACGGCGCATTGGGATCATTTCGGTATGAATCCGGACCTGGAAGGGGATAACATCTTTAATGGCGCTGTTGACAATGCCACGGGCACGGCTGCCCTCCTGGAGCTGGCAGAGGCCTTTGCTCTACTGCCAGAGCGTCCCAAGCGGTCTGTCGTCTTCCTGCCCGTTACGGCGGAAGAGCAGGGACTTCTGGGCAGTGCGTACTACGCGAACCATCCCATTTACCCACCCGAAAAGACGGTGGCGGTTATCAATATGGATGCGCTGAACATACTGGGGAAAATGAAAGACATCACCGTCATCGGTTACAGATATTCAGAACTGGACGGATTTGTCGTCGATGCAGCCAAGGCCCAGGGTCGCATTGTCAATCCCGATCCGACTCCGGAGAGGGGCAGTTATTACCGGTCGGATCATTTCAGTTTTGCAAAGGCTGGAATACCGGCCGTGTACATCGCCCGCGGTTCCGATCATGTGGAGAGAGGCAGAGAATGGACTCTGGAGCAGAGAGATCGATGGACTCGGGAGCATTACCATAAGCCTTCGGATAATTACGATCCTGAAGTATGGGAATTCGATGGCATGGTCCAGGACGTACGCCTTTTTTTCAGAGTCGGATATGCTTTGGCCATGCATGATAATTTCCCAAACTGGTATGAGGGCACCGAGTTTAAGGCAAGACGGGATGCGATGATGGAATGAATCCACGTTATATGTAGGATGGCATCCTTTTACATACGGTTACCCAAAGACGAATGGTCCGGGAATAACTGTCCGGACCATTCGTCTTGTTGAGGGCAGGGAATTTCTATTTACATCGATAATGCTGGTGTCAGGACGTATCACGACGGATATCATACGCCATCAATACATCTCCGTGTCGAACGTACAGCACCCCATCTTGGATAACCGGATGCGCCCAATGGGGCCCAGAGCCGTGCGTCACCCGAAGGATACTCACGATTTCAAAGTCCTCCGGCGTGGCTTTTACCAGAGCGATGTTTCCCCTTCTCTCATCGTAACAGTACAGCATGCCGTCGGCCGCGATGATGGATCCTTTGGTTTGCCATTCTTTTTCATACATTACATTGCCTGTTTGCCAGTCGAGACAGACCCAGTTTCCCTTGCTGTTGCTGAGCCAGTTGGATCCATAGATGTATCCTCCCACGTGCACAACACCGCCGTGGTGAGTGTCCAGGGCTGGTGCTTTCCAGACGAATTCGATGCGTGACCCGTTGTCAGATAGCTTGAACATGGCACCCACATGATCATAGCCACTGGTCACGAAAATGCAGTCATTGTCATAAACGGGGGTGTTGCAGTTGATGATGGGAGCCCTGGGGTGCCATGTGGGTCTATCGATATCACCGTATTTGTATTTCCACAACATCCTGCCATCCGCGGCATCGACGCCGAAGATATGGTTGGCCGTGACATTGGTAATGATTTTTCTATGGTCAAGCTGGATGAGCAGAGGAGAAACGTATGCCGTGGAATCGTGCAGACTTTCGCTCATCCAGACGATCTTGCCTGTGTATTTGTCCAAAGCCACCATCGTCGTTTTGTACCCACCCGGTGTATAGATGACCTTATCATCCACCAAGAGCGGGGATTCGGCGATTTCCCAAGTTTCGTGCTTACCCTCGAATTTTTCATAGGCAGCGACCGACCACATTTTTTTTCTCCGGGCAGCGTCGATACAGGTGACTTCTCCTCGTCCGCTGATGAGGTAGATTCGGTCGCCTTCGACCGTGGGAATACAGCGTGTCTCAGGATACGCTTGTCTCCCGGCAAGCCCATACGGAAGTTGCCATTGAATCGCGCCCTGGTGATCGATGGCTGTGATGTATTCCACGGTGTCTTTCTTACCCGCCGTGTAAATCATGCGCTTTGTCACGGCTGCCGATGAAAAGCCAGCCCCTATGCCTTCTGTTGTCCACAAGAGCTCTGGTCCCTCTGACGGCCATTCTCGCAATAAACCTGTTTCAGGATAAACACCGTTGCGATTTGGGCCTCGCCACTGAGAATCTGGCTGTGCATACAAGAAGATAGAAATCCCGAAAAGAATTAAAATGATAAGTCTATTTCGCGTCATATATCTCCTTTCCTTTATCCATAATGATGGGTAATCCTAGGGTATTCTGGAGCCAGGAGGCCCTGTCCATCAGGGTTTCGACGCCGTTCAATTCATGGCCCGCATCGTACCATGCGATGGTTTTTGGCTGACTCGCCGCTTCTGCATAAGACACCATGTCTGATTCGTCAAAGTAGCGCTCATACTTGGCAAATTGAAAAAACAAAGGAGTAGGCGCCGCATGGGGCACATACCGGATGCCGTCCAAAACTCCGATGATGTTTATGTATTTCTCAAGAACGCCCGGCTTTAATCCATCCCGTAAAGCAACAAAGTCGGGGTCGGGATTGTCCATCAATATGGAGCGCTGACTCGGTGCGCCCCCGACGAGCACTACGGCCTTGATGCGTTTTTCGACGGCCGACAGAATGGCGCCCCATTGCGCGCCATAGCTGTGCCCCACATAGCCGATGCGCCCCATGTCCACGGACGACAGTGAATCGAGTACATCCACACTCCGGCGAAGATCGACGACCGCCTGGATGAAGATCTCGCGGTCTTTTTCCGGTTCAGAATACTGATCGATGGGCCTTCGCCATCGAGCCGGACGCACCCAGGGGTAGTCGATTAACAGACAAACCGTTCCTGCTTTGCCGTGAATAAGTGCTTCAGGAAGGAATTCGGTGCTCGTACCCAATCCCCAATGCCCGAATATCAGTCCAGGAAAAAGGCCTTCTGTCTGTGGCATGATAAGATATCCCGTGACGCGTCCTTCCACGGGACTGAGAAAAGATAGGCTGTATAATCGGATGTCGCAGTCTTCACGGATAAGCGTTTTCTCCAGTTCCAGAGGTACATCTTGTCTATAATCGTACAAACGAAACACGTCCTGAATAGGCCGGTCTTGAGCGGACATGGTTTGATGAACCATCATGAGCATGGTGATAAAACAGATCATCCTTTCAACGTATTTGGCATTCATCATCCGTTAAGCACTTTTTTCATCACGTTATTTCTGGGTTGTCATACCCGAAAGCTCAATGATGGTTTCTGCTAACAAACGATTAAACGTTTCCGGATCTTCCAACTGACCGAAGTGGCCGATGCCCGGCATGATACGGGCTTCGAAAGAGACAGCATGCTTCTGATTCGCCTCCACATTCGTTGGATACCGGTCTGAATTGATACAGCGTATGGGAACGTGAATTTCTTTTAGCGCTTCCTTATACATATAATTTAACAGGTGGGTCATGGCACTCAATCCGATTTCCGGAGGAGCCGAAGCCATGTCTGTGGCGATGTGCTCGACCAGGGCAGAATCCGCATCCGCAGGGAAGAAGGAACGCACGAATTCGGAGGCGTTTTCGATGAAATTCTCACCCAGTTGGGCGACGAACTGGTCGATCTGTTCGGCGGGGATTTCTCTTTCAAAGTTTCGCATGTTATCGACGCCAACCAACCCGATAACGCGGTCGGGTATTCTCTGGGCAGCCTCGAAAATGACGGCATCGCCCATGGAGTGTCCGATGAGAATGACCTGCTGGAGATCGAGCTTCTCGACGACCGCGACGACATCCTTGCCGAATGCTTCCATCGTCCAATCCTGGCGGTTGGCGCCTGATTCGCCGTGTCCAGCAAGGTCCAGGGTAACAACCCGGTAGTTCTGAGAGAAGATGGGCACCTGGTTGTCCCAGTAACTTTTATCTCCACACCAGCAGTGGACAAAGACGAGGGCTGGCTTGCCAGATCCCTGTTGGGTATAGCGAATGGGATTGCCATCGAACGAGGGGGTTGTACGCACGGGTGAGCATGCGAGGACGATGATCATAATCGATAAGAGTAGTATGCATAAAAATAGAACGGATGTCCTTTTAACAGACATGGGCCGACCTCCTGATATGTTATTCAGATGAACAGTGCACGCGATGAATCTGGCTATCTATCAACTTGTACGAGAAGTTCGAGTGACTTATGATACTAATTTATTTTATGAAAGTCGTCCTAATACACGAAGTGGTACATTTCTGTGCATCGTTCGAACCGCAAAAAACCATGTCCACATGCAAGCGTGCATCGCATTATTTCTTAATATCATACGCCAACAGCGCATCGCCATGACGAATGTACAGTACGCCGTTGTGTATGGTCGGATGAGCCCAGTGAGGACCGGAACCGCCCTTTACACGAAACATATCGACAATTTTAAAATCCTCGGGTGTCGCCTCTACCAGAGCAACATGACCTCGTTTCTCTTCATAACAGTACAGCATCCCGTCTGCCGCTATGATGGATCCCTTCGTTTCCCATTCCTTTTCGTACATGACGTTCCCGGTGTTCCAGTCCAGGCATACCCAATTACCCTGCCGATTGTTGATCCAGTTTGAGCCGTATATATGACCGTCCACCAGGACGACACCTCCGAAGTGGCAATCCAGGGTAGAGTCCTTCCACACCAGTTGGATTGTGGACCCATCGTCGGAGAGTTTGAATAGAGCCCCCACATGGTTGCAACCGCTGGTGACATAGAAATGCCCATCGTGATAAATGGGCGTCACCATATTCTCCACGGGTGCCCAGGGGTGCCATAAAGGCGTATCGAGATCGAAGTACCGGTAAGCCCACAGCATGGTTCCGTCTACAGCGTCGACACCCAGAATGTACCGGCACGTCACGGTGACGATAATTTTTTTCCCTGCGTATTGGATGATGATGGGAGAAGCATAGGCGGCAGAATCGTGAAGACTCTCGCTCATCCAGACCGTATCGCCAGTATGTTTATCCAGGGCCACGATGGTTGTCTTGTCTCCACAGGGCGTATAAATCACTTTATCGTCTACCAGAAGCAGGGATTCGGATACGCCGAAGACATGGTGCTTTGCTTCGAATGTCTCGGCTGCATTGATCGACCATCTCATACGGCCGTTGCTCGCATCTATACAGCTGATCTCCGCACGGCCGCTCATGACATAGACGCGGCCCTCCTCCACGGTGGGCGTGCTGCGGGAGTCTGGATACGTGCGTGTCCACGCCGATCCCATGGGGATTTGCCACCGGATATGTCCCCCAGGATCGAGAGCGGTGAGATATTCGGTGGTGTCCTTGCGGCCTGTGGTGTATATGGCATTCTCTGTAACCGATGCCGATGAATACCCCTCTCCGATGCCATCGGCAGTCCAGAGAAGGTCGGGGCCCTCAAGCCGCCATTCTCTCGATAGATGGGTTTCATCGTAGACGCCACTGCGGTCAGGGCCACGCCATTGAGAAATATTTTGGGCGTGGAGATATGAGGAGGTCACAAGTAGTATCCAATAGATAGAGATTGAGTAGTTCATTGTTATTCTCCAGTTTAAATGGGACGAATCCTGTATTATATCATGAAAAGTCAAGGATAAAGATAGCGCAATCGATCGATCCTATAAAATTAAACGCATGGTGAATTCAGTTGTGTGCCATCGTCTGAAATCTTCGCCGTCTTGAGTAAATGATGGCCCGTTTTAACGACAGGCATCGCTGTAAAGACCAGATAGAATGGTGGTCATCCTATTATACATAAAATTTATCAGAATAGGAATCGATGTGTGACGACATCCCATAATCTGGTATAAAGAGGCGTAAAGTAGGGATATTCGGAATGGAGAGATGGTATCCATTTGAATACGAGCATTCTATATATCTTAAATAGCTAGGAAGTTTTTATCAATTTCCTCCAACTCATTCTATTTAATCGGCACGTTTATATGAGACGCGCGTTCTTTAACCTCCTTTAACGGACTTCAATCTATGGATCATGTCGTCGTAAAACAGGGGGTTTAACGAGACCTAAACGTAAATAAGCGTCAATTCTTCAATCCTTTTACGTATGTCGATACGATGAGCACACGTGGCTACGCATGATGCACACGATGCGCATACGTTTAATCCCTGAGCCTCTGGAATTTCATTGATGGTGTCGCGTGCCTGATAGAAATTCGTGTAACAGGTTGCATACATGTGTGTGCGCATGAGCGTGGGTATGTCCACACCGTAAGGACATGATGGGATACATTGTTGGCATTGGCGACAGTATCCCATGGACAGCTTTGTATTTCGATCCTGAAGATACGCTTTCTCTTCCGAAGTGTACTCAAGATCATAGGCCACAGAAAAATCCTCTTCCATCTGTTGGAAGTTGTTGTATCCGGGAACCGCTGTGGTAAAATAGTCGTTACGTAAAGCCCATTTTAGTACGGCCGTGTGCATGATTTTTCCTTTGTAGAAGGATAACTTATCGCCGGCAGCGTGCTGGTGACGGTAATGGTACTGGGGGCATTGTGTTTTCATAGCAATGAGTCCGATTCCCTTGGAGGCTGCTTTTTTCAACGCATCGATGTATGTGGTGTCGTCCCCCATGGCGTAATTATACGATGTCAGGATGACATCATAAAAACCGGTTTGTACGGCATTCAGGATATATTCCGTCAGATTGTGTGTGGAAAATCCGATGAAGCGTGCTATTTTCTGATCCTTTAGATACTGCAACGCTTCTAATACTCCTGGATCGTTCAACCACGCAAGGGTACGAACATCGTGCGAATATAAAATGTCGATGTAATTGGTTTTTAATCGCTTTAGACTTTCATCCGCTGTTCTCAGGAATGTTTCCTTGGTTTTGTCTGGGTTCCCATGGCGTTGTTGCTCGGGAATACGAATTTTTGTTCCGATGATCACCTGGTCTCTAACACCCAGCTCTTGGATGGCATCGCCCAGCATCTCCTCGTTTCTTCCGAATTGATACACAGACGATGTATCAAAATGCCGGACTCCGATTTCGTACGATTTTTTTATCAAGGCCGCGTCGAAACAATTCATGATGCCCATGCTGACGATGGGTAGCCGGATGTTCGTACGGCCCAGGGTGCGATGCATGATTGGATTTTCTTTTGTATCCGGTCGAGCGAACATATCGGACAGAGCCGATTTTTTCATAGATCGACTGAGAAATCCGGCAGCGGTTACTCCAGAGACACTTTGGGTGATGAATGTGCGCCTGCTGATGTTATTTTTAGGTTGATGCGACATGAAGAACCTCCATCCATCATTATCGAATGCAGTACAAGGGCCATTTTTCCGCTATTCTAATTTTTTCACAGGAATTAAAATCTCCGTTCGACAAGATTCGGGAGCGACTTGGCTCCGGTCGTCCAGGTACATCTGTATCGGAGGACCGATTATTTCCATATTTTCTTCGTCGATGAAGGGAATCATCGTGTTATAGGCCTGCGAAGTTGTCTCGTAAGGACCTACATAGATCATTCGGGCTACTTTTTCATACGTGTACACTGTCTTTTTAAGGGGTGGATGGACATCCACATCATCCGGAATTTGGAAGCCTAATCCCCACAAGTCTTCCGTGGGCTCATTTTGCAGGTTGGAATAAAATTGAATCACAAATACGGAACTGAGCATGTGACCCATCATATTTTGTTTTTGAGCCTCCTCTAATAGAACACTTACATTCTGTGGTATTTGATAGAGCGATCCATGAAATTCCATGTACACGTATGTAAAGGATGTGTCGATAATCGTGATTTGGGATTGAGCCTGGCCGATGCTAATCAAGAACAGTATGGCCACAATAGAAACCTGTTTCATTTTTCATTCCTCCTAGGATGAGAGAATCGATGGTGCGGATACTTCTATGCCTTCCGACTGCAATGTGCCCCACGTGTCGTGCAAATGAGGCTATAAGAAACCGTTTTTTTATACTCGTATCGGGTTTCTCTATTTACTCGCGATGATCAAATCTTGCTGTTACATCACGAGCAACCGGATATGTTATGATACGAAAAAAATCAGAAAAAATCGTCCAAGCGGATCGGTTTAGACGATTTCTACGCTTTGTGTGGAATTGGATTCATCCTGGAATGAATACACGCAAACTGAGGATTCGGAGACACGGCATGGCCTCAGACGGCCATTCTTATCGTACCGTAAGTGAAGGGTGCCCTTTTTTATACTCAACAGGGGTTATGCCCGTGTGTTTCTTAAAGACGTTGTTGAAGGATGACTTGGAATTAAATCCTGATTCGTAAAGAATTTCCAGCACTGTCTTTTTGGTCGCCGTGTTGTCCATCAAGAGGCGCTTTGCCGTCTTAACGCGATATGTATTGACAAAGTCGTGGAAGTTTTGATGCAGCGATTCGTTCAAAACTTGGGACAGATGCCTTGGTTGTAGCGATATTCTTTCGGCGAGCTCGTACAGAGTCAACGTTGGATTGAGATAGGGTTTTTCGGATTTCATACAGGCAAGCAAGGTCTTCACGTATTTTTTTTGATCCTGTTTTTTTAAGGATGATTTTTCGTATTTCGGTTTGAGATGGTTACTCGAAAAAATGTCGGGTTGTCGGAGGCTCTTGATAACGATCACCGTTGCCAGAATGATAGGACCGAGATGCTTGCCGATTCCGATAAATCCAGAATAGGATCCCGTGATAATTAAAGAAATATCTTTTGAAAAATCGAACAGCTGAAAGAATAGGAATCCGTATAAGATCAATCTCAGCCAGGATAGGTTGTTGCTATGGACGTGCGAAAAAACTTTTTTAAGCCCGGATTGATAGCTGCTCAACACGATTATGGAGGCCAGGATATAACTGAAAACATGGATATCGATCAGCAATGAGCCCACATAGAGTTCCGATCTTGTGAGAAAAGTTCCTGTGTTGATCAGGTCGTCTTTTATGCCTGGCGTTGTGAAAAATCGATGACTTCGAAGTGTCAAATCAAGAATCGATGGCAGGAGGTGAAGAGCATGGATTCTTTTAAATGTGAACGTCGACGCTGTCATCGATTTGGTATAACAATAAAGGAAGGGGCCTACAAGGAAAAAGAAAGAATTTACGACAAGATATATCCCGGCTGAGAAAGTATAGACAACGCCGTGATGAAAATAACACAGATAGTCGATGAGAATAAACGCTTTAACGGTGAGGAAGCCGGCGAATATACGGTTGCTCCTTCGATTTCCTTTTTTATGAGTAAAAAGGAAGAACGCAAGGAGAAGATAAAGGAACGACGCTAATACGAAGATCGTTTCGTAAACGATTTGCATCACGGATTGTGTAAGATTATAATTTCTTGCTGCCAATATAAAAAGTTGTGATGATAATAACAAGCAAAACCGAACGGAAACCTCTCGATCCTAAGGAGATCGAATGTCCTCGGTACGATTTCATCTGGAACTGACCATGACACTCGGTAAGCCAAAGTTTCAAAAGTCCGTCCGAATCTTTGGTGTCCTGCTGTCCGATCAATGGATCATAATTTTCACGGGCGGTGCATTCTATCCCCATGCACGATTGGTGAAAACGACGACCACCGCATCATCCGATATAGGCGTTGCTTTTTGTGCAAGGATTGATTACACTGTTGTTCGATGAAAGACAGGACCACTAAAATGAAGGAACGCGTTCTTCGTCTCCTGGAATCCCGTCCGGATCAGGTGTACAAGAGCCGGGAACTGGCCAAGCTTTTGAAGGTGTCCAACCGGGATTACCAGCCGTTCAAGAAGATTGTGCGCCAACTGGCCCAGGAAGGAAAGATTTCACGGCACAAGGGAGCCCGGTATGGCTTGCCCCGTGAACCCGTGGAAGTGACGGGCGTGCTCCACGTGAAGACTCAAGGGTACGGATTCGTTCTCCGAGACGACGGCGGCGAGGATGTGTTTGTCAGCCAGAGGAACATGGGCACGGCGCTTCACCGGGACCGCGTGAAAGTTCTGCTCTGGGCTCGGCCCAAGGGAAGGCTGCCCGAGGGCAAAGTCCAGGAAATCCTGAAGCGGGGTCATGAGCGCATCGTGGGGATGATCCAGGAAGCCAGGACGTACAACTACGTCATCCCCGACGAGCTCAAGATCAGCCGAGATATTTACGTGAGTGAGAAGGATCGAGGCAAAGCTCAGGCCGGTCAGAAAGTCGTGGTGGAAATCACCAAGTGGAGCGACGGCCGACGGATGCCGGAAGGACGTGTCGTCGATGTGCTGGGCTATCCCGATGAAAAAGGGGTGGATATACTCTCCGTCATCCATGCCTTCCAGTTACCCACGGATTTTCCCAAGGCCGTGCTGGAGGAAGTGGAGCATCTCCCAGGAGAGAATCAGTTCATGGCTCTGGAACATCGTCTGGACTTGCGCGACAAGCTCGTGTTTACCGTCGATCCTGAGGATGCCAAGGACTTTGACGATGCCGTGTCCCTGGGGCGCCTGCCCAATGGGAATCGACTGTTGGGCGTCCATATCGCCGATGTGACGCATTTTGTGACCGCCAAGTCGGCTGTGGACCGGGAAGCCCTTCGCCGGGGAACCAGCGTTTACCTGGTGGATCGAGTGATACCCATGCTCCCGGAGCGGCTGTCCAATGAGCTCTGTTCTCTGCGACCGGGTCAGGACCGTCTCGCCTATTCGGTGATGATGGAACTGAATGCCGAAGGCACCGTCGTGGACTATCAGATACGGGAATCGATCATCCGCAGTGCGTATCGCCTGACGTATCATCAGGCCCAGGAGATTCTGGATGACTCCAAAGGGACCGTCAATAAGGGAGATGGAAATAGCAAACCGTCAGAACGAAAGTCCATCACCCAAAAGGATAAACGCCTCCTGGGAGAAACGCTTAGGGAAATGGCCGATGTGAGCCGTATATTATTTAGGGGGTGGGAACAATACGGCAGTATCGATTTTGATGCACCCGAAGCCGAGGTGATCCTGGATGATCGAGGACGGCCCGTACGGCTGGGTATCAGAGAACGGCTGCAAAGCCACCGGATTATCGAGTCCTTCATGCTGCTGGCCAACCGGACAGTGGCAGAACACATCCAGTGGCTCAGCCGTGAGAAGGGAAGCAAGCATCCTTTCGTTTACCGCATTCATGAGCGTCCCCAGGGGGAGAAGCTGGACGAATTCGTCCGCTTTGTCAAGGCCTTGGGTTATTCCTTCGATATCGGCAAGAGGGCGACGCCGAAAAAATTTCAGTCCCTGTTGAATCAGGTAAAGGGCACCCGGTATGAAATCCTCGTTGAAGAGGTGGCATTGAGGACGATGATGAAGGCCGTGTACGCTACGCAGAATGTAGGGCACTTCGGCCTTGCTTTTAAACAATACACACATTTTACTTCGCCCATAAGACGATACCCAGACCTTACGGTGCATCGCCTCTTGAAGGCCTACTCCCAGGATGGAACTTCCAGCGTACCCCTGGTGGCCAAACTGTCCAGCATATGTGAGATCGCCACCCAGAGGGAGATCGTAGCCCAGGAGGCCGAACGCGAGTCCATACGGGCCAAGCAGGTGGAATTCATGGAAGACCACCTGGGGGAGGAGTTCGACGGCATCATATCGGGCGTGGTCTCCTTCGGCATCTTCGTGGAGATTCCGGAATACCTGGTTGAGGGGCTGGTTCACATCAATGATCTGGACGATGATTACTATGTGCACGATGAGCTTCGATACTGTCTCGTCGGACAGACCAAAGGGAAAGTGTTTCGCTTGGGGGATGGAGTGCGCGTGCAAGTCGTTCGTGTGATGCGGGACATGCGGAAGATTGATTTTATACTGGTGAATGAAGCGTCTTGATGGAATCGATATAAATAAACCTGAACGTAACGATGTCGTATGATAAAGAGTCAAATACAACGCTATTTATGGATGTTCGTTCTATGACCAACAATACGATGGAGTGATGACAATGCACTGGAAGATTCGATGCGTCGTTTTCCTGATGGTGCTGGCATCCAGTACGACTGTTTCAGCCCAGAGGGAAAGCATTCAAGAGAAGGATCCGGCCCTGTTCAATCTTCCGGCCGGATACCGCGGTCTTACCAAAGCCGCTTTCGATTCTTCGCATTCCTTCGATGTCCTCCACTACAGACTGGACCTGATGTTTCCGTTTGCCAGTAGCGAATTCTCTGGAACCATGACAGCGACTTGCCTCTCCAACGAGAATAACCTGGATGATGTGGCTTTTCATATGGTGGATCTTGTGGCCGACTCCGTGTTTGCTCAGGGAGTAAGGATCGAGTCCCGCCACATGGATGAGGAAATTATCCTCCTCCTGCCCCAGGCGGTGGCCGAGGGTGACACGTTCATCGTCTCTATCGCTTACCACGGTGCACCCCAGCAGCGAGGATTCTACTTCTATGAAATGTGCGCCTATACATTTGCCGAACCCATCGATGCCCGGCGTTGGTTTCCGTGCTACGACGTCCCCTGGGATAAGGCTACGGCCGAGCTTCATATCACAGTACCTAAGGGTGTAGAGGTCGCCTCCATCGGTCTTCTGGAGGGACGAGAGCTGAGTGGGGATGGTTCCTGGGAGACGTTCCATTGGCGTTCGAATGATCCGGTAGCTACGTATCTGTTTTGCGTGACGATGTCGGACCGGTATGCGAGATGGTCGGATTGGTACGTGACGCCCGAAGGCGATTCCATCGAAATGGCGTATTACATTTTCAGGCGCGATTCCGCCGATGCCAGGGAGGACTTCGTCAACATGGTGACGGCTATGGCGTTTTACTCGGAGCGTTATGGGCCATATCCATTCGAGAAATACGGCATGGCCGAGATCGAGCCTTCGCCGTTTGGGGGCATGGAACATCAGACGATGACGACCATCAGCAGTACATGGATCCAGGGGGACAGGAGCCGTGAGTACGGATTTGTGCACGAGCTGTCCCATATGTGGTGGGGCGATGCCGTGACCCTGAACGAGTGGCCGGCCATCTGGCTGAACGAAGGATTCGCCGTCTATTCCGAGGCTTTATTCGCTGAGCATCATTACGGTTGGAATGAGTTCCGGGGATACATGGAGTACAGCAAGAATGTGTATATCTCACGAACACAAGATGTCGATTTTCCGATCTACGATCCTGATCCGCTTTTTCATTACGGAATCACGTACAAGAAGGGTGGATGGATTCTCCACATGCTGAGGCATGTCGTCGGGGATGCAAACTTCTGGATAATCCTACCCACGTATTACGACACGTACAAATACGGGAATGCCTCAATCGCGGATTTCCAAAACGTCTGTGAAACGGTCTCCGGTATGAGTCTGGGATGGTTTTTTCAGGAATGGATTTACGAGAGGGGGTATCCCAAAGTCCAGTATTCCTGGAGCAGCAGACCCCTGTCCGGTGGTGTATACGAAGTCACGCTATCACTGCGCCAGTACCATGCCCAGGGGCCCGTGTTCCGCATGCCGCTGGATGTACGCCTGGAGAGATCGTCTGTCACGAAGGATACGACGGTGTGGATGGAGAACGATGTCGATTCGTTTACTCTGACAGTGCAGTTTGATCCGGCGAACGTACTCATCGATCCCGACGGATGGGTGCTCATCGATACGGAGTATCTGTCCGGGGGCATCCGGCGTTCCGATGCGTTGCCCGACCGATTTGCCCTCTTCCAGAATTTTCCGAACCCGTTTAATTCGTCGACGACCATACAATACAACATCGCAAATATTGAAGGTGTCGAGTGGGATATAACGATTGATGTGTACGACCTTCTGGGGAGGAAGGTTCGAACGCTTTTCGAGGGACGGGAAAGACCGGGCAGTTATGAGACGACATGGGATGGCAAAGACGACAGAGGCCAGCCTGTCTCATCGGGCGTGTACATCATCGAACTGTCCCTGGAGGGTCTTTCCATGAAGCGGAAGGCCATTCTGGTGAGATGATCCCATCACGTTGCCCTTTTACGTTATGAGGCACATTTGTAATCGGGATTGTCTTCCTATTCTATCTAATCTAATCGAATTAATCCCGAATACGGCAGCATGACTATTTTTATAGCCGTTCCTCTTCCGGTGTTTATATGCTCACCGAATGATGTATTGCAATCTTAAAATTAGTCCTTGCTCAGCTGCGATGAATTCATTATTTTTCTTTTAGTTCATCGTGTGTTCTCGGGAACAACGCTCGTCATTCTACAACGTTTTCGGTAGCGTTGTTCAAGAACGATGATCTGTCGTATGCTTCATTTTCGTTGAGGGGATTTTTTATGAATACCATGAAAGGTCGAGCCGTTGGTGTAGCTTGGTACGACCCGGAACAGTGGGATCGGCTGCGCGACATTTCCGAAGATGCCCACGAGCTGGAGGATACGTACGAAGAATGGAAATCCCACGCGCTCCAAAAAATAAAAGACCTGGAAAAGCAGGGATTTACCGTTCAGAAGGTGGATGTGGACACCGAGGAATTATTGGGCTGGTGTAATTCATTCAGAATGCCCGTCAACGGGCATTCCCGCACCGAATTCATGACCAAGCGACTGAGAGAATTATTAAGGAATAAAACATAATTGTATTTATTCAGGAATCAACATTTTCAGAGCATCTGCGCATCTGCTTTCCTACTCCTTGGTCTGTGGGTTCTTGGGCCCGGATGCAATCAGAAAAGACCTGCCGAAGAGTCATCAACCCCCGTACACCTTTCTCCCAGGGATTGGGGCGACGATGTGCTGCACGAATACGCCGAGCTCCATAGAAAAGCCGGGCATGAGCGACCGATGGTCCACGGCCGGAACGGCATGATAGCCGTCACCTCGGGGCTCTTGGCGGCCCGAGCCGGGCTGGAAGCACTCCGGCAGGGGGGTCATGCTGTGGATGCGGCCATGGTCGCGGCGCTGACACAGGTGGTTCTGGTCGCCGGTTCGTGGGATAGTTATGCCGGTATCATGGCGTTGATGGTCTACGATGCCAGAAACCGACAGGTGGTTTCGATGAACGCGGGTTACAATACGCCGCTGAAGGAAGATGAGCCCCTTTCCATTCCCGGAGAAAATATACCCAGCGGACGATCCGTTCTCGTTCCCGGGTTCATGGCCGGCCTTCAGGCTGCTCATGACCGGTTTGGGCGGCTTCCGTTCTCATCCCTGTTCGACCCGGCCATCTACTTCGCAGAGCAAGGCATTGAAATCGATCTGCCTCTGGCCGGGGCCATCCAGATGCGAAGGGACGTGTTGACACGCCGGGCGGACACGAAGCGTCTTTTTACGAAACAAGACGGATCGCTTTACGAAACCGGGGACCTGTTTCGCCAGTCCGAGCTGGCCGTAACCCTT
>Ga0180438_10002132_pt1 | contig 33234 bp, 34 predicted proteins | sample SS_ome_12_FD_132455 | JGI IMG/M metagenome (GOLD analysis project Ga0180438, IMG submission 132455) | Hypersaline lake sediment archaeal communities from the Salton Sea, California, USA - SS_3_D_2 metaG | ecosystem: Environmental > Aquatic > Non-marine Saline and Alkaline > Hypersaline >... | reverse complement strand
ATAGTAATCGTTATAGACTGACGATAAACAAGAGTACTAGATATCAGAACAATACAGACATATAATGTCCTATATAGCTGTTATTAGCTCAGTATCCTAGGGTCTATAATATCTATAATGATTGTATAGCTGTAATGTCCATAATACATTGTATACCCATGATATCCAGATACTGCATATAGCGTGCCGACATAGTTTACCCACAATATATGGAGATATTTATGATAAGCATGCTTTTTATATCGACAATATCGGGATAGGGGGGGTCGGGGAAGTGGACATTGTAGACCTTTTTTGTCCCCCTAGATGTAAATTTCATATTTTTTTACTATATACCTACAACTTACTAGGAATTATTAATAATGTACGGGAATTTTAAAGATTTCGATAAATTTCTACGGGGATTGATTGCAGGATTTATTATTTTTATGCCTTTAGGTATGTGGAAATTATGTGAGTTAATCACATTACTATACAAGTTTGTTAGGAAATAGACATGGAAGCTAAAGATGAAAAAATTATATTCGAGGGTGTGAGGTCTCTAAAGCAGAGACAGTTCATAATCTCCTATTGTAATCCTGAATCACCTACATTCGATAATGGGGCTGGTTCATATAAAGAGGCGTATGGTACTAAGAATTCCAATGTGGCGGCTGTCGAAGCCCATAACTTGCTTGAAAAAGAGCATATACAAGAGGCCATGGACAGGTATCGTGCGTTTATCCATGAACAGCAGGGGTTTGCATTAGACTGGTTGGATGCTAATCTCAAGAATCTGTTCTATCGAACTAAACAACAGAATGATGTTCAAGCTGAGTTGAGAACACTTAAAGCTATTGGGGACCGTATTGGAGCTTTTAAAGAACAAAAGCCTGATTCTGCTGGGAAGAACATTCCTTTAACAGCCGAACAAGAGAAGATGATTCCTCAGATTATTGCAGAATTGCAAGCTGAAGAACTACGGAACAAGATAAAGAAAGCAGAATAGTATGCGTCCCTTCATGTTAAAAGGATTTTTCCATGAGACCTTGCCAGAGAACACATTACGAACGAAAACTGAATATGTATCTTACTCAGATTGAAAATCTCAAGAGGATGGACCCGGTTGATGAAAAGACTATCGGAGTACTTGAGGGATTCGTTAAGCAGTTATATGAGTGTTTGAGGCAATTACCTAATCCGGAAAGTGACCATAATGCTACTGAACTACAAGATGATAACGGGCGGTGAGGTATTCTATTGGCAAGGACAAATGATGTTTTGGACAGGGCATGGTTGTTATAGCCTGAATCCTACCCAATTGAGTACACATAAAGATATTAAATGTAAAAGAGAAGTATTACTCGATATAGAAGATAAAGTTAATGGCTATCGGGCCGTGGTCAGTACTTTCTATGATAAGGATTTTGACGACTATGAGATAATTCACCGATGGATATGGGGAGCCTCATCATGTGATTGTGTTCGAGGTGATTTACTTTACAAAGGACAGAAGACATTCAAATGCACAAGAGGGCGTTTTGTTTTACATAAAATGAACATTCTTGGCGATAAGCGAGATTGTGTGATTTATTATAAGGAATTTAAGTAATGTGGCAAATTTCAATCAGAGTTCTTGATGAAGCCAAGAAGCGAGTTCTTCTGCTTGCTACCCGTACTGAAGATGAAGATGTGTGGCAGTATAGTATAACAGGCATTATCGCTACTCAAGCCCAACGTGCGGCTATGATGGAAGATATTAAAGAGGCTTATCTGGAATATGAAGCTAAACAGGCTAGAGAAAATACTATGCTTGGTGGTCTTGAAACAACAGCAGAAAATTATCTGAATAATTGGGAGGCAACTAGGTAATGGCTAATACAGGTTATACATGGGGTTCTTATGCGTATGTCCAGAAGTCAGCATCTAACTGGTCTTCTGATGCCCTTGCTGATGCAGGTACGGAAACAAGTGATTCTACTTCTATTGACGGTAAGGCGGCGGCAGTTGTTTCAGTAGAGGCAGTAGAAGATAATACAGGAGCTATTGATGGCGAAGTCACAGTATACATACTCGGAGACATTGACGGTACGAATTTTGAAGAAACTACTATTGGTACTCCTTTTGCTGTAAACTTTACTCCCGTACAAAACGATACTGTCAGAGTACTGATTCCGGTAGACCCAAGGGTTTATAAGAATTTTAAGGTGGCAGTAGAGAACCAAGGCGGTCAGGAACTTTCTATTTCAGTTCGTATAGCTACCGCAGATATTCCATTGGCGAGTTAATATGAATAACCTAGACTGGATAAAACCAAGACCGGGCCTCATCGACCCACACTTTATGCAGAGTCCTCTGTTTAAAGATTTGAAGATGCTCTACTTGTTTAATAACTATGGTACGAGTTATCACTGGGATGATGTACGTAGAGAGGCCACAGCCAATACCAGCTATGGTGGTCCTCAGTGGTTGCAGGGTAAGTACGGTCCTGAGACAGACTATGACAATAATGAATGTTTCGATTCAGGTCTTGTGGCTACTGGTGTTCCTTTTGGTAGGATTACATGCGTAGCGTGGTGTGCAACTACATCATCTTCAGGAACACGACTTGTACTGGGAGCCAGACCGGACTCTAATGATTACTGTTATTTCGGCAGTAGTAGCGGCAGTATGTACTGTCTTTGTAGGGTGGCTGGCTCTTATTCTCCTATAACTCAAGCGGTGACTGGTTCACATAATGGTGAGATAGGTATGTGGGCTTATACTGGTACACCAGAGGGGCAATACCTATTCTTCAATGGTAAGCAGGTCGCTAGTACCGGGGCTAATGGTACAAGCAATTCAGGTAGTGGTGTTGGTTATAATTGGTGGGTAGGGGATAGAGGATACTCAAGTGCGGATGCATGGGATGGACAAATCAGTTCATGTGGTGTATTCTACAGGGGCCTTAGTCACGAAGAAATCTATGAGTTGTATCGTAGGGGACCGGGATGGGGCATCAATAGAGATTCTATCGAAGAACCTATCTATGGTGCGGCAGTTGGAGGTGGTGTTAATTTTAATCCAGCCTTTGCTGTAAACTCTAATCAGTTAATGTAAGGTAGTGAGATGATAAAGAAGAATACAGCAGGACAATATATTTATTTCGCTCTTGTAAGTACTACAGATGGCTCCGCTGTAACAGGTGCCTCTGTAACAGAGTATGTGTCTAAAGATGGCGGGGCTCAAGCGGCGGCTGGCGGTACTACTACAGAAAGGGGCAATGGGCAGTACGAGTTTGCTCCTACTGCTGGAGATGTCAACTGCGATGAAGGTGGCTTTTACTTTACTGCTTCAGGAGCGATACCTGTAAGTATATCATTTACAACTGAAACTAAGAAGATGGCAGACCTCAATGACTTGGCGGCTGGTGCCCTTATGGGACTTGCTAATGATGCAATCACATCGGCTAAGTTCGATGAGTCTACTGCATTCCCAATAACCCAAGCGGATACCGGCTCATCTGCGGTAGCACGTGTAGGGGCAGATGGGGATACGCTGGAGAGTCTATCGGACCAGATTGATGCTTTGCCTAGTACAGCAGATATTAATGCCGAAGTTGATACAGCCTTGAGCGATATCCACCTTGACCATTTGCTTGCGGTAGATTACGACCCTGCAAGTAAGCCGGGCGTAGCCACAGCGTTATTCAACGAACTCGTTGAGAACGATGGTGGGGTCAGTAGGTTTACATCTAATGCATTGGAACAGGCGGCAACTGGCGATGCTACTCTTGCAAACCAGACTACCATCATAACCCACCTTACTGATGTTAAAGGTACTGGGTTTGTTAAGGATACGGATTCTCTTGTGGACCTTGCCCATATTGGAGCAGATGGCGATACTTTGGAAACATTGAGTGACCAGATAGATGCCGTACCTGATGCGGCGGCTATTAATGCTCAAGTCGATGCGGCTATCGAAACATACCATCTTGACCATCTATTTGCGGTAGATTATGACCCGGCATCTAAACCGGGTGTGGCTACAGCATTGCTAAATGAGATTGTAGAAAATGATTCGGGTGTTTCACGATTTACTACTAATGCCTTAGAGAATGCTCCGGGAGCGACAGGAGATGCTACAGAAGCGAAGCAGGATACTATTATCACACATCTGACTGATGTTAAGGGAACTGGCTTTGTTAAAGATACTAATAGTCTCGTTGATTTGGCCCTTGCTTCTACACTTACTACCGTGGAAGGAAAAGTGGATACCATTGATGGTATTGTTGACAATATTCTGGTCGATACTGGTACAACTTTGGATGGCAAACTGGATAGTATCCTCACTGATACTGGAACTACCTTGGACACTAAGATAGATACTATTGATACTATTGTGGATACTATTAAGGATATTCTCGAAGGAGATGAACGAGTTAATACCGCAACTACTCCATGGCGACATGAGATTAGAAAGAATACTGATAGCGACTGGCTTACACCTCTTGTTGTTAGAGAACTCTTTACAGAAGCCGGTGCTAATGTAACAGCGACTTCTTCTATTATAGGTCAAAGGATTGTACCGTAAGGAGGTAATATGTTTGGTAATCAATTTTCAAATTGGGGCCCGGCGGGCGACTTTCCCGATGTAGGCAATACTCTTAGTGATGATACCACTAATGGCAGTGCTGGCACATATGTTGGACCGGATGCCGGTGATGTAAGAAGTGGTACTCAGTATGGAGCAGGGGGTACAGAGTTTACTGGTACTCTTGCCGTGACAGGCGAGGAAGGCATCTTCTTCTTAGACAGGAGACCATAATATGAAATTATGTTGGCGTACTATAGCTAAAATTCAGGCTTTTAGGAAATTGTGGTGGAAATTATGTATCTGGAAATGTCATAGATGTGGCAAACATTTGATGTGTGACGGACAGGATTTGAAGTGCCCTAAATGCCAGAGAAAAAGTAAGGATTAAAATATGTCTAGGTATGAACCACAAATACATTCTTCTTTTTTAGTGGATATCGCTATGGGCAAAGTGCCCGGATATAGTTATATTAATAAATTTGGCCATAATCCTGCTGTAGCTACAGGAGGTGAAGATATATGGGCCGGAGGCGGGGCTTATGGGTTCTACCCTACTACGGCACAAGCTATGGAAATAGTAAGCTCAGAGGCCGCTGATGATGGAGACCCTGCTGGTACAGGAGCCAGAACAGTTAAAGTATATGGCCTTGATGCTAACTGGGAAGAAATAGACGAAACTGTGACGTTAAATGGTACAACAGCAGTCAACTTAACCAATTCATATATACGTGTGTATAGAGCAGAAGTACTTACAGCCGGAACAGCCGAAACCAATGTAGGTAATATCTCGATACGTATACAGACCGGAGGCACAGTTGGTGCATATATCTCCGCTGGAGATGGACAAACGCAACAGGCGATATTTACGATACCCGCAGGTAAATGTGGATTTTTTATTAAGGGTTATGTAGGTATAGCTGACTCAGGCAAGGAAGCCGAAACGGCGGGTTTTCAATGGAAGATACGGCCTAATAATGGAACTACTGGTGCGTGGCAAACTAAAGGCCAGATATCTCTTGTTACTCTAGGCTCCTCTCATTGGCAATATGAATATGGTATTCCGGCAGGACCTATACCCCCTAAGTCGGATATAAAGATTGAATGTTTTGAGACCAGTACAGAAATGGGGGTAGTAGCTGGCATGGATATTTTAATGGTTACTGTATAATGGCTCTAACTCAAGAACAACTTTGTGCTGGTTCAGCGGCGGCATGGGCTAAGTATACTAATCTTACGGTGGATGGCCACTTATTTGATTTGGATACCAGACCATACCAACAGGAACTATTGTCTTTTCATACTATGGATGGGAAGACGAAGCATAGTGAAGTTATACAGACAGGTTCTCAGGTAGGCAAGACTATCGGTAAGGTTATTGAGGCTACCCATGGAGCAATTTACAATAAGTATGAACAAGGAATTATTTTCTACTTCCCGCAGAGGACTGGAGTTGACGTATTTTCAACAGGACGATTCCAGTATTTCCTCGATGATAATCCCCATGTCAAGGAACAATTGGGTAATACCAACAGAAATGACTGTAGGCGAATTGGTAAAACTAACATTTATTTCTTTGGAGCCGGGGCGAGTGTCCGGGTAAAAGGGGAAGCGAAGGACTCAGGTTCAGTAAGGTCAACCCCTGCTGACTGGATTATTCTTGATGAACGTGCCATCTTCGATGAAGAAATGGCTAAGCAGACTAACCAGCGTTTAGGTAACTCTAAGATATACCGGCGTACTGACGTAGGTACTCCTAAAGTACCGGGCGATGGTCTTGATACTATCTTCCAATTATCTGACCAGAGACAGTGGCATATTTATTGCGATGCGTGTTGCACGTATACCTGTGCCGAGGATGAATTTATTAATGACGCAGACAGAGCGATAAGGATTGATGAGAATGGTATAGGCCATATTGTCTGTAAGAAGTGTAGACGAGATATCGTACCTTATGCCCCCGGTTCTATGTGGGTTCCTAAATACCCTGATAGAAGTGTGGCAGGGTATTGGGTATCTCAGATGCTTAACCCGAATAGAAATTTGGCCCTGCTACTGCAACAGTGGCATGACCCAGAGGCTTATCAGTTCTCTCTGGAAGAATTTTATAGGACTGTACTCGGACTGCCCTATATCTCTGCTGAACATAAACTAACTCAGCAGGACGTATACGCATGTTGCGGGAGTAACATTCAGGCAGGTGCTAATATCGGTAGGACTATAATGGGTGTGGACGTAGGTAAGGTACTCCACTATGTTATAGGAATTAAAGTTGGTAAGAATCAGTACGAGATATTGAGAGTAGGCAGAGCCGAAGACCAATTTGAATTACATGAGATAGCCAAGCGTATGAACGTGGGCATGGCTGTAATTGACCATGACCCTGAAATTCATATGGTTGAGCAGTTTCAGAAATCAGAACCTTACTGCATCTTTCTTAATCGTTACTCTGATACGAAACGTGGTCCTTCTGTATGGAAAGATGATGGAACTGTTACCTGCGGTCGTACTAAATGGTGTGATAAAACTCACGATGCTATTGTAGGACGACAGATTCAGTTACCTGCTAAATGTAAAGAACTGGACGAGTACGCATATGAAATGACAAATACATTTAAGATTTTAGAGAAGGATGAGAAGTCTGGGCTGTCTGTTTACAGATATCGTCAACTTGCTAATAAGCCGGACCACTATTTTCATGCTACTCTTTATTTCTTGCTGGCGGCTATGAAGGCCCCAGTAACACCAAAAACAATCGGGGCACAACAGTATCCCCAAGCTAAGAATGAGTATTATTTATAGGAGTTAATTATGGGAATGTTCGCATTCAGACTACATGGGGGTTCTAAGGGTGCCGCTGACGAAAGTACCATGGAGGTTATTTCTTCTGGAGTAAATAAAGGCAAGCTGAGGCTAAAAGATGGCGGTATTACTGCCGCTAAGATTGCCGACAATAGTATTACGCCAGCTAAGTTCGATAAGGTTACTGCATCAGGTCTTACGACTGGTGTTGTTTGTGTTAAGACACTTGCAACTACACAGTTAGAGGCTTTGTTGGATACGAGTGAGAATGATGCAATTGCTATGAATGCCGGTGACGTTATTCTAGCTGTTGAACTTGCCGTAGGTACAGCTTGCGGTGAAGCGGCTACAGCAGATGTAGGTATTGATGTAGACCTTGATGGCACTACTAAAGATGTCGATGCTCTACTTGATGGGGTTAATCTTAATGCGGCGGGTCTTTATAAGTCAAACGATACAGTGGCAGATGCTACGGCACATACATACACAGGTGCAGACCTAGATGGTGGCCCATTTGTTTGTGATGATGATGGTTATATTACCATTACATCTTCTGCGGATGAATCAGCGAGTGCCTTTGTCGGTACTCTGACTGTTTACTACATTCCAGCATAAGGAGTAGAGCATGTTTTATAATAAAGAACATTCTCCCTTTGCTCGATATTTTGGAGGTGGTGGAGGGGGCAGTACCCCTAAACTGAAAGCACCGGCAGAACAACAGAAGACCCAAGAGGTCCGAAGAATTGAGGAAAGTGCCGGAGAGGCCAGAAAAGAGTCTCGTAAGCGTGTGCCTCCGGGGCGTAAGTCAACTATTCAGTTTGGCATTCAAAAGGTACTTAATGAATATCTAGGATAACTATGATAGTACATGGACGAGAAAATCCTATAGATGAACTCAAGAATCGTATTAGCGATGCCTTCGCAGTTAAGGCCCAGTACGATGCTACCTTGAGTGAAATCGCTAAATATATCCTTCCAGCGGCACAGGACATGGTTTCTACTATACCTGTCAATCAGGGGCAGATACGGACGGTTAATATCTACACTGCCGTACCTGCTTTAGCCGCACAACGTATGGGAGCCGGAGTATTTGCGTACCTCATGCCCACAGGCCAGCACTGGTTTACTCTCAGAGCTACGCCAGAGGAAATGAATGAGCAAACTGATATTAAGATGTGGCTCAGCGATTTTAGGGTAGCCGTACACCAAGCCCTATGGGATAGTAATTACCAAAGAGAAATGTATACGTGTATACAAAATCTCTGTATTTTCGGAACAGCATGTATCTCTGTCATGTGGGATGATGGCCTTGTATTTGAAAATCACCATCTTAGAGATATTGCTTTTGAACTTAATAATAGAGGAATAGTAGACACAGTATTCAAAAAGAAATACATGACAGTTCGACAAGCTGTTCAACAGTTTGGTGATATCTCTATGGGTAAGGAGTTTGATAAGGAGAGGGCTACCAAACCTTATTCACATAAGAAATTTGAATTCGTTCACTGTGTTTATCCAAATGATAGTTTTGACAGAACCAAGATGGGTTCATTCCCATTCGTGTCACGATGGCTGAATATGGCCGACAGGAAAATAGTTAAAGAGGGCGGTTACTACGAACAGCCTTATATCGTAGTACGATTCTCTACTATTCCCGGTGAGGATTACGGAAGAAGTCCTTCACATTTCCTGTTGCCCGAAATCAAAATGTATGACAGGATGCGAAGAATCTTTATTGAATCTTCTGAACGTGCCCAGAATCCTCCTTGGTGGATTGCTTCAGAGAGTGTTATTGGTCAGCCAATGACTTCTCCGGGTGCAGTGATGTACGGTACTCCAATGGCTCAGCCTCCTGTACCTTTGAATACTGGTGTAAACTCTCAGCTTAATGCTCAGATGCTTGAACAGTTGGAAGGTATTATTGAACGAGGCTACTACAATGACCTGTTTGATGTACTGGCACATTACAGAAATATGACAGCGACAGAAGTTGAGGCTAGGATGGAAGAAAAGATGGTTCTTCTATCTCCAGCTATCAATGGTCAGAAGGGTGAATTAACAGACCCAGTAATTGAACGGTCTGCTAAGTTGCTCATGCGTCACGGTAGATTGGCTCCAAGGCCAATGAACTTAGAAACAGAAATTATTTATACAGGTAGGTTGGCTATGGCCATGTCTACCATGCAGTCAAATGCACTTGGCACCGTTATGGCTAAGTGGGCTCCATATGCTGAAATGCATCCAGTATACGATAACGTAAAAATGGATGAAGCGTTTAAGCACGATGCGAGGGCTCACGGTGTTCCAGAACGATTACTGGTGGATGATAGGGAAGTTGCTATTGTCCGTCAGCAAAGAGAGCAGATGAATACTGCACAACAGGGGTCGGAGATTATGGAAAGTGCGTCTAAGGCGTACAAGAATATTTACGATGCGGGTGGAGTCGGTGACTTAATCGGAGCTTTATAATGTTTGAAAACATAAATCCGTTGGATGAGGCTAAGATTCGAGAACAAGCGGAGCAGATGGAAAAAGAGCAAAATGAAGTCGCCTCTACATTCGCCGCTACGTTTAGTACTGAATCAGGAAAGAGATGTCTAAAGCATTTGGCCGTTGTGTGTAATAGAGATACAGGCTGTGTGCGTAATCCTAATAACCCTAATGCTTCTTCTGTTCTCTTTGAGAGTGGCAAGCAAGCTGTGTATAACTATATTCTATTTTTATTGAGGCATGATAATGAGCGTAGAAAACGACAATAATGGTGGCCAGCAGAATCAGCAAATGGACCAGCAGGGCCAACAACAACAGCAGGGCCAACAACAGGGACAGCAACAGAATACGCCTTATTCTGCCCCACAGGACCAGAAGAATTGGATTAACCCAGATGGTTCTTTCGGTGATATGAATCTGGCTCCCGAATCTGTCAGAAATTTTATTAACGGTAAAGGCTGTAAGGATATCGGTTCTATGGTAGAGTCCTATCAGGAACTTGAATCCTTTGTAGGCCAGAGAGATAAGATATTAAAAATTCCGGAAGAAGGTGACACCGAAGGGTGGGCGGCACTGGATAGGAAGCTCGGTTGTCCGGAAAAAGCCGAGGATTATAAACTTAATGTGGCCGAAAATAGTTCACTTCATAATGAGCCAGATTTGGTCGCATCTTTTAAAAAGTACGCTCATCAAAGTGGGATGCCCCAGAGAGCATTTGATGGAGTCCTGAAGTTTTACGATGCCGCTGTCGAGGCCGGACAGGCAGAGCAACAGAGAATTTTGGACGAAGCTCAGAAGGGAATCAGGGATAGATTTTCTACTGAAGATGAGTATAATCAGTTTACGAAGACCGCATTGGAATTCGGCGAGGCGTTTAAAATAAACGAAAATCGAACACTTATGAATGTGTTTGAAGATAAAGGGCTCGCACACGACAATGAGATTCTGGATGCTCTTAATTTACTGGCTGGTACTGTATCGGAAGATGCCCTTCCTAAATCGAAGACAAGCAACGAACCGACTCACGACCAGAAAGTAAAAGAGATTACGAGTAATCCGGCGTTTACTGATAAGTTCCATCCGGACCATGCAGAAGTCATGGCTCAATGGAAAGCCCTTTGGGCACCACAACAGGGACAAGCATAAGCCCCCTGAACAAACGTAGGTCCGCAAGGATAACCTACAATCGTATTAACTAGAATTTTAATTTATGGAGTATTGATTATGACCACGTATTATGGTAATACCAATAATACCCCCGGTTATGTTCAGGCATTCTACAATGCGTACACTTCTGGATATGAACATGTCCTTCAAGAAGGTGAAGACGTATATCAGAATAAGACTCGTATAGATTCTATTCAGGGTGAAAATAAGGCTTATGATTTTCTAGGCACTATTGACCTTGTTCAGAAGGTAGAACGATTTGCTGATGTACCTATTCAGGACATGACGCATAACCGTAGGTGGATAGCACCGGCTTGGTACTGGCAGGGCCTCATGGTTGACAAAGAAGACGAAATCATGGAGCATACAGACCCAACAGGTGACTACATTATGTCACTTGCAAAAGGAGTTGTACGAAAGAAAAATGATGTCGTACATGGCGGCTTCTTCGCAGATGTCAAGGGCGGTAAAAATCCCGGCGATGATACTTACTCGTTTAATAACGCAGTATTTAGTTCAGCATCTCAGGGTGGGAGAACTATTCCGCATGACTGTGTGGAAGAAGGCTTTGCGGCTGGGGGTACATCCAGTGGCTTGACTCTGAATAAACTTCAGATGGCTACACGTGCCCTTGGGGAACTTAAAGTAAATCTTAACGGTCCACGTTACATTGCTGTAACTCATAAGCATCTTAACGACCTTATCTTCGACCCTAAGTGCCAGAGTATAGATACATCGCCTCTGAAAGCACTGGCGGTTGGTGGTATTGGTACATGGGGTGGCTGGACATTCGTAGTAGACTACAATATTACACTTGGCTCAAGTAATGATATTGATGAGGATACTAATGTCTATGAACTTCCTGTATGGGTTCCTGAAGGTATGCTGTTTGCTCAGCACAGGGCACCTATCTTTGGTGTAGACCGTATCGTAAGAAAAGGTCCGTCTGTTTATCAGGTTATGGCTATGGTAGGTATGGTAGCCGCCCGTATGGACGAAGACCGTGTACTGAAAATCGAAGCTATTTAAGGAGCAGAATTATGGCGGCTAGTACGACACTTAAAGGTACTAACTATACCAATATTGCGGCTATTCTGGCTGGTACTGCTTCGGCTGAAAGTTTTCCGAATGCAAGTACACAGACCGGGACCAAACTCAGGGCATGCTACGATTACTTCGTAGATGCGGATACTGGTTGGGACTTGGCCTCAACTATCTCTATGGGTGTAATTCCCAAGGGAGCAAGGGTTGTGGGCTTCATCGTAGCAAATGAAGCGGTCGGTGCGGCTGTAACTGCGGATATCGCTCTTAGCGGTACTGCGGCTACTGCATCTGAAGCATGGACTGATATGACTTCTGCTAATCAGCAGTTTATCCCTGCACTGGAGGCTATCCAGAATACGCCTCTTACAGCGGATAAGGTAGTTCAGGTTATTACTGCCGGAGCTACATTGGCGGCAGGAAAGTCCATAACTGTAACTACCCTCTATCTCAACGAGGACTAATATTAACCGGGGGGTACTGGAAATATCCGGTGCCCCTTTTTTCTTTGGTATCATTATGGCATTAACGGCGATAGAAGAAGTTTATAGAGAAGCGGCTGACTTAATTGGGGAAGTCTCTATTGATGAGAACTCCGATAAGTCAGTAAAGCCTTATTCCACTTGTGCGTATCATTATGATAATGCCCGTAAAGAAATCATAAGAGGCTATGCATGGAACGAGGCTACTGAATTAGTAGCGGCACTTGAAGATACAACTAAGCCAGCACATACATGGTCTTTCAGGTTTCAGGTGCCATCGGATTATTTAAAGCCTACGCATACAAGTAAACCAAGAGAGGATTGGCGAGTGCTAGGCAAATACATTTACACGAATTATAAAGTAACTGCTCCCTCCTATACAGTAGGCACAACTTATTATGCGGGACGTTACTTGAGTTATAATAGCGTGACCTATAGAATCAACACAGGATTTACTGCAACCGCATGGACTACAGATAGTGCTTACTGCACTTCACTAAACGGTGATTTAGGGTATTTGGAATTAGAGTATATTAAAGACTTGTCTACTCCTTCGGATTGGTCTTCAAATCTCAGGGAGGCTATTGTACTGAACCTTGCCTCTAAGATAGCTATTCCGATTACGGGCGATAGAGAATTGCGGCAGTCTTTGAGAGAGGAATTACATAGACTGGTTCTTCCTAACGCTCACGTTATTGATGCTATGCAGGGCAAACCAAAACAATTATTCTATTCAGATATTACTAAAGCAAGGGGAGAGTAATAATGTCAGTTAATGAAACTTTCAGAGAGATTTGGCATCCTACACGTGCGGCAATAAGTTCGGACGATACCTTAGTATCTGCGGCAGTGGGTACTATGAAGTTTGCTAATATTCCATCGTATGCGTTTAAGCCAAATACAAAATTGAATGCGATTGAGATTGCATTTACTATGGGTGCCGATGCACAGTCTTGTGCGGCTACAGTATTTGCGGCTCGGAGAAATGGCGACATTGCTCAGGTGTGGACAGGCACAATCACAGCAGGAACACAGCAGGCTACTGATGGAGGTGTATGGGTGGACACATTCGGCAGTACTACCGCAACATGGGCTACTACTCCAAAAGAGATTGATGCTAGTGGAGGTAATCGCATGGCAAGGCTTATGTTTGATACTGTAGGTTACGATTACTTCTTTGTTCAGTTTACAGGATTAAGTGGTGAAACAGTAAAAGCATTCTTCTCAGGATTCTAACATGGGCGAAAAGTTTATACAGTCTGCTCTTAATGCCGGTGAGATGGATGAACGTATGCAGGGCCGGACGGACTTTAAGAAGTTCTTTAACGGTCTATCTAAGATGGTCAACTGGATTCCTCTTAAACAAGGCGGTGCAGAAAAAAGGCCCGGTACAGAGTGGATGGTCGAGGGCAAAGGAAAATGCAGGTTGTTCCCATTTGAGTTTTCTGTAGAGGATACTGCAATCATCGAGGCTGGCAATGAGTATATGAGATTCCTTACTGAGAGTGGTCAGGTAGAGGTAGCAAGTCCTACCGACCCTATCGACTTTGTGAAACTCAATACTTATAAGTGGTTTGAATCAGCCAGTGGATATGATGAGTATTACTGTGCTTTACCAGATGGTTCAGACCCAAGTATAGCGGAGCCGGATAGATTTTATGAAAAGTCTGTGCGGCTAACCAAAGCCACATTAGGTTCTCTGGATAGGGGTGAATGGGGCTATGGGGATAATGATACGTTAGGTTTTAATACGGTATATGTCAGACTTACGTTGAGGGAATAATGGCTAACTATTTAACAACAAATGGTATTACTTGGACTTTCGATAAGGAACTTACTCTTACCGGAGCCAGTGATACTTATCAATACGGTCAGTATTGTAATGGGGACTACTGGGTAGTTGGTCCGGTTACTATTATATCACAGACTCCCGCATGGAATTCTGATTATAATGGTGCCGAACTTAACCCTATCCCTGATGGCTGGCATCAAGGTCTGACTGTTGCGGCTGGCAGTAATTATGCCGATACATATCAAGCCTCAAGAAATATAGCTACAACATACCCAAGAACATTTCAGGCTAACTCATCTATATTGGGTTCTTCTGGCGGTGGGCAATGCAGTACTACATGGAATCAGCACTGGACTCATATTACTAATGCCGCTGTTCTTACAATTGTGAGTACGCCGCCAGCATCCGGTAGCTTCAGGCCCGGTTATGCAGGTACGACCAAAACTATACGTGGCACAGAATCCGACCTTAGATATGATAGATTAGGTAGGGTAGCTCCTGTATCTGGTGGCCTTGGTATGGCTTACTGGAACAATATCATTAAGGATACGTTTCCTTCTCACACTGATGGTGGCTGGAAGCCCGGTGTGATTGCTCCTTGTGGTGGTGGTCCTGATGATGGCTATGCTGGATATAATAGCTATAATGCTATCATCTTTGGTGAATCTATGTTGTATGCAAACTGCGATTACACTGCCGAAGAAAAAAGGGACATCGTAGTAAATTTGGTACAGAGAGGTATCGACTTCTACGAGGTAATGACTCAGCAGGCTCCGGGTAGACCTATGGGGCATCCGGACGGTGGCCATGGTTGTTGTGAGAAAGCTGTTATTATGTTTGCCGGTGCTGTTCTCGATAACGCCGACATGCTAAGCTACGGTGATATTACAGGCGACTATCTTTACCAAGCAGGTGTTATTAATCCTCCAGCCGATTATCTGTATACGAGTCCAGATAACCAAGTATTTTATATCAAATCTGCTGACGTAGATAGAGGTGTAGGATATACTGCTGGGGATATAGGTACTCCTGAGTGGGGTATCCGACATGCCGATGTGCCTACATTGGACGACCCTGTTTGGGGTGGTACAGGTAACAGAGCGTATAGAACTTGCTGTACCGCTAGTAGATGGGGTGCGGCTATTCTAGCCATTCATATTATGTCTGCTCAGGGATTGAACCTGCGTAACTTGTGGAATGAGTATGCTATCTTTGATTATTTGGATAGGTATGTATCCATCGAGGGCGGTATCAGCGGTAGGGCTTCCTATGGTAGTTGGGCCAATAATATGTGGTCTACATATCGTAGTGCTTATCCTCCTGTATGGCCTGCGGCTCCCGGCACAGATACGACACCTCCACTGCCTCCTACCAGCTTAGTATCTCCACAGCAGACGGATTCTACAATCTCTCTGTCATGGACTGCGGCAGGTCAGGCGGCTGATGGTGACTATCCTGTAGGTTACAGAATCTATCGAGATGGTAATCTCATTATTTCTATTACGGGGACTACATATACAGACACAGGACTATCTGCTAATACTTCTTACTTATATGAGATTTATTCATATGACGATGCCGGTAACGATTCCGCATCTGCATTGAGTAATAGTTACAGTACAGAGGTTGCGGCTACTCCTGTTACTACCGTATATATTAGTGGTAATGGCTCAGCGGGAAACGGCGGTACTTCTTGGAATGATGCTCTGCCTACATTACCAGCAACACTTGTACGAGGCAATACGTATTACATCGGTAGTGGTAATTTTGGTCGCTATGACTTCAACGATGCAAAGAACTCTACTAAGATTACTATTAAGAAGGCTACGCTGAACGACCATGGCTCCGAAACTGGCTGGAATCCGGCGTATGCAGAAACAGCTTATTGGGGCAATTTAACATTTACCACAACATCTAATATTGATTTTATTGGAGGCAATGCTTCTGAAGGAATAAAAACTATAGTACAACATAATGGTTCTTCTCCAGAACTAACTACAGTAGATATAACAAACAGTGACTATATTCGGTTTGATTACTGCGATGTCAATGGTATGAACGGCGGGCAGGGTAATATGACTGTACGTTGTATCAATTACGATACATGTACTTATTGCTACACTGAACATTGTAATATCCATGAATGTGCCGATGATATTATTAACGTGCTTCATGGAGACCATTGCTATTGGAGATGGAATAGGATATACAATGGTTACTCTGTTGTATACGCTGCTTTCCCAAGTGACAATGGCCATAGTGACGGTATGGAACTTTGGGATACTGACGACTGTGAAATCATAGGTAACTTTATTTACGGTATTACAGGAGCTATGGCTACTTCTGGTATTTTTCTTCTCGGCTATAGTCAGATAGGGCATCGCAATCTGTTAATAGCTAATAACATTATTTATACAGGTAGTAATATTTATTATGCCGTATATCTAAAAGGTACTAACGACCTAAAGATGTATAATAATATTATTTGGGGGGCGACTCCTAATAATTTGCCGCCTCAAATATCTGTAGAAGAAACTAATGAGCGAGTAGACTTCCGTAACAATATCTGCGGTGGAGTTGTGGCCAGACTAGGTGGTGACTGGTCTACAACAAATACAGGAGACTACAATCTTATTACTGGCTCTAATAACGGTTACTTGCCGGGTACACATGATGTTTTAACATCCGACCCTAAGTTTACTAATGTGGCCGCTACTGGTCCTTATGTAGAGGGAACGTCTATAGCTGACTTTGCTCCACTAAATGAAACAGCACCTTCAATTGACGCTGGTGTAGCGATAGCTGAAGTGGCATTTGATATTCAACATTACGGTAGACCGCAGGGCGTTGGTTATGATATTGGTGCCTTTGAGTATACAGGCGGTGTAGCTACCACAGGAGCTTGTTGTAACACATCTACTGGTGAATGTGAGATAACAACAGAAGTTAATTGTGCCCACACTTGGTTGGGGGCCGGTTCTACTTGTTTGGAATGTATAACTGAAATTCCAACAGAAGGGCTAGTAGTTAGTTATACATGTGATGAGACTTCTGGAACAACTGTAGCGGATGCTTCTGGTAATGGTACTGATGGTACACTTTTGAATGACGCTTCATTTACTGGTGTAGGTGAGGTAGAGTTTGATGATGAAGATGAGGCTCTGCATTTTGCCACTACAGATATGCAGTATTCAAGAGGCACAGTAGCGTGTGCTATGTACTCTAATACAATAAACCAGATACCTGCTGGTTACACCTACAGCAGTAGATTTTTATTCGGCCACGGAGTAGGTTATTGGAGTAACCGTATTCAGATATGGCAGGACAATGGATATCTTCAAGTAGGTATGGGAGACAACCATTTTTCTGGTACTGATGTTGCAGTACTTATAGCTCAAGAATGGACTCATGTAGCATTGACATGGCAGGACTCAGGTATCTCTATTAGTAATGGAACCGTAACAGGTTCTCCTACTGGAAGCGGTACATGGATACTCTATGTCGATGGTATACAGGCCGGCACAGGAACTTACTCTGGTTTGAGCGAATTGAATACAATAGCGGCTTTTGGTAATACAAGTGGCTTGGCTTCTCCTAATAATCAAGAAGCCTTTGACGGTAAACTGGATAATCTGAAAGTCTATGATACTCCATTGTCTGCTTCTGATGTAGCTGACTTAGCTTATTTAGATACTCCGGGTGTTCCTGTAGACCCACCTACTGTCACTGCTCCGGCTATTTCAAATACAGCGGCCAGTGATATCGAGGCGACTACAGTTACTCTTGGTGGTGAGGTTACATCTACCGGAGGCGAGATTCCTAATGTGACTCTCTATTATGGTACTTCAGATGAAATGGAAGTGGCCGGTAATTGGGATTCCAGTATTTATATAGGTGCTGTTCTTAGTACCTTTACTATAGATATCGGAGACTTGACTCATAATACTACTTATTATTTTAGGTGCTATGCAGAAAATGGCGGAGGCTCTGATTGGGCTACATCTACTGCTACTTTTGATACTTTAGAGATAGTGGTTCCTACGATAACTCAGGATGCCGCTTCTAATATAGAATCAACAACTGCAACGGTATCCGGTGATGTTACTGATGATGGTAATGAAGAACCTACTATAACTTTGTATTATGGTCTCACAGATGAAGGAGTAGTACCCGGCAACTGGGATAGTTATGAGGCTACAGAACTAGCCGAGGATTATTCGTTTAATCTCAACTTATCCGGTTTGTCTGCCAGTACTAAATACTACTTCAGATGGAGAGCAACTAACTCTGCCGGCGATACATGGGGAAGTGCTACTCTTGATTTTACTACAGACCCTACTGGGGCACCAACCGTTATTAATACTGCGGCTACTGATATAGAAGGTACTCAGGCCCGTATTGGCGGCGAGGTAACTGATGTTGGATTAGATAACCCTACAGTAACTGTATATTGGGGAACATCGGATGGCGGTATTACTCCGGCTAATTGGGAGAATACAGCATCGTTTGGTGTGCAGACAGGTGCGTTTAATGTTCTTCTTACTGACTTGGATTTAGCAACAGTTTATTACTATCGGGCATATGCTACTAATAGTTTCGGTAGCGACTGGGCTAACTCTACTCAGTCGTTTAGTACTCTGGCTTATCAGCCTATTAGTCCAGACCCCAACGATAAATCGGATGGGTTCTGTTGGGGCTGGTATGACAATGCTTATGAGATTAGTACACCTTATGATGAAGAAGAAGTATTTAATATACATAAAGTGACCAGAGGGGATACAACCTATTTGGCTCATAAGAGTCATTGGCCACGTAAGCTGACTAGATACGGAGACCGTGATTGGAGAATCGAAGAAATAGATTTTACTGGTGGTCCGTTCTTAGATGCTAATACTGATACCACTAAAACTTGCCAATATGTAAATGGTACAGGCGGTACAACAGGTAACTACTATAATGTCGGTAATACAGGCACACTTAATGCTGTAGGCCATACTCCGTTTACTGAGAATCATGTTGGTAGTCTGTGGCTTCTTGAGCATACACGACAAGATAACGTAGTGGATACTCAGGATAATAATACACATGCTACTCCAACTGGTTCAGGTATTAGAGTTAAAGGCGAGTGGCAGTTTGATGTATCTAATATGAGTGGTGGTACTCCTAACTATACCGCAAAGATATGGCGTAAGGCATTGCCGGGCGATTGGCAAGAGATACGGCATTACAGTGGAGCTACTTTAGCTAGTGGTGATGAAGATGAGGATGATGTATTCTACACATGGACTGCCGATAACTCAGCAGTTGAAGGCGTGTTTAATGCTATAGGCCAGCAGAATAAGGGTATAGTAAAGATAACCTCTTTCGTATCCTCTACTCAGGTAGCTGTTGAAATAAAAGATGCAGTGTATCAAGAGAGTGGAACTTCTGCGGCAGTTAGCGATTGGGCCGAAGGTGCATGGAACGGATACAGAGGATATCCTACTTCGGTTACTTTCTTTGGTAACAGGTTATGGTGGGCAGGTACTCCGAATAATCCCCAAGGATTGTGGGGCAGTAAAGTTGGATACTATGAAGACCATACTCCCGGTGTAGCTAATGATGATGCTGTATCGAGAACTATCAGCGACAATGATGTATCATCTATTGAATGGCTGATGGCTTCTCAGGCATTGTTAATTGGCTCGGCCAAGAAAGAGTATATTGGCTCGGCGGCAGATAGGCGAGACCCTATTACTCCGACCGACTTGGATGTTAAACCTCATTCGGCTAATGGCTCTTTGCATATACAACCAGTAGAAGTCGATGGTGGTATGATGTATGCACAAAGGCTGGGCTATAAGATGCTCATCCTGTATTATGATTATCTGAATGATGCTTATGAATCTGTGGATGCCAATAGGCTATCGCCACACATGTTTAAGTATCCAGCTACCGGCCTTGCTAAGCAGGGAACTCCGGGCACAGTTTTGTGGGTGCCTAGACAAGACGGTACTATGTGTATCTTCAGATATGATAAGGATGAAGAAATAGCGGCATGGTCCAGATTAGTTACAGGCAGTTCTTTGGATGAGGCTACTCATGCTTTTATCTCTACTGCTATTGTAGCTGGTACAATCGAAGACAGGGTGTGGGTAGTTGTTCAACGAGTAATCAATGGGGTAACTCATTATTATATTGAACGGTTTGCTTATCGAAACTACACCGCACTGTCCAATGCTTTGTACTTGGATGCGGCCCGTACTTTCACATCTAATAGTGCTGGTACAATTGAACGGCTGTTCTATCTTGAGGGATACTCTGTAACTCTCATGTTGGATACAGAAAAAGTAGGAACCTATACTATCTCCAATGGTGAGATTACAGGGCTAACAGCTAATACTACTTATACTCTTGGGCTACCTTATCTGAGTCGAATGCGAATGATGATGTTCGCTGTACCGGGGGTAGTAACCGAAGGCAGTATTAAGAAGTATCTGAATGTTCTGCTCAGAGTAGTTAAAGCCAGAGGTGGTAGAGTGGGGATTCTATCTCACGGAACTACCAATTATGTAGATATGAATATCAGTTATTCAGAATTGGCCACGGACGTAGAGAAGTTCGGAGAAGGTGGATTCGACAAGGATGCGAGACTTATAATCGAATTTAATGACCCTTACCCGGCTACTGTATTATGTGCCGTATTTGAAATGGATATTGAGCAGTGAGAATAGAATCATTTAAAGCAATCGACTGGTTTCTCGATAACCCTATAGAGGAAATACCCGGCTTCACCTACGAACAGGCAGTCGCCCTAGAACGCTCCAGTATAGCTTTCTCGGCCTTTGATGCCGAAGGCTGTATTGGGTGCGGGGGCTTTATGTTTTGGTCTGAGAACGAAGCTGAGGCTTGGATACGGCTCGATAAGAGAGTGTCTTCTAATATACCGGGTATAATTAGGGCTATTAAGAAGTCCTTTGAGATAGGTCGTAACATTTATAAGGATGATGTGTTTTGTTGGGTTGAGGCTGACTGGCCCTTGGCACAGAGATTTGCTGGGTGGGTTGGCTTCAAGCCGACTGACAAAACTAAAGAGCTTTTCGGCAAGACTATAAGATTATGGGAGCTTAAAGATGTTAGCAATGATGGCAGTAGGACTTGCCGCAACAGTAGCAGGTCAGATTCAGGCAGGGCAGAGAGCAGAAGCACAAGCTGAGCAACAGGCCCAGATTGCTGAATACAATGCCGCCCAGAAGGACATAGAGGCTCAGCAGAATCTTGAGAGTGCTAAGATAGAAGAACAGAGACTTGCTCGAATAGCCAAACTGTATCGGGGTGAGCAGGTAGCCAAGATAGGTATATCCGGTACAGAGTTTTCCGGTTCAGCTATCGAGGCGTTGGGCGATATTGCTTTTACAACTAGACAGGACAGAGATATTGTATTACGCACAGGAACTATAGCTGGGGCTCAGGGCAGAGCAGAAGCATACGGTTCACGTATACAGGCTAAGTGGAGTCGCCTGTATGGAAGACAAGCCAAATCAGCCGCCTTCATGGGGGCATTTGGTACTGGTGTTAAAGGGGCATATTCTATGTACGGAATGATGCCAATGGGTAGATAATATGGCAAAGAAATCAGCAATAGATTTATATCAGTCTAAAGCATCTATTCCAAGTATGCGTAGGACTGCACCACAAATACATCCCCAGATTGCTCGGATGCACCAAAGTACCGGGATGGAAAAAGTTGGTGAGGCTATGATGGACGTAGCTCAACAGATGCACCAAGTTAATGTAACCCGACAGGTTACTAATGCCATGGCTGAGTATAAAATGAAAGCCGCTGACTTTATGGCTAGAATGCAGAATGCCGACCCATCTAAAGTAAACTTCGATGAGGAATATAAAAAGTTTATGGCAGAGCAGGGAGGACTTGCTTCTGGTGTATCAAGAGATGCGGCTAATATAATCTCAAATAAACTTACTGAGTATGGTGCAAGTACGTACAGCCAACTTAAAAGAACTGAGATATCCAACCAGCGAGGTATGGCATTGGTCGAAGCTCCTGAAGTATTGGAAGGTTTGGTGAATGATTGTGCTAAAGACCCTTCAAGATGTGCCGAGGCTAAACAGGAATGGAACAGTTACCTTCAAGGTATTGCTCCTGCTCTTAGACCACACGAAGCGGCTAAGCTAAAGAATGCATGGGATGATGCCGAACGAGGTGCTATAGAATCGTACCAAGAGAATGCAGTTATGGCCCAAGTTAATGCGGGTAATACTAAAGCCGCTAAACAGATGCTTGATGCCAGTGCGTTAGATGAAAAGAAAAAGTTTAGTCTAAATAACGCTATTGGTGCTAAGAACAATAAGCAGGAGTACCAGTCTACCCTGCGAAGAAATATGCAGAAGGAGGAAGACGCAGGTGTTATTCTTGATACTATAGGGACTGGTGGGGTGCCTCATATTGAGAACACTGATAGGGAAACTCAGGATTATATTGACATGATTAATATGAGAGAGACCCATGATGGTTCTAATATTGTGATGGACCCGCCCGCCTCTTATTATGATTTAAAAGATAAGCTGGATGATTTGAAACCTGTAACCGACAGAGATTTATTGAAGACCTATGCCGAGGGAGCTTCTAAGGATATGGTCAATGAATTGAGGGCTCAGCAACAAGAGAATGCTAAGCTGATGGAACACAGGGATGCCTATAAGAATGGCTTCAAATTTATCAAGTCCAATTTCAATGCAGTTGAGGATATCATAGAATCTAAGTATGAGTATGGAGATAATGAAATCACCGAGACTATATTGCGGGAAATGGATGAGCTTGAGGCTCATTATATAGATACTCTTAAAAAGGATTTAATTAATGGCGAGTCTTATGAAGCTATCGCCAAGGGCCTCGAAAAGAAGTTTGAGTACACACGGAAGAATATTGTAGAGAGTTACTGGCAGGGCGGTGGTGTCAAATGGTTTAAACCTAAGATAACTGAACTGCATAGTAAACTACAGTTTGCAGATAAGAAATATTCAGCACAGACAGCAGAGTATATGAGGGCACAGGGTATGCTGAACCTCATGCAGTCTGAAGGTAAGCACAGAGACTTGATTGAATCAATGGTTAAGGCCGATATGTTTACAGCAGATATACCTGAACCTAATGCACCAGTAGCACCTCCTAAGAAAGAACGGGAGGACTTCGGTGCGGCTCCAAGTGGCAGAGAAAAGGGTGACGGTTTCTGGGGCAAGATTCCTATCCATGATAAGGAAGGAAACAAGACCGGAGTAGCCACTGAATATTCAATTAGCACATCGGATGTGATTGAAGGACAGGAAGTAGAGATACCTACTCTAGTTCCTACTTTAGAGGATGCGGAGTTTGTTGAACTTGTTGAAAACGTAATCCCGAATAGACTGCCGATTCCAGACAGCATTGCACAGAAAGCTATTGAGCATGCTCGTATGAGAATCAAAGAGGGCAAGAGTCCGTTCTGGAATCCGAAAGATGATGTGAAGAAATGAACAGTGCAATAGATAGTTTAGCTTTGGAAGAACAGAAGAAGGTAGAGACTTCTACGAACACCATCTATAAGAATGTCCATGATGCGGTCAATTCTAATATGAAGTTCGATGATATCGTAAGCCACTTCAAGTTTCCTAAAGGTGTCAATTCTCAGAAGACATTAGCTTCTGTAGCATTGGCCCACATGTATCATACTACACCTGAACGTGCGTATGGTATGTATGATATAGTTAAAGAAGCTAACCATCCAGAACTAAGTCACGATGAGTTCGTAAAGAAACTCTACATGGCAGGTGAACAATTACCTGAGCCTACTGTGTCTGACCGCTACTATAAGAAGGTAGCCGAGGAACAAAAAGCAGAGTTTGAGGAATACAAGACGGAACGAGAAGAAGCGGAGTCCACAGTCTCTAAGGAAAAGAGTAAGGGCCTGCTTCAGTCTGACGAGTCTTGGGTTACAGAGTCGTTGCCCTATCTTAATGAACAGGCACGTAAGCATGTAGACAGGAAGTACTTTGGTAATCTGAATAAGAACAGGTCTAAAGAAAGATACTTCGATGCTTTGTGGGAAGCTAAGACTCCTGAAGATGTTCAGAAAGCTCAAGATGATTATGTAATGGCTCAGAGGAAGGACAGAGAACGCTACCTTAACGATATTAAATCCTATGAATATCAGATTGAGAATCAGACATGGGATGAGAGTTTCGCTGAGAGAATGGAGTTGGCGTTAAAGCGGAGTGACCAGAATGTAAGAGGTATGGTTGCTAAGATGGCTGAATCTGTTCTTCAACTGGTCAATCAAGGTCCAATATCTAATGAGATGCATGATACGGCTAACAGTTGGATTACCCAACTTAGAGGTCAGATGGACAGAGCTTATGCCAGAGCTAATGCCCCTGAACTTCAGCGAGTCGGCAGAACTTGGCTTGAGAAACGTGCTTCATCTCTGATGGAGAATACTCCTTCGATGGGTCTTGCGGCACTTGCCGCCGTTGCAGGTTTTAAAGCCGGCGGGCCTTGGGGCCTGAAGGCTTCTATCTTTTGGACAGGCGGTTCAATGGAAAGCTGGTCTACAAGGACACAGGCACTTGAAAATGGTTTCTCTGAGCAGGAAGCAAACAAGAGAGCCCTTATCAACTTTGTTATAGCTGGTGGTATCGAGGCCGCTGGTAGTGGTGTGGCCAAATACATGCCTAGTCTCCAGCCAGCCAAGAAGGCATTCACAGGAAATGTAACTAAGTTTGGTGGTTCGCTGACAAGGAAGGCTTTAGAAGAAATAGCAGAAGAAGTCCCGCAAACAGTAGTGGAACTTATGTGTGCAGGCGATGTACCCTACAATGATGAGGGAAACATTGACTACAAAAAGTTCGCCGGGATTCTTTGGGAAACTGCCCAAGATGCGGCGGTAATGTCCACTGTTTTCTCTAGTGTGAGTAAAGGGAAGCAGACGCTAAATGATATAGCCTTTTATACTGATACAGGAATTCGCAGAAGTGATGTGCTGGCATATGCAGACGACCTCAACAGCATGAGCCAAGAGGCTGACAGTCAGGAAGTATTCCCAAGGGCAGAGACCCCTCTGGACTTTGAGAACATCGACTTGGCAGAGAGGTACTTCGCCGTAGAGTTAGAGGATGGTTCTTATCAGATATGGGATGCGGATGAAGGTATCCAGTACAACAAGGCTGGGGAGCCCGGTGCGGAGAGCATGAACTATGACGAGGCCATGGAGGCTTTGGACAATGCGAACCTTAACGTACACAAAGGCGACCCAATCCATCAACTTGAGCGATTTACTACTGCCCAGATAATGAACGGTGCGAAGACACCTATGTATCCCGCTGTTCAGACCATGATTAAAAAGGACACTACTATTCAGATGCGTAGAGCTTCTGCAAGTGAACTGGCTAATTATGTGAATCAGCTTAGACGTACCCTCGTTGGTATCTACGGAGAACAGCAGGCATATGAATTGATTCCGGAATATGTGGTAAACAATCTCCACAAAATTCCTGAGATATGGGACAAGGGCCGGATTATCAAAACTGGTAAACGTGCTGGTGAGATGGCTTTCATTACTCGGCAGGAAAAGATAGATGCTGTAAATGAATTAAGGCATATACTTAAACTAGGTCAGTTGTATGGCGAGGGTAAGGTTGCGGAGATTATCCGTAATGAGGGTACAGAATTCTCTCATAAGATTAAACCACTGAAGGGATATAAACACAGGATAAGAGAAGGAAAGATTAGAGGCTCTTTGCTTAAAGTGCATGACATGGTTATGGGCACAAGTAAGAACGATGTCTTTACATCTCTATCTGATTTAATTGGTGTCAACCATGTTAAGTACAGTGTGAATTCTCAGAGGGCCCGGACTAATGCGGGTGCTTTTGCATTTGAACTTCAGCAGGCAATTCACGACCTCGAAGGTATAATAGGAATCACCAAAGCGGATAAACGTAAATGGAGTAGAGTCCTTGGCCGTAAGGCGGTAGGCCACCATGCGGAAGAAATCTCTATGCGTCTTGCCGGTCAAGCCCACGTTCTTACCATGGGTGAAATTATGTTCCTTAACTTGGCTATGATGGATGCTAAGCTGGGGCAGGCCATAGAAGATTATGGAGTATTTTTACCCGGAAGTGAAATCCGGGGTAAGGTAACTGAGTGGGAACAGCAACAACTAAGAGATGCACTGAGGAAAAACCCAAAGGCCCAATTGTTTGTTGATACTATAGCAGACTTCTATGTAGGTACAAGAGGTAAAGCAGTCAATAAGTCTTCTGTTAATCAGCTAGGGTATCCTATAGTATCTGAAGAATCCTTCATGCCAGATAGTCGTAAGACTAACATGGAAGGTAAGAAGGAAGGGATGGTAAAGGTTGAGGACTTATTCGCTAGAGTATCTGAAGATATTCGTAAGGCGGCTAACTTCATCTATATCCATCCGCATGTTCAGCACATGGTTAGACTGCTTAACTCTGAAGACATTAGACAGGCGGCGGCTAAAGGCGGAAGGGCCCGACATCTTGAGAGAGCTATCGAGAGTTACCGGGCTATGGAAAATGCTCTACCTCATAAAGCAATTCCGTTGGAAGGTGTCATAAATAAATTGGGGGCTAATACTGCTAGAGCTATTCTTATGAATCCTCGTATCGTAGCTATGCAGGCGGGCTCTTATATGACATACTACTTTGAAACCGATGCGGCTTATCTGCAACCAATCAGAGTTCCGGAGAGATTACGGAAAGATTATGTCTTTATGAATAACCGTAAGCATGGCTTCGGTTCTACCGCTTCTGTTGTTTCAGAACACGGTGTCCGTCACATGTGGATGGGTAAGCAGAGGTCTGACTTGGTTATGGAGCCGCTACATCAAGTGGACGTAACTACGGCAAGCAGAAGTTTGAACATCGCCTATGCTGAAATGAAAGATGGGGCTTCTGGTCCTACAGCAAATAGATGGTGGACTCAATACGGAGCAGACCCAAGAGCATTGTTTGAAGAAGGTGCCAGTTCTCCTGCTATGAGACAGGCGTTGTATGATAGAGCGACCTATATAACTTATATGACTCAGCCGATGTTTTTCCCTGAGAGCCGTAACTTGTATCTACAACAAGACGCCGGCTTGCTCAGAGAAATCGCCCGATTTAGGGGATACACTGACCAAGTACTTAGAAACATCGACCGACAGCTTACATTATACAGGCAGGGGGAAATTGGATTCAGAGAAATGGCCAAGAAGGTATCCTTCGGGATGGCTTGGTCTTCATTCTGGAATGTTGGATTGAAGTTCCTGTTCATGCTTGGTATGAATGAATTCAGGGACGAAGAAGAACAGAAAGAGATGGAATTCTTACATGAGTTCATAACTAGCCCACTGGCAATGATACCATTTGTCGGCTGGACTCTTAAAGGTAGTGTGCATGAACTTACTACAGGTGAGGGTTATGGACCTTCGGACTTCTCTACTATCACACTGGGACAGCTTAATCACCTTAAAGATTCTATACATGATATAATGCTCGGCATTAAGTATAGCTTAGATGATGAGCAGGACAGTTATGGTAATTGGAAGTCTGATAAGTATATTGAACGAGGTATGCGAGAAGCGGCTAAGGATGCTTTGATTCTCGGACTCGGTGTTTCGGGGGCTCCTGTAGACCTTATCCCAGAGACAGAACGTAAGACGAAAAAGAAGACAAAGAAAAGGCTGAAACTATGAGTCTCAATGATGAATTAAAATCTATCCATACTAAGTTAGACACCATAATAGAGAATCAGCATAAGTATCAGCTAGAGACTAACAAAAAGGTGAACAGGAATACCCTAGTTATCAATTGTGTACTCTGGGTAGCAGGTATCCTGTTTACCTTAATACTTAGTTCTACGTTATTTTAATAACGTCCGATTACGCTGTTTCAGTAGGCCCTTCGGATGCAGGTGTGTTGTCAATAGGAGTAGACTCTTTCTTCGCTTCCTCTTTGAGTAGGATATCGAGAGCATCATCTTCGTCCATTTCACCGTAAGTAATAACAGCGGTCTTATAGGCGTTACCTGAAGCAACCACCTTAATGTTGTCTACGTACTGAGTATCAGAGAGACCTTCGATGAATTCGTTTACACGGTCTTCAAGTTTCTGGTCCACATACTCTGTTATGACTTTAATCCTCATTTCATTCCCTTTGATTTGAATTTAGCTAATTGGTATTTGATTACATCTGATATAGTTACCATGTGCTTCTTACCCTGTGGGCGTAGCGGAGCCAAGGTAACTTTGTCGATGCAACACTTTTTAAACTTTTTACCTGAACGACATGGGCATGGCTGATTCCTGCCTACGTCTATTATGGCAGTCCTGCCGAATACATTCTTCCATACTGTTTTCATTCCATTGCTTCCTTCTTAGCTTGTTTAAGTAGCTCGGCCTCAACATGTGCCCTTGCCTTTGTCATTGCTTCAAGCAGAATAAGATAGTTATGGATATCCACAAACTTCTCCTGCCACATCTCAAGAGGTCTCCTCTGCCGGCCCGCCTCAACTTCTTCTATGAATTTGATAACTGAGAGTACATGCTTCTTCATCATCCCCCACAAAGCACGTTCCGGTGTTTCATTATCCATTCGGGCACCGGCCAAGAAATTCTCAATGCGATTATCTTCAGAGCTATATTCAGCACCTTTACAATCCAGAACCTTGTTTATCTGGTCGAACACATCCTGTTTAGTATCTGACAGGAGCTTACTGCTCACCTTCAACATGTTCTGAATCACCAATTCCGAAGTCTTCTGCGTGTTCATTTACATAGTCCTCAAATTCTTCAACTGTTTTAAATGTTTTAGTTGCATGGTACGCCAGCCAAGGATGGGTATCGTGCCCGTTGGTACAAACAATGAACACAGGCTTTAGGCTCAGTGCGGCATACACTATTTCCATAATAGTGCCGTAAGACCTGTTACCTGTAACAAAGGCTACAGTGAAATCACAATCGACCAAAGCATCCAAATCTTTGAGAACTATCTGGTCTGCTGTAGCGGCTGAGTAGTCCCCCGTCTCCGAAGCCTTCAGGTCATGTTCTTCTTCTTTCTCCACATCCACTATCGGGTTTACTAAAGTAATCCCTGTACGTTTCATTATGTCTGCTATCCAGTCTCGGACCATATGGCGGTCCAGAATCGGATGAGCTACATATCCTTTTTTTGTTGACATTTTTTTCTCCGCTTATATTGATTCTGTATACACTCAGGTATTATGCACAAGAGATAGAATATTCCACAAAGGCCCAATAAAGGCAGTACAGCAAACCAGAAGAAGGACATCATAACAATAGCCACTGGAGGCATGTCTCCGTCTGGGTCGTCTTTACTCACATGAGCCATTATTACTAAACTCATTAAAAACCCTGCCAAGTAAATGCCCACTACTACTACTAAGAACTCATTCATTTATCACCTCGGCTTAACTGTATAACTCTTACCGCATTTAACACAGTGGACAGTTCGGGGCCTATCCAGTTCTTCATCCCCAAGGTCTACTTTATGAAACTGCCCACAATAATCGTAGTTGCCATCTGTTGTTGCCAAATAGTTAGGGCACGACCACATAAGGTAATGACCGTCCACATACTCCACTTCGGGTAGTTCTTCCGATGTTGCTCCTTCTACGGCGTTCTGAACGAATTCCAATCCAGCCACTTCGGGCCTGATATCCGAAGCCAGAAAAACAACTTCAATAGGACAGGAGTAACTGTATATACTCAGCTTTCCTTTACGGATATCCAAACCTGTACGTGACCTTACGCTATCTACAAATCGGTTAGGATAATTAGTTTCATAACTTTTCTTAATATTATCTAAGGTAAGTACAAAGCCTTCCCTTAATCTGTTTACAAACGCCTCTTGTGCTTTCAAATCGACCATTAGTATTTCTTTCCGCATTTATTACAATAGATTTTAGTTCTCCCGCAATAGAGGTATCCCCCGCAATAGGAACACCTCCATATACACAATTTCCACCATAGCTTTTTTAGTTTAATCTTCATACTTGGCTTTTTCAATTGTTGCAACTGCATCGTTTTCTTTATCTGTTGTGTATCTCCAATCGCTGTAACCGCAACAATGACAGCGGAAATGCATTCTTGCTCCGTCTATCTTTTCGTACTTCATGTCATGGCCCTTGGCGATACATTCTTTCAGGGCACGCCTTCCACTCAGTCCTTTAAGTCTAGCTTTAGCTTTCGGATGGTCGTCCAAGTAAAGGCCAAGAGGTAACAGAATCATAGTACCCACACACAGTACCAACACTGCAATAAAAAATATAATAATACATACTGGCATAATATTTCCCTTCTTTAAAAATTTATTCTTCTGGTTCCCACGGAATAATAATTCCATTATCATTAGTGACCAACTCGGCCTCTTTATACCATCTACGCATGACAGCCGATTCTGTTCGTGCCTCTACGTCAGGCGTAATCTTTCTCATGGATTCCACCATAATTGAATCCACATAGGCTATCCTCTGGTCGATGTCCTCATCTTCTGGGCATTCCCACAGAATCTCATCATGGATAAAGTTAATCGGGTAGCACCCATATAGGTACTCACTTTCTTTAGCTAATACCATGGCCTTCTGTACTTCATACAGACCATCCAATGCTCCCTCAGCGGCGAACGCTTGAAGGGCGGCCCCATTAGCGGCCTCACAGAAGCCACAGCGGGCTCTATGCATACCAAGGGGAGTATCATAGCAGTAATAGGACTTTAGCTTTCTCTGGCCATTCTCCTTCTCATAATGGGCCTTGTGGTGTGGGTCTCTGCAATGGTTCTTAACCCATACCAGATATTGCTCCATTTCTGGATATGTTTTAAGCCAAATGTCCCTCAGCTTTGTAGCCAATTCCTCAGTCAAGTCTACCTTATACGTTCCCTTTGCATATGTTACCATCGTAGCCGGGCCAAGTCCACCGGGGAATCCCAGTCCTGTAGGCTTAGCTAGTTTCCTGTAATACTTAAAGAAGTCGTCCCAAGTTACCGGGCGGTCCAGTGGCTCATCATGGTCAGCGTTATACTGCTCTACAAAACTAGCACAGGTCATAGGCACAGTCTTCTCACAAACCATATCGCTTTTCTTACTTTTAGAGAAAGCGGCAAATACATGGTCAGGATTCTCTATGTCATAATCATTACGTAGCAGTACACCAGCAAATCCTTTATCCATGTTAATCGCAATTTGACTTGCCAGATAAGCATGGGTATCATCTCCATTATTAATTTTGTTTCTTAAAACAGAATGACCAAACAGGCTGTAGCACTTCTGAGCCAATGTAGCCAATTCCATACCAGAGTAGTCAGTAGATACTAACACGTTCCCATCTCTGGGGATAGTACACGGACGTACCCTTGGGTCTACGTTCTGGGCATTCCTGCTCGGATAACAATCAGAAGCCTTAGAGCTAGACCTTCCGGTGAGCTTCAAGGGATAGAACGAACAATGTAATTCTTCCGCTGGCTCATCGTTATGGAACAGCTTCGGCAAGTAGTCAGTAACTATCTTACGCAGAGCTTTTCTATCGGCCCATTTAGCAAGTACTTCGTCTTTATCTGCGAATGTAGTAGTCCATTCCTCATTACAGCACAGAGTAACACCAGAAGGCATTACGCCCTGTGTTTCTTCTATGTAATCCTGAGAAAACTTCTTACCGTCCAGCATCCGGGCGGCAACTTCACACTTCTCAGAAGGCCAAGCCTGAATCACTCCGTCAGTCTGAAACGCCAGCGACCAGATATATTTATGCAACTCTTTAGTTGGCATAGAATCATCGGTAGCCTTCTTCATCTTAGGAGGACAGTCACATTTAATCTTGCGTCCCGCTTTGTATTCAGGATGTTCCTTATGGTGTATACATTCTTCTGTATGCTCTCTGACTCCCCTAGCATAAGGCTTAGGAGGCTCACCCAGCACAAGCAGACCTGCTTTGACTAACACATCTACCATCTCAGGTTCGGTATACATATCACGATACATCTTGTCTACTTCTTTGATTCTCTCAGGGTCAACTCTCTCACCCTTGCATTCAAGTAGTCTAAGAGCAAACGCAACTCTGGCCCTGAAGTTCTCAACAGTAAACGGGTCAAGCTGTCTCTCGTTTATCAGTCGCTGTCTTTCTTCTTCCTGCTTATTGTAAATGTCACGACAATTGACAGAATCTCCAAGCGAATAGTCGTACGCCTCTTTTGGCCAGCGGTCCACCGGAGTATCTTTAAGTTCAATATACCTGAATCGCCAAGAATCTTCATTTTCTTTTTCCCCTGTTCTATCCATACCAAGGTACTTGGTCTCTAAGTCTGACAGGTGATAGCCAGAAAGTTTGACTGGCCGGCCACCGTAAAATCCAATATCAAAATTACCATGTTCGGTGAGGTTCAGTAGGCGTTCACGAATCATAGTGTCATATATTCGGCTCTCGTCATACGCCCTAAATACTGGGCCCCATAGTTCCGGATAGTAATGACACAGAACAGACAAGTCGAATGCTATGTTATGTCCGACTATACAATTACCCTTTTCCAAGAAGGCACCGAATTTGTCCCCAAACTGCTCCCCCACCAATCCCACGGAATTCCCTAGTTCCTCTCCAGCATGGCTCAAACATACAGGCTCAGGTACAGGATTCTCATAAGAGATTAAAGCGGTCTCGATATCAATCGCTGTTATGTTCTTCATTGTCATTGTCCTCGTCTTCTTTCGCTACATGCATTTCAACAAACTCACCAGTAGGATATCTATCCAACAGGTTAGAATAGTATACGAATATATCTGATTCTTGTTCAACATCCGCAACACAAATAATGTTATCCGTAACATTTTCCTGAATCTCAACATGCATGACTATTTCT
>Ga0180438_10002131_pt1 | contig 33241 bp, 23 predicted proteins | sample SS_ome_12_FD_132455 | JGI IMG/M metagenome (GOLD analysis project Ga0180438, IMG submission 132455) | Hypersaline lake sediment archaeal communities from the Salton Sea, California, USA - SS_3_D_2 metaG | ecosystem: Environmental > Aquatic > Non-marine Saline and Alkaline > Hypersaline >... | reverse complement strand
TGAACGGACTGCGCAGGAGATTGGCCAGCGCATGCTCGTTGGCCAGCAGGAGGCACATTGATAGACCCAAGGAGGTCCGGACGGTACGAACGGATCTATACCCAATTGAAGGATCTGATTGAGGGCAAATCGCCCAACCGGGTGGCGGCGATGGCGACGGTGTGCGCTGTGCTGCACCACAAGATGTCGCATCACTTCTGGACGGGCTTCTACTTCGTTGCCGGCCCCGACGAACTGCACGTGGGGCCTTACCAGGGCCCCGTCGCCTGCCAGGTGCTCCGTGACCGCGGCGTCTGCCTGCAATGCGCGCGGACCAAACGGGCCGTGATTGTGCCGGACGTCGAACAGTTCCCTGGCCACATCGCCTGCGATTCCCGCTCCAAGAGCGAGATTGCCCTTCCGGTGATGAAGGCGGATCAGGTGGTCGCTGTGCTAGACGTGGACTCGGACAAGCTGGGCCAGTTTGACGAGGATGACGTCGCGCCGCTGGCCAGGATCCTCAGTCTGCTGTATCCCTATCTATAGGATCACGCCTGCGGATCTCCAGGCCTGGCGATCGAGTCTCCCGGGCGAGATCGCGCTGTGCCCGACGGCCACGTGTTGCGCTGGCCGCGATGGGACGCCCTGACCGCACCAGGAGGAGGCCAGTGATGGGATATGTGAAAGGCATGGCACGTGGATTGATGCTTTTTCTCTTGACGATCCTGCTGCTGGTGACAGGTGTGACGGCGGCGGGCCTCCCGCCAGAGCATGCGCGCGCGGTCGAGATCGAGGTCGTGGCTGGGCAAACGGTCGTGTGGGTTGTGGACCACGCTGATCATACCCGTGTGCAGGTCGCCCAGGAGCGTTTCGCCGTCATGCCCGCTCCGATGTTTGAGAAGTTCGTCGCCCTCTCCCCCGACGGTCAGCAGGTGGCCTACGTCACCGCTGATGACCTGATGATGTCCAATGCCCGGCTGTGGGTGGTCGACGTCGAAAGCACGCAGCGACGTCTGCTGGCGGTCTTCCGGCACGATTTCTGGGTCGCCCCGTTGGTCTGGGATCCCGACGGGCGGTACCTGGCGTTCATCAGGGTGGGGCGGGGCGACACGCTTGAGCTGTGGACGCTGGACGCGCACACTGGGGGGCAACGTCTAGTTTCCTCGGTCGTTCTCCTTCGACCCGAGAGGTTTTATGGCTTCGCTCCCAATCTTGTGCGCTGGTCCGCCGAAGGCCCGTACCTGGCCCAGGCAGACTTCGGCGTCGCCTCTCCCCAGGCCGAGCTTCCTTGCTCCGTGCCACTCTTTGCCCAGAACGACCCCCGCTGGCGGGACAACGTGATGCAGACCTGCGATATGACGATTGGTCAGGCCGGGTGTGCCCTCACCTCCTCGGCGATGGCTTTCAACTACTACGGCGCTACCACCGATCCACCTGCGCTCAACACCTGCCTGGGGGACTACGCCTGTCCCCTGTACTGGAGTATCGCCGCGGATACGTGCAGCCAGGGACGTGCTAATTGGTTGGGGAGATATGATTTCAGTTGGAACCGGTTGGAGCAGGAACTGGCCGCCGGTCGTCCGCCTCTCCTTGGGATGGAGAAGGACTACTCCCACTACGTCCTCGTCGTCGCGGGCAGCGGCAGCGACCCCGCAGGTTACACCGTGCACGATCCGTGGGATGCGCGGGTGCGCAATTTGGCCGACTTCAGCGCCTGGAGCTTCGAATGGCTGGTCATTTACGGCGGCGAACCCTGGTGCGGTTGGCCTCCGGATGCACCGGCTCTTCTTGAGCCTGCCGCCGATGCCGCGCTGGACCAGCACACGGTTGCCTTCCGATGGCAGCCGTCTGGCACGCCCGGCGTCGATGGCTACACGTTTCGCATCAATCATAGCGCCGATCCGGAAGCTAGCCCTCTGATCGAGGACACCGACTTGGTGTCGGCGACGGTCGCGTACACCCATACCCTCGACAGCGACGGAAGCTATTATTGGCACGTGCGCGCCTGGGAGGAGGATCGGCCCAGTTCGTGGGCCTCCCGCTTCTTCCTCGTAGACACTACCCCGCCAACGTCCAGTGTCGCGCCGCTGTCGTCTACGATGGAGAGCAACTACTTCGTCGTGCACTGGTCTGGATCCGACACGCTATCGGGGCTGGTGGATTACGACGTCCAGGTTCGGGAGGGGACGACGGTTACGTGGACGGACTGGCTCACGGGAGTGACGGCCGGGGAGGCCTGGTTCCTAGGGGAGATGGAGCGAACGTACTACTTCCAATCCAGGGCCCGTGACCGCGCGGGGAACCAGGAGGTTTACCCCGGTGGTGATGGGGATACCCATACCGCCGTCACGCTGTGCGTGCCAGATGGATACGAGGAGGATGATGGACCGGCCAGTGCCGACCTCCTGGCCGTGGGTGAGGTGGCCACACAGCACAACGTCTGCGGCACTGGCGACGAGGACTGGTTTGCCTTCGACGCTGAGAGGGGCAAGGTCTATCTCCTGCGCGCGCTCAATCTGGGACCGTACGCCGACGTGGTGCTTACGCTCTACGGGACCGACGGGCAGAGGGTGCTGGGCGAGCGGGGCGGGGCGGGTGTGGGTATCGGCCACTGGCTGGCGTGGCGTGCGCCGGCCGATGGGCGGTACTATGGCCGGGCACGGCACGCCGTAGGCGAGGCGGCTGGCTCGGGGCTGACCTACGACGTCGTCGTCATGCTTGGAGGTCTAGTCTTTCTGCCGCTGGCGTTCAGGTAGACCACGTCTCATCCGCAGACAGTGTCTGGGCCAGCGCCAGCGTGAGGAAAAAGAGCAGCGCCAGATCGGGGAAGAACAGGGTATTATCGACTATACCGTGGGCCAGCGAAGTGGCCATACTGCCCGCGAGACCTGTGGAGAGGGCCGAAATCTCTGGGTGCAGGGTCTCCGCGCGTGGTCTTGGCGAGGGCGATGGATGCGAACGTCCGGATAGTGCTCGCCAGAAAGCAACCTGCACTCCGATACCCGCCAACACTCCCAGCAACCCCAGCCGCGTCCAGTGATCCAGGTAGACGTTGTGTGGGTGCTCCAGGTTTGGCTCCGACCAGGCGCGGGGCAGAATGTACCGGGTCCGATAGGCGCCCTGGAAGTTCCCCGGCCCGACGCCGAACCAGGGGTGCTCGCGGATCAACTTCAGGCTGCTGCGCCACAATTCCAGCCGGAAGAAGGTGCTTCCTTGTTGCAGATCGAACATCGCGGCGAACCGCGGTACTTGCAGGAGTGGCACTAACGCCAGCGCACCGACCACGACGAGGGCCACCGCGGCCCAACGGATCCGCCCGCCGACCTGCCACCCCATCACCAATATCGCCGCCGGCAACCCCAGCAGCAGTGCGCCGCGGGAGACACTGAGCGCCAGTGCCAGCGTCACCGGCACAAACGCCAATGCATAGGTCGCCCGGCGGTGACCCCGTGTCTCCCGCAGCGCGATGGTGACGAGCAGCGGCCACGTCCGACCCAAATACAGCCCCACGTTGTTGGGTGAATAGTAGACACTCTGCAGACGCGGTATCCCTTCCTCGGCGATGACGACGTTACGGCCCAGCGCGTATTGTACCAGGCCCACGAGTGCCACCCCGACGGCGCCCATAACCCAGCCGTCCACAACCCGCCACCGTGCGTGCCTGTCCGGGGATTCCAGCCGCAGCAGGGCGTAGTAGAGCGTTGGCAGCAGGAACACGGTCCGCAGTTCCCAGAGCGCTGCCCCCCGGTCGGCCGCAGCCGCCCCCGCCACCCCCGCGACCAGCAGCAACACGATTACGCAGAGATCGAGCAAGACCAACCCGCCCCCCTGTTTCCTGGTATCCTTGTTTCCTCTTCCGCTTCCCCTTCCTCCGCGTCTTCTCCGCACCAGCACCCCGATCCCGCATAACACCACCAGGACCTCCGGCAGGCTCAGTGCCCGATAGAGCATATTGCCAGGGTGCAGGTAGAAGGGCGCCGTAGCCGCGATCAGGGCCAACCCCACGTCGACGCGTAGCGCGAAGAGCAGGGCCAGCATGGGCAGCGTCAGCAGGCTGGCGATGAACCACGGACTGCCGTAGTTCCGGCCCCAACTGGCGCCGGCGGTGAGCCACAGCAGCCCTGTCAGCCCCACTGCTGCTGCCACCTGTGCCCATTCCGGCCAGGCGAGGAACCGCCGTCCAAGCGCGGCCCATTCCACCCGTCGTGCCTGGCTCCCCAACAGGACTACCATCGCCAGGCCAGCCGCAGCCAGCCCGGCCAGGTACCAGCCGTAGCCATCGCGGATCGGCTCTGGCCCGACGCGCCAGTCCACCAGCACCCACTGGCCCTGCCCCCCCTCGGCCACGACCTCGACAGTGTGCGGGCCTTGGGACAGGCCGCTGGCCAGGAGGACGGTGGCGACGTCAAATCCGTCGTCGTAGAGGACAACGTAGGCGTGGCCTTTTTCGTCTTGGGGCAGGCTATTGGCTGGCTGTCCGTCCACCGTGGCGTAGAGATAGGCGCGGTACGGACCACGTCGAACCGTGAGTGCGACGGCGGTCCCTTCGAAGTGGAAGGTGGCCCGGTCTTCATCTGATCCGGAGTCGGCACCCACCGGCCCTACGCGCCAGTTGCCTTCATATGTTGCCCAGCGGCTAAGCGCCGGGTAGCCGCCAACCGGGGCCGCGTCGGGGAGCGCGGCGGCCCACGCAGCCACGGCGTTGTACACCGTGCGAGGGTCCGACCCGGCATCCACCAGCGCGAAGCCCCACCGCGGGTCGTCGGACGGAGCGTCAGGCTGGAAATGATCCAGGATCAGCGCGCCGGCCCAGGGCCATTCAGTCCGCGCTCTTTCCAGCGCCGCGACGGTACGAGCGGCCTGCGTCTGTTCGTCGGTCTGGCCCCAGATTGAGGGCGCGCCTGTCCAGCCCGATGGCAGCGCGTTCCAGCCCCAGTGGCTGGCCCAGATGGCCTTGTCCTCATCTCCGTGCCGGACCATCACCTCCCGCAGCAAGATCAACCGTGAGAAGTTCAGCACGGCTTCGTCGACGCGACGGTCGTCGGGGCCGGTGTCGAATCCGTAGGGTTTGCCGGCGACGACGTCGAAGTAGCGAGCGGCCCCGAGCTGATAGAGTCGCTCCAGGTAGCGGACGTCACTCAGGTTCTGGGGGCCCCTCTCGACGGTGGGAGCCAGGCCCGCCAGGAGAACGCGGGCGGACGGATCAGCAGAGCGGATCGCGCGCGCGGTGCGGGCCAGCAGGTCGGCGTAAGCAGGCGGGCTGACGGGGCCGCCTCCCCAGTGATCGGCCAGGTTCGGCTCTTCCCAGACCTGGTAATCATCCACTTGTGTGCTGTAACGGGCGGCAAAGGCTCCCGCGAATGCAGCGAAATGGTCAGGGTTGGCCGGGGGCGTGGGAGGATCGTCGTCGAGGACGGCCACCAGCCGCAGTTCCGGATGCTGGGCCAGCGCGGCCACGATACGATCGGGGAACGTCCAGTCGTATTGGCCCGGCTGTGGCTCGATCTGGCTCCAGTGGAAGGACTGGCGCACCCAAACGAAGCCGCCGTCGGCGACGCGGGCCAGCGCGGCCCCCAGTTCCTGGTCGTCGTACTGCTCTAGCGACACGTTGACACCGAGGGTGGGCAAGCCCGCCCCGACGATGGGCGCGGGGAAGCCGCTGGTGAGGCCACGGGTGTGGGTCTGGTGGACCACGATGACAGACTGCGCGGCCAACGCGACGGCGAGCAATAAGGCCAGCCACAGGATCGAGCACAGCACGCGAAAGCGCGACGAGCCAAACACTTATCCTGCTCCCTGATGTGGCTGCATGGGAATCTCCGATCCACTCTTCCGGGTGGACGTGAGGCGGCATGGTCTGAATCTGGTGCGCTGCCTGGCGAGATGCGCGATAACCATGATCAAACCTGGGGAATGCTACAAGATGGTCCTTGCCGGCTGCGCGATCTTCTGCCGGACGTCAGCCACGGGATCGTCCCGTGAACTTATCAGGTGTCTCGCGTGGGGTTGGATTCGGTCATAGTTCCTTATAGAATACTGCCTGGTTCTTGACGGTGCTGTAACCGATCCTCTTGTAGAAGGCGTGGGCTCCCTCGCGAACGACGTTGGAGCGCACACGCACGGCCCGACACCCTTGCCTGCGAGCCCATTGCTCTACGGTCTGCATAAGGAGCCGTCCCACCCCACGCTTGCGGCAGTCCTGGTCTACGATGAGGCCTCCCACTTCTGCGTGTGCATCGACCACCACCAGGTGACGGACGTAGGCGTGAACCCAACCAATCACGTGCCCGTCCGATCGTTCGGCGACATATAGAGCGTGGTGGTTTTCCTGCTGGATCCGCTCAAGACGTCGTTGCACCTGTCCCTGAGATGCAGGGTACCCCAGTTGCAGGCAAAGGGTGGCGATGTGCCTGGCATCGCTTGTTCTTGCCAACCGAACGGTCACTCGATCGCTGTCGCCAGTACCTTTGCCCATGCCTCCACTCCGACAGCGCGTGAACGTAGACTTGTGAGTTCCCTCATTACCTTTCCGCTGTCACGCACGCTGAAGGGCAGATTCATCCCTGATTATATCCTGGCGGCGCTGCTCACACAAACGGAGGTCGTTTGGGGATTCGAAGCGAGCTACGAAGTAGTTGGTCTCTTGGACCATTGTCCTGCGCGTCACGTGTACGGGCTGTCAAAGTACGAGGCATGTGGTTTGATGTCGAGCACCGGCGAGCCGTCCAGTGCGTCCAGTCCCACGACCTCCAGCACGTTGCCCGTTATGCCTTCGATGTGCGCCGAGGTTATGGCGATGGGGTTAGGACGGCGGGGGCTGCGGGTGGCGAAGACCCCCCGGATCGGCCGGCTGGGGTCGCCCCGAGGATGGAGTTGCAGTTCGTAGTCGGTGGACCGGTGAAAGCAGTAGATCACGACGATGTCACTGCCAGGCTCCAGGCCCAGCAGACCGTCGGTCAACGCCGGGTCGAGCACGATGCGCGCCGGGCGGGCACGCAGTTCCTCGTATGGGTGTCCATCATCTCCCGCGTCCCGTTTCACATAGCCGATAGGGTGAAATGGAATGGGTTGCGATCCTGGCTTGGGCGCGTGTGGTTTCAAGTTTTTCATTTTCAGAGAAAGCCGTGTGACAGGTTACCAGAAAGGTACAGGCCGCTCCCTTTCGCTTCCGAGCGCTGAGCGCGGAACAGCCTGTACGATTTGTCATTTGTCATTTACAATTTGTAATTCTCTTACGTTCCTTCTTCCCACGATGCCAGGTATTTCTCCTGTTGGGGCGTCAGCACGTCGATCTCAACTCCCATCGCCTGCAACTTGAGCCGGGCGATCTCCTGGTCGATTTCCTCCGGCACCGTGTAGACGGTGCGCTCAAGCTCGTCGGCGTGGTGGAGCATGTACTCGGCGCTGAGCGCCTGGTTGGCAAACGACATGTCCATCACCGCGCTGGGATGCCCCTCAGCGGCGGCCAGGTTGACCAGCCGTCCTTCCGCCAACAAGTAGATGTGCCGCCCGTCGGGCAGCGTGTACTCGTCGACGGACGGGCGGACGCGGCGCGGTGGCTCCCCGGCCATCTCCTCCAACGCTGGGATGTTGATCTCCACGTTGAAGTGGCCCGAGTTGGCGACGATTGCGCCGTTCTTCATCAATTCGAAGTGGTGCCGGTCAAGGACGTTGATGTCGCCGGTGGAGGTGATGAAGATGTCTCCCAGGGGGGCGGCCTCGACCATCGGCATCACCCGGTAGCCGTCCATCACCGCCTCAAGTGCCCGGAGGGGTTGGATTTCGGTGACGATGACGTTGGCGCCTAACCCTTTGGCCCGCATGGCGATGCCCCGGCTGCACCAGCCGTAGCCCCCGACGACGACCGTCTTCCCGGCGAGGAGGACGTTGGTGGCGCGTATGACGCCGTCCAGCGTGGACTGCCCCGTGCCGTACCGGTTGTCGAAGAAGTGCTTGGTCAGGGCGTCGTTGACGGCGACGATGGGATAGCGCAGCACGCCGTCGTTCGCCATCGCCCGCAGACGAATGACGCCGGTGGTCGTCTCCTCCGTCCCGCCGATGACGTCGCCGATCAACTCGGTTCGCTTCTTGTGAAGCGTACTCACCAGGTCGGCCCCGTCGTCCATCGTGATCTGGGGCCGGTGGTCGAGGGCAGCGTGGATGTGCTTGTAGTAGGTCTCGTTGTCCTCCCCCTTGATCGCGAAGACCGGGATCTCGTAGTAGGAGACCAGCGCCGCCGCCGCGTCGTCTTGGGTGGAGAGGGGGTTGGAGGCGGTCAGAACAACCTCCGCCCCGCCCGCCTGGAGTGTGCGGGCCAGGTTGGCCGTCTCGGTGGTGATGTGGAGACAGGCAGAGAGGCGCACACCTGCCAGTGGTTTTTCTTTGGCGAAACGCTCGCGGATCAAGCGCAGGACAGGCATCTCGCGTTCCGCCCAATCAATGCGCAGGCGGCCAGCGGGGGCCAGGTCGAGGTCTTTGACGTCGTAATCTGTTGACATAGTTGTCTCCTTCAATTCGTTTGGTCTTTCACGCCGGACACGCGGTTCCGAGATTTACGGTACCCCGCATCTGGTGTCCAGCATCAAGTATCGAGCAGCGCGTCCAGCGCGCCATTGTCGTCAAAATGCTCCCGAAACCGGGTAACGAACTCGTCCAGGGTATAGTGGTGGCTCTGCGGGCCGAAGTGCTCCAGCGTGTAGGTGGCGGCCAGCGCGCCCAGGCGGCCTGCCATATCCCACGGAAGGTCCAGCGCCAGTCCCTTGATCAGCCCACCCCGAAACGCGTCTCCCACGCCGGTGGGTTCGTCCATCTGCTCGGGCGGCACGACGGGGATGTCGTACACCCGGCCCTCCGCCCAGATGCGCGTTCCCTCGCCCCCCAGCGTGACGACGCATGCGCGTGCCGGAGTGGACTGGATCGCCTCCGCGCTCATTCCCGTCTTCTCCCGCAGCATGCCAAACTCGTACTCGTTGATCACCAGCAGGCTGCATCCTTCGAGGCCGCTTCGCAAGTCTTCGCCGGACAAGCGGATGATCTGCTGACTGGGATCGTACAGGTATGGGATGTCCAGCGCCTGACATTCCGCGGCGTATCGGATCATCGCGCCAGGATCGTTGGGTGAGATGACGGCCAGGTCCACCTCTCCGACATCCTGGTCGTGAAACGAGAGGTTGCTTGCGCGGGCCATCGCACCGGTGTAGAAGCTGACGATCTGATTGCCATCCCGGTCCGTGTTGATGAAACAGGAAGCGGTGAACAGATCCAGTTCCGTGTGAATGAGGGAGGTATCCACGCCCTGTGCTTCCAGCCAGACCCGGTATTCGTCGAAGTCCTGGCCCACAGTGGCCATCACCCTCGGGCGCTCGCCAAGGAGCGCCAGATTGTAGGCGATGTTGGTCGCAACGCCTCCCCGCTGCCGGCGCATCTCGTCCACCAGGAAGCTGACCGATAGGTGATCGATTTCGTCGGGCAGGAAATGCTCGGAGAAGTGCCCTGGGAAGGTCATCAAATAGTCGTAGGCGATTGAACCGGTAACTACGATGTTCATGCTCCCTCCTCTTCTCTGACGATCCGCCGCACCGGAAGAAACCGGTCGCGCACGATTACCTTCAGCGCCCACAGTCCATCCCAAGGGCGGATCTTCTTTCCCTCGGCAATGGTGCGCGGGCGGTACGTGACGGGTACTTCGATGATTTCGTGACCGGCCCGCAGAATCTTGTCGGTCAATTCGAAGTCCAGATCGAATCCGTCTCCGGTCAGGTTCAGAGATTTCAGAACGTCGGCTCGCACCATCTTGGCGGCTGTTGCCACGTCGGTAAGGTGTGCACCGTAGAGCAGATTGGTCAACCCTGTGAGGAAGCGCACCCCCAAGTAGTTGGCCAGGTATTCGTAGACTGCCCGTCCACCGAGCGTGCGGGATCCATAGATCGCGGCGGGGTGCTCGTTGGTGATTCGCTCGAGGAACAGCGGATACTCGGCTGGGGCGTACTCCAGATCGGCGTCCTGGATGATAGCGTAGTCCCCCGTGCAGTGGGCGATGGCGGTGCGGACGGACGTGCCTTTCCCCAGGTTGCGTGGGTGGAAGATCACCTCCACGCCCGGTTGGTTCAGCTCCTGGAGCAGTTCCCGGGTACCGTCGGTAGAGAAATTGTCCACGACGAGGATCTCTTTCTCCCAATCTGGCCCCAGATCTACCGCCTGCACTTGCTCCAAGACGGTCAAAATCGTGTTCCGTTCGTTGTATGCGCAGATAATGACAGATAGTTTCATCTCAGTATTCAGTTCCTGAGTTCGGAGTGCCTTGTTCCGGGTGACGGTCCCGGATGTGGGCCTTGAAGAAGTCAGCGAAAGTCTCTAGCACGTAGGCAATGCGGGCGTCATCCATGCCTGGGTAGACGCCGACGAAGAAGGTCGAGCGCAGAACCTGGTCTGCGTTGGCGAGGTCGCCGATGGTCCGGTGGTGGATGTCCCGATATCCGGGCTGCCGCACGATATTGCCGGCGAAGAGCAGGCGCGTCTCGACGTTTCGCTCCTCCAGGAACGTAATCAGGTCGCGGCGGGTGAACGGGGCGCCGGACCGGACGGTGATGGGGAAGGCGAACCAGGATGGGTTGGCACGCTTGCTCCACGTGGGCAGAAGCAGGAATTCCTCATAGGACTTCAGGCCTGCGTACAGCCGCTGAAAGTTGCGACGGCGGGCAGCGACGAATGTCGGCAGTTTCTCCAGTTGTGCCAATCCGATCGCAGCCTGCACGTCAATCATCTTGAGGTTGTACCCAATCTCCACGTACAGGTACCGGTGGTCGTAGGGTTCCTCCAGGCCAGGGATCTGCCATTCGAACCGGCGCCCGCACGCGCCAGTCGGTGGACTGTCGTATTGGCACCAACAGCCTCGGCCCCAATCCCGCACGCTTTGGGCAATGTGGGATAGGTGAGGATCGTCGGTGAGCACTGCGCCACCTTCGCCTGTGGTGATGTGGTGGGCGGGGTAGAAGCTCAGGGTCGCCAGGTGGCCGAAACTGCCGACTATGCGCCCGTCGTAGGTAGATCCCAGTGAGTCGCACGTGTCCTCAATCACGTACAGATCGTGGGCGCGGGCGAATTCCATCACCGGTCCCATCTCCGCCGGGTTGCCCAGCGTGTGGGCCAGGAAGATCGCCCGGGTTCGCCCGGAGAGGGCTGGCTCCAGCTGTCGCGGGTCCAGGTTGTAGGTGCCTAACTCGCAGTCCACAAACACCGGCACCAGACCGTTCTGGACAATGGGTGCGACGGTGGTGGGGAACCCCATCGCCGGGGTGATGACCTCGTCCCCCTGCACCAATGGCCGCTCCAGGCGACGGGAGCGGAGGGTCGTCACGGCGACCAGGTTGGCGGATGAGCCCGAGTTGACCACCAGCGCGTGTCCCACGCCGACGTATCTCGCCAGCCGCTCCTCGAATGTCTCGGCGCAGGGGCCGGCCGTGAGCCAGAAGTCGAGGCAGGAGTCGATAGCGGCGATCAGTTCCCGTTCGTCATACACTCTGCCGCCATAGTGGACGCGTGTCTGACCGGGCACAAAGGGACGGTTGGCGTGGGCCTGTCGATAGTAGGCAGCCACAAGTTCGTGGATTTGTTCTCTCAGTTGGTCAGCATTCATCTGCGATCGTCTCTACAGTGCGGCGCAATCCTTCCTCCAATCCTACCTTGGCCCGCCAACCGGTGAGCCGGGCGGTGTGGTCGGCGTTCGCAACGAGGTGCATGACATCGCCAGGCCGGTAGGGCAGAGCGCCGCTCAACACTTTTCCCTGTGCCCCTGTTATTGCCCAGATGTGCTCGACCACCTCACGAAGCGTGTGTGCCTGTCCGGTACCCAGGTCCAAGCTCTGTCCATCGACCCCCGGCGCCGCTGCGACGGCCAGGAGACCATCCACCACGTCGCCCACGTAGATGAAATCACGCTCCTGCTTGCCTGGCGTCATCGCGAAGTCTTCCCCCGCCAGCGCCGCTCGGATGGCAGCGGGGACCAGCGTGTGGGCCGGCTGCCCCGGCCCATAGATCTGAAAGGGCCGCACCGTGACGGTCGACAGGCCGTACGCCCGCCAGTAGGTCCGTCCAAATGCCCAGGCAGCGACCTTCGATGCAGCGTAGGCGTTGAACGGGTCCAATCCCTCGATCCCTTCTCGGGCGCCATACTCGTAGCAGGTGCCGACGAGGACGGCCCGCCGGACGTCGTCATATGCTTGGGCACGTTCCCTCAATGCGTCCAACAGGTTTAGCGCGCCACCGGCGTTCACCGCCAGCGCCAGGCGCGGATCCACACCAGGGTCGGTGGCGCCGACAGCGGCCAGGTGAAAGACCACCTGGGGCGCGGCCCTGGCTACGGCGGCACGCACCGCTCCAGCGTCGCACAGGTCAAAGGTCAGTCGGCGCGCATACCCAGGCAGCCGCGCGATGCACTCCGGCTTTTCGTCGGGGGCGACCCCTACGTAGATTTCTGACCCGACCTCGGCTATCCGGGACACCAGGTGCTGGCCAACGAAGCCCGCTGCGCCGGTTATGAGGACGCGCTGTTTTGCCAGATCTGCCAATGTATCAACTGCCTTGTGATCGTCGCTGGCTACGGAAAGTTGCTTGCCCGATGGCACCTCAGAGGACCGTCCTACTGGTTCAGGAATTCCCGGTACCACGCCAGCGTCTCCCGCAGTCCGTCCTCAAGCGAGTAGCTGGGACTCCAGCCTAGCTTACGACGGGCCTTGCTGCTATCGAGGTACTGGGCTTGAATCTCGTTGGGTGCGTTGGCCAGAACGACGGGTTCCAGCTCCGGGTGATCGGAGACGGCGATGATGGCTTCCACGATTCCCAGGACTGATTGGGGATCGTCCATCCCAAAGTTGAACGCCTGGCCTCTCACCGACAATTCGTCCAGGGACTTGGCCAACGTCAGATATGCGTGGACGGCGTCTTGAGCGTAGAGATAGTCGCGCAACAGAGTGCCGTCAGAACGGATGATGGGCCGCTCGGCCCGGAGAACACTCCGGATCGTGCCTGGAACGATGCGACTCCAGTTCAGGTCGCCGCCGCCGTAGAGGTTGGCGCAGCGAGTGACGGCAACCGGCAGATCGTACGTAGCGACGTAGGTGCGCGCGATGAGATCAGCACATGCTTTTGAAACGTCGTACGGGTGGCATGCCAACAAGGGTGCGGCCTCGGTGTAGGGCAGCGTCTCGTGTGCCCCGTATGCCTTGTCGGATGACGCGACCACTACACGGGTGACCTTGGGCGAGCGGCGGGCTGCCTCAAGCACCGTCCAGGTTCCTTTGACGTTGGCCTCGAACGTGGAGAACGGAGCACGGTTGGCGATAGGTACAATGGTTTGGGCTGCCAGGTGGAAGACGGTGTCGATCTCGTATTCGTTGAATGCTCGTTCTACGAGCTCGTAGTCGGTCACGTCACCACGCACGACGGCGATGCGGTCCTGGTAGCCGGAGCTGCGCAGATAGGTGAATGGCACCCGGTCTCGAATCAACCCGACGACTGCGGCTCCCGCGTCGACCAGGGCGATGGTCAGCCAGGAACCAAGAAAACCCGTGCAGCCGGTGACAAAGACAGGCCGGTCGAGCCAGAAGGATGGTGACTGCAACGCTTGCACTGAATCGTGATCAGGGGATTGCATGTTGTGGGTGGTCATAGATCCCGTCACTCCCAGATTTTCCACGGGGTACTCTCTTGCCAGATCGTGTTCATTTCCTGCGCGTCCTTGAATGTATCCATCGCCCGCCAGAAGCCCGGGTGTTCGTATATCGCCAGTTGGCCATCGGCAGCCAGGCGCTGCAGCGGCTCGTTTTCCAAAATCACGTCGTCGTCGCCCTCCAGGTAGTCAAATACCTCTCGCTCGAAGACGAAGAAACCGCCGTTGATGAGTGCATCGACCAGGGGCTTCTCCTGAAAGCCGGTGACCAATCCCTGGCCGTCGGTGCGGACGACGCCGAAGCGCGAGAAGGAATGCACGCCGGTCAGGGTAGCAAGCTTTCCCATGCGCCGGTGAAAGTCCAACAGCGCTGCCAGATCAATGTCGGCCACGCCGTCGCCGTAGGTGGCGAAAAATGTGTTACCCTTGATGTAGCGAGCTACTCCGCGGATGCGGGCCCCAGTCTGCGTGCGCTGGCCTGTGTCCGCGAACGTGATGCGCCAACCCTCCTCGGGATGTGGATCGTGATAACTGATGATCGGCGCTGTCCCCAGCGTGAGCGTGAAGTCGTGGGCCAGCGGCCCGTAGTTCAAGAAGTACCGCTTGATGTCCTCACCCCGGTATCCCAGTGCCAGGACAAAGTCGGTATGCCCTTGGGCGGCATAGATCTTCATCACGTGCCAGAGGATGGGGCGGCCGCCTACATCGACCAGCATTTTCGATCGCGTGTCTCCCATACGGATGCCCATTCCACCGCACAGGATGACGACCGGGGGGGAGGAATTCTCGGGTTGAGAGGTTCTAGGGTTCAAGGGGAACTCCAATTGCTCTTGGCAGGCTCAGGTTGAACGGTGGGTAAGCGATGCCATTCTCGGTCACGATGCCGGTGACGTAACGGTGCGGCGTCACGTCGAAGGCCGGATTCGCCACTCGCACGCCCTGTGGTGCGACGGGCCGGCCGTGGTACGTAACGCCTGTGATCTCCTCGGGTGGCCGTTCTTCGATCGGGATGGCATCTCCGGTAGATAGCGAGAGGTCGATCGTCGAGATGGGTACGCACGGATAGAAGGGAACCCCGTTGGCCTGCGCTACGACAGCCAGCTTGTAGGTGCCAATCTTGTTGGCCACGTCCCCGTTGGCCGCGACCCGGTCGGCTCCTACCAATACGATGTTCACCTGCCCCGTGCGCAGAAAATGGCCGGCGGCATTGTCAGCGATGAGCGTGAAGGGGATACCCATCTGTTGCAGCTCCCACGCAGTGAGACGAGCGCCTTGAAGACGTGGCCGTGTCTCGTCCACGAACACGTGAATTCGTTTGCCTTGCTCGTGTGCGGTGCGGATGACCCCCAGGGCGGTGCCATAGTCCACAGTCGCGAGGGCGCCCGTGTTGCAGTGATGCAGGATGGCGTCTCCATCCTGGATGATCGCTGCACCGTGCTCCCCCAGCCGCTTGTTGATCTCGATGTCTTCGTCGGCCAGCGCCTGAGCCTCGGCCAGCAACAGGTCGGGGATGGCGGCGGTGTCCGGCTCGGCCTCAGCCCGTTGAAGCATGCGCGCCACAGCCCAGGACAGGTTGACTGCTGTGGGTCGGGCGGCGCACAGGGTCTTGGCTGCCGAGCGCAGGTCGGCCAATAATTTGTCCCGATCCCTTGCCTGGCTCTCCTGCGCAGCCAGTGCCATGCCAAATGCTGCCGCTGCACCGATTGCTGGTGCCCCCCGGATGACCATCGTGCGAATGGCCTGGGCTACCTCGCGATAGTCCTCGTACTCAACGTGGAAGAACTCGTGTGGCAGGAGGCGCTGGTCAATCATCCGCACTTTGCCACTGGTCCACTCAACACTGCGCATTGGAACGTCACTCCCTGGGTATAGTAGTCACACAGCGCGGTATGTTAACACGGGCGAACTGCTTTGTCAAACGCGCACCCCGGCGGGGGCGTCGGGTCGCTGTGCCAAAGAAACGCGGCAGCACCCCAGTCGGTGCTGCCGCGCAAAGTAGAGCCGCATTTTCAGATCGGCCTACACTGCGGTAGCGGCCTCTGGCATTTCGGCATCCTCAAGTACGGGCTCCACATCGATCTCATCCTCCACCTTTGCCGGGGCGGCAGTGGGTTTGCGCAACGTTATGCCCTCGAAACTATCGATTGGCCCATCGGCGAAGGCGTTGTCGCCCCGATAGCCGGTGCCAGCCGGTATCAGTTTGCCAATCATGATGTTCTCTTTCAACCCCTGAAGCGGATCCTCCTTACCCTCGATCGCCGCTCCTGAAAGGACCCGAATTGTGTGCTGGAACGAAGCGGCGGACAGGAAGCTGTCGGTGCTCAGCGATGCCTTGGTGATCCCCAACAGCACAGGCCAGCCCTTGGCGGGTTGCCCGCCGGCTGCGACTACTTCGCCATTGATGTCCTCCAGCACCAGCCGGTCCACCAATTCGCCCGGCAGGAGTTCCGTATCGCCAGAGTCAGCGATTTGCACCTTGTTCAGCATCTTGCGGAAGATGACCTCAAAATGCTTGTCGTTGATATTCACCCCCTGCGAACGGTAGACGTTTTGCACCTCTGATAGCAGGTACTTCTCTGTCGCCTCGCGGCCCAGGACACGGAGGATATCGTGAGGGTTCAAGACCCCCTCGATCAGTTGTGTGCCGGGCTTGATACGTTGCCCCTCCTCGACCAGCAGCCGGCCTGTCTTGGGGACCTCGTACTCTCGTTCCTCGCGTCGTTCGTGGACGATGGTGATTTTCCGATCCTCCACGAGCACCCGACCACCCTTTTCCGCCACGATGTTCTTTTCGTCGTGCCAGGAGGCAATTGGATCGCCGGCTTTGACTTCGTCGTCGCTATTGACCAGCATCTTCCAGCCGCGCTTGATATCGTGTTCAAACCGTTCGATCTGGCTGTCCACGACGATGATCGTCCGCTGGTCGTTGACCCTGGCGATGTGTACACTGCCGCCGATTTCGGATATCGCGGCCTCGCCCTTCGGCTTCTTGCGGGCCTCGAAGAGCTCTTCTACGCGCGGTAAGCCAACGGTGATGTCACCACCGGCCACCACGCCGCCGGTATGGAACGTCCGCAACGTCAACTGAGTGCCCGGCTCACCGATAGACTGGGCGGCTATGACACCAACCGCGGTGCCGATGGATACCGCATCGCCCCGTCCCAGGTCACGACCGTAGCAGAGTCTGCAGATGCCCTGGCGAAGTTGGCACGTCATCGGGGAGCGCACCAACACGTCCTCAATGTTGGCGTCTACAATTGTGGTTGCTATACTCTCGTCAATCACCTGATTGCGTTCAATGAGCACCTCGCCGGTCTGTGGATGAACCACCGGTGCTGCCGCTGTCCGCCCGATCAGCCGTTCGACCAAGTTCTGTCCGCCCACGTCATCTGAGGCGCGGACCCAGGTCCCAGAGCGGGTTTCGCAGTCGTGGGCGTTGATGATGACATCTTGAGCCACGTCCACCAGGCGCCGTGTCAGGTATCCTGCATCAGCGGTACGGAGGGCGGTATCGGCAAGCCCCTTGCGCGAGCCGTGGGTGCTGATGAAATACTCCAGCGCTGAGAGGCCCTCTCGCAGGTTGCTGCGGATCGGCAGTGGGATGATACGGCCAGATGGGTCGGCCATGAGGCCGCGCATACCGGCCAACTGGGCGATCGGCCCGAATCCACCCTTGGATGCTCCAGACTTGGCCATAATGGACACCGGCCCGGTTGGTGTCAGGTTCTCAGACACCGCCTCTGATACCTGCTCGCGCGCCCGCGACCACAGTTCAATGGTCCGGGTATATTGTTCTTCCTCTGTCAGCAAGCCACGGCGATACTGCCGGTCCACCTCGGCCACGACGTCTTCCGTGTCCCCGATGATGGTGGCCTTGTCGATCGGAATCACCAGATCGGAGATCGCGATGGTGACACCTGAGCGGGTGGCGTACTTGAAGCCAATCGATTTGATCTGGTCCACCAGTTCGGTCGTCACTTCGCTGCCCATACGGCGATAGCACAAGCCCACCAGCTCCTGAAGGGTGCCTTTGTCCATCGGACGGTTGATGAAGCGCAGTCGATCGGGCACGATGCGGTTGAAGATGCAGCGTCCCACGGTCGTCTCGACGGGCTGTGGTGGCGCTGGCGCGTCGTCGTATATCTGCGCTACGGTGACCGGCGTGTGCAGGTCAACATACCCCAGTGAATAAGCCAGGTCCACTTCATCCAGGTCGATAAACGGCTTACGTTGTTCGTCTGCTCGGGATGGATCCTCCATCGTCAGGTAGTAGACACCCAGGCACATATCCTTGGTGGGTCCGACGATGGGCCGGCCGTCGGCGGGTTTGAGCAAGTTGTGGGAGGCCAGCATCAGTTTGCGAGCCTCTTCGACAGCCTTCTGTGAGAGCGGCACGTGGACGGCCATCTGGTCGCCGTCAAAGTCCGCGTTGAAGGCGGCGCATACCAGGGGATGTACCTGGATCGCTTTGCCCTCGACCAGCACCGGCTCGAAAGCCTGAATGCCGAGGCGGTGCAGGGTGGGGGCGCGGTTGAGGAGCACGGGCCGATCCTGGATCACCTCTTCCAGCACCTCCCATACTTCAGGTCGCTCCCGTTCGATGATGCGCTTGGAGGCCTTGACGTTGCTGGCGTAGTTGTACTCAACCAGTTTGCTGATCACGAATGGACGGTACAGTTCCAGCGCCATTGTCTTGGGCAGGCCACACTGGTGCAATTTCAGTTTCGGGCCAATGACGATGACCGAGCGCCCGGAGTAGTCCACGCGCTTGCCGAGCAGGTTGCGGCGGAAGCGGCCTTTCTTGCCCTTCAGCATGTCGCTGAGGGACTTCAGTTCACGGCGACCCCGGCGGGAGAGCGCCTTGCCGCGCTGGCTGTTGTCGATCAGACTGTCCACTGCTTCCTGGAGCATGCGCTTCTCGTTGCGCACGATCACGTCAGGCGCGCCCAGTTCCAGCAGGCGTTTGAGGCGGTTGTTGCGGTTGATGACCCTGCGGTACAGGTCATTCAAGTCGGAGGTGGCGAAGCGTCCACCGTCCAGTTGCACCATCGGGCGCAGGTCTGGTGGGATGACCGGCAGGACGGTCAGGATCATCCATTCGGGCCTGTTGTTGCTCTTGCGCAGTGCCTCAACGACGCGCAGCCGCTTGGTCGCCCGCTTGCGTCGCTGCTTCGACGTGCCATGGCGCACCTCGTGCCACAGCTCCTTGGCCAGCTTGTCCAGGTCCTGGTTGCACATCAGCTCGTAGAATGCCTCAGCACCCATGCCGGCCTTGAAGACCTGGCCCCATTTGCTCTTCAGTTCTCGCAGGCGAGGCTCGTTGAGGAACTGGAGCTCGGCCAGTCCCAGCAATTCCTCTCGATCGGCCTTGAACTTGACCCGCAACGCAGCAATGTCGATGACCAACTGCTCTTTTATGCGGGAGATCTCGTCGGACGTCGCCTCGCGCCAATGTTCCAGATCCGCTTTCACCGGGGCGCTCTTGTCTTCCTGTCGCGCCCGCACCTCAGCTTCCAGTTCGCTGAGGTGATCCTGGACGATTTGATTGAGCAGCGTCAGGTGTTCGCGCCCTACGGTCGCGCCTTTTTCGACGATGATCTCGCCAGTTGGCTTGAAGATGAGGGGGGCTCGCAGCGTTTTGCCCTGGCGATCCTCCACCTTCCTCTGCAATGCCTGGGCTTCCTTGATGACCTGTTCTGTCGCGGCAGCGAGCTCTTCATCGATCTGTGTTTGGACCCCTTGCAACTCCTCGTTGATCCGGGCCTCTTCCTGGGCCAACTTTTCCTCCAGCGCCTTGACACTTTCCTCAGATGCGGATTCCATTTGGTCCTGCTTCTCCTGGAATTCCGTGTCCAGTCGCTTGAGGGCCTTCTGACGGGCCTCTTCATCCAGGCTGGTGACGACGTACTGCGCAAAGTACAACACTCGGTCCATGTTGCGCTTGGAGATGTCCAGCAGGATACCGAGGTAACTGGGGACGCGACGGGTATACCAGATATGGGCAACGGGGGCGGCTAATTCAATGTGGCCCATCCGTTCGCGCCGCACTGAAGACCGGGTCACCTCGACGCCACACTTGTCACAGATGATTCCCTTGTATCGAACGTTCTTGTATTTGCCGCAGTAGCATTGCCAGTCCTTGGTGGGCCCAAAGATGGCCTCGCAAAAGAGCCCGTCCTTTTCAGGACGCAGACGGCGATAGTTGATGGTCTCGGGTTTCGTGACCTCGCCGTAGGACCAGGAGTGGATCTGGTCCGGTGATGCTAGACTGATTCGCAGTGCACGGAAATCTCGTGCTTCTAGCACTTGTTCATCTCGTTCGTTCATTATCTCACCTACCGGGGGGGCTTCCCGAACATGCACGAAAGAAGCGCCAGGAGCTTCTTGCTCAGCGCTTGGTCGGATAACATATCATTATTCACCTTGGCGAGTATATTATAAGTGCTTCTGCAGTTTTGTCAAGTAGCGCCGGCGTTGGATATTACCAAGATTTCGGACTTTCTGTTACAATATTCTATTGCCCTGGCCCAAAGAGGGCCTTGCGATGGAGATTAACGCCGCGAAGGAGCACTATGTCCCAAACACTCACCGCTGTCTTGGTCGGCGCTGGCAGCCGGGGCTATGCTGCGTATGGCCCCTACGCGCTGGCGCACCCTGACGAGATCCGTTTCATCGCCGTCGCAGAGCCTAGCGATGACCGCCGTGCGCGCTTCGCCCAGGCCCACGCCATTTCCCCAGAGCGGCAGTTCCGTACGTGGGAGGATCTCCTGGCCTTGGGGAAGATCGCTGATGCTGCGTTGATTTGTACGTTGGATCGGCAGCACGTCGAGCCCTGTATCGCTGCGCTGGATGCCGGATACCACGTCCTGCTGGAGAAGCCCATGGCCACGACGCTCGCTGACTGTGTGCGGCTGGTCGAGACCGCCGAGCGTGCCGGGCGGCTGCTGCAGATCTGTCACGTTCTGCGTTACACCGCTTTGTTCTCCACCTTGCACGAGATTGTCACCTCGGGCCGGCTGGGCGACATCATCACCGTCGAGCATCGCGAGAACGTGGTCTACTGGCACATGGCCCACTCGTTCGTGCGCGGCAACTGGCGCGATTGCCGGGTCGAAAGCCCGATGATCCTGGCCAAATGCTGCCACGACTTCGACATCCTGTACTGGAATCTGGGTCCGTGCGCCCGGCTCAGCTCCCTGGGCTCGCTGACCCATTTCCGCAGTGAGCGTGCGCCGGTGGGAGCGCCAGAGCGCTGCACCGATGGCTGCCCTGTCGCTGACGATTGCCCCTGGTATGCGCCGCGGCTGTACCTGGACAGGATCCCGCTGTTGCACCTGGCCCGTTGCTCGTTGACTCCGTTAGAGCGGCTGGGTGCTGTGCTGGCCCTGGATCACCCCCGCCTGCTGGGGGTGGCCCGGCGGCTGATACCGGGCGTGGAGCAGGCACTCGATTACCGCGATTGGCCGATCTCCGCCATCTCCGAGGATACCAGCCCGGAGGCCCGCGGGCGGGCGTTGGAGGCGGGGCCGTACGGCCGGTGTGTTTACCATTGCGATAACGACGTGGTGGACCACCAAATCGTCAACATGGAGTTGGAGAGTGGTGCTTCGGTTGTGTTGGTGATGCACGGCCATTCCCACGAGGAGGCCCGCACGATGCGCTACGACGGCACGCGGGCCACGCTACTTGCCAAGTTCACCTACGGCGGGGGCAATTTCATCGAGATCCACGACCATCTTACCGGTCGCGTCGAGCGCATCCACCCCCCGGCAGGAGCCGGTGGCCACGGGGGCGGCGACGAGGGTCTGATGGCTGCCTTCGTCCGCGCCGTGCGCGATCCATCGTATGCGCTTGACTCACGGTCGGCCACCACCGCCCGCGAGTCGCTGGAGAGCCACCTGATGGCCTTCGCCGCCGAGCGTGCCCGGGTTGAAGGTTCCACCGTGGACATGGCGCAGTACCGGCGGCGGGCGATGGCCTGTAGGTGAAGTCCCCGCTGCTACGCCAGATTGTGGGCGGTCAGACGGACCTGAGGGGAAACGGTTCGCCGTGCCCACTCACCTGTTGCGCAACAACAGCGGCAGGTGGAGGCGACAGCCTGCCTGGGAGACCTCGACCCACGTACCGCTGGCCCCCTGGTCAGTCGTGACCTCGACCACGTTGGTCAGCACGCCAATATAGTCCGCGTCTACCGTGACGGAGACCGTCTCGACCCGTACCTCGCCGGGCTCGATCGGCTTCGGTGGCCAGGTGTGGACGCCGCCCGGTGAGACGTGATCGGGCAGGAAGTCGGTGATGGTCGTGGTAAGCCTCACGACGCTGGTGTTGGTGACGCGGATCGTGTAGGTTACCTTTGCGCCGGGCGTCGCCACCCTGGGGATGGCGCGCTTGGTCACCGCCAATCCGGTTTCGTCGGCGCCCAGGTCGTATCCACGGCCCTGTGGTCGCGGGTCGCCGTCGATGTCGTCCCTTATGCCTGCGTACGCACCCTCGTCGAGCGCTGCCGAGATGACGCCGATGTGGTAATCTCCCTCATCAGGGGCGACGAAATCTGGATCGCCCCTGAAGTTACCCGTTCCGGCTAGAATGGTGCCGTCTCCATCCCAGTCGGTGTCGTTCGCCCACACACCGTCCCCCCACAGCGTGGTCCGGAGCGTAGCCACGTTTCCGGTGGTGACGTGGATGCCTACCTGGTGGCCCACGATGATCGTGTTGGCCAGGTTCACGTTGCTGAAGCGATCCCCGTAGCCGGTGACGTAAACACCGGATCCATCGCCGCCCTGGTTGCGGGCGAAGGTGGTGTGTAACAGCAACGGGGCGGAGGCGAGAATGTGCACCCCGCTGCCGGTGCCTCCGGCCTGGTTGTCGGCGACGACGTTGTTGCTCAACGTGGCGGCACTCTCGTACACGTACAGCCCACCGCCATCGGTGGCAACGTTCCCGGCGACGACGTTGCCGTTGAGCGTGCATTCACTGTGGTCCGTGTACAGGCCTCCGCCGTAATTGGCGGTATTGGAGATAATGGTGTTCTCGTTGAGCACGGGCCCGCGTTCGTCCAGGTATGCACCACCACCGCGATGTGCGGCGTTGGCCTCGACGGTGTTGTCGCTGACCACAGCGTCGCCGCTTTTCCACAGCAACAACCCACCGCCATCGGTGATCGCACGGTTGGCACTGATGGTATTCCTGTCGATGGTGGCTGCGCTGTTCGACACGAACAACCCGCCGCCGTATTCGGCGGTGTTGGTGGTAATGGTGTTCTCGCTAAGCGTCGAAGTGTTCCTGTCTATATACAGTCCTCCGCCCTGCTGGGCGGTGTTGGAGATGATCGTGTTATCGTCGATCCGGGCGGTGCTGACATCCCGGTACAAGCCCAGATACAAGCCCCCGCCATACTCGGCGCCGTTACCGAACACGTGATTGTCCCTGAGCGTGACCGCGTCCGCGGTGGCGTATATGCCCCCTCCCACATCTTCGCCCCCCACAGGGTCTCCAGCCAAACCGGCGGCGTCGCCGCCGGTGATGTACAGCCCGTTGACGGTGACGTTGACGGCGCCGTCTATGTACAGCACACGTCCCCCTCCCTGGGCATCCAACACCGTCCGGTGGGTCTCCGGGGCGGGCACCTGCCAATTGGTGGTCGTGTATCCTCCCTGAATTGTGATGCTCTTGAGGATATGGACCACCTGAGTGATGGTCTGCTGCCCTGGCAGCAGATGTGTATGGAGGTCTGTGTAGGTGCCAGCCGCGATGCGGATCTCGTCACCTTCGGCAGCCCGGTCCACGGCATCTTGAATGCTCCGGCACGCGCTGGCCGGCGTGCTGCAATCGCCCCCAACCACGCCGTCGGATTTGACGTAGCGGACCGTGGCGGCAGCCGACGGCGACCGCCCTGCATGTGCGGTGGTGACCCACTCAGGCCATCCGGCCAACAGCCCCAACAGCCCCACGGTCAGCCCCAGGCCGAATGCCAGGACCGCGCCGATTCTGATCGGTGGGTACTTCATCATATGCCTCATCACGTGTCTCATCGTATATCTCATCGCGAAACCTCCGGGCCGTTCAAGTAGGCCAGCGCCTCGTCCTCCTCGCTATCCATCACTAACTCCAGGTAGCGCCCGCTTGCCACTGCCGGTACGTCGATCACCTTGACGAAGGGAGCATATTGGGCGTCGGCCGGGAGCAGCTCTCCCAGCACGTTGGGCGCTTCGTCGATGAAGGCGCGGTTGAAGATTGTGCCGGGCGCATCGGGGTAAAGCGGCAGTGGATAGATGTGCGATTCGACCAGGTCCTGGAAGAAGTGGGTGCCGTAGGAGACCTCCAGCGTGTCGTCGGACCTGGACTGGGCGATCTCGATCAGCGCGCGCGTGTTGTAGATATCGGCGTAGGTGACCTTGACCCCCAGCTCGATGTTCGAAGTGCCCCAGCGCCCCGGCCCCATCAGAATGAAGCACTCATCCTCCAGCCGCTGGTTGATGCGTCCAATGACCCGCGCCAGCTCGAACCGCGTCCCCAGGTCGGGTATGCGGTCGTACCGGGCCGGATCTACGTACACCACGTACCGGATGCGGCTGATCCGGCCCCGGGGCACCAGCCGCCGTGCCAGGAAGATGATGTCTTCCCGGGGAACGTCATTGGGTATGCGCTGGCTCTCGCCCCACTCCTGCCTGCTCAACGGGCGGCATTGGAGCAGATGTAGGATGAAGTGATAGGGGCGTTTCGATGTGACCTCCACCGTGAACTCGACGTCTACCGGGCGGCCATAGTGACGCTCCAGTTTCCGCAGCGCTGCCCGCATCAGCGTCACGAACTCTTGGTTTTTCAAGAGCTCGCTGAAGGTCAGAACCAGGGGGACCTGGCCCAGCGTCCCTGGCGCGTAGATGGGCTGCAGATAGTCCCATTGGTCCACCTGGGCCAGGAGTTCGATTCCGGGGTAGTCCGGCCGCAGCACCTCAGGCACGGGCAGGGTCTCAAACGTGTTGGTTCGCAGGTCGATCACGTCGATGAAGCGCTGGGAGTACCTGCGGATCTGCTGGATGCCTGTCTCCGGGCGCAACTGTGGTTGGCCGAGCGCGACCATGCGCGGGTAGTCACTGCCCACCCGATCGACGGCGCGCGTGCCCAGTCCCCACACGAGTCGTAGAAGGCCGTCCTCCGGGCGAATCTTGCGGTTCCAGCGGAACGGGTTGCGGCTGAACCCGACGCCGGCCAGCGCGGGAAAGAAGAAGTCACGATAACGCTGACCCTGCACCTTCTGGATCAGGATCCCCATCCGCTCATCGTAGTCCACGAGCCCCATCTGCTGACGATACAGCAGCGCGTCCGGGTTCAACACGCTGGCGTATACGCGGGTGATGGCGTTGGTCAGTGCGACCAGGTTCTCCTCGGGCGTCCCCTGGTTGGGGCAGAAGAAACTATCGTACTTCCCGGCGAAGGAGAACCCGAAGTTGTCCTCCAGCAGGCTGGAGGAACGCACGATCAGCGGCGTACCTCCCACCTCTTCCAGAAGCGTCCGGAGCCTGCACAGCACCTTCTCGGAGAACCGCCCCTTGACGTAGATCTCCTGGATCTCCGGATAGTCGGCCTTGATCTCCTCCCGGCTCTTATACTTCTGGTTGATGAAGGGCTCCAGACCGTTGATGGCGTGAAACTCGTAGAAGACGTCGGCGCCGATGAAGTAGGAATCGGGAATGACCACGCGCCCGCGCAGGTCGATTTCGTCGGCGGGATCCTCACGCTGGAGGATCTTCCAGGCCAGCATCATCCCCGCCGCCTTGCCGCCGATCTTGCCCTCGCCGATGCGGCGCTCGTCAATCACCGCAAAATCCTCCGGGTCGAGGAATTCCTTGGCCAGCTTGACGAAAGCCATCTGATCGCTGATCATTCGCTTGATCAAGACGACGGTGATTTCCTTCAGGTGGTGCTTGACTGCCCCGCGCTGGTCCTGGGGAAGCGACGCGTACTTCTCCGCCTGGGCCAAGAGGACGTTCCGGGGGGCCAGTTCGGGGTTGAAGGGCAGGGCGGTTTCCTGGTCGAGCGCTCGCTCGGCCAGGATGTCGGCCATGATCTCCTCGAAGAGGGCGTGTGGCAGATTGTAGGCGAAGTAGAAGTCAGTCAGGTGATCCCGAATCAACGACAACCGTTCCTCCCACACCTCGGCCGACTCCTGGCCGAAGGGGTCTGAAAGGCCCTCTCTCTCCTGCGAGAAGATGGCCTTCTGCCTGACCTCCCGCTCGAACTGGCCTCTGGTGATGACACCGCGGGCGAAGACCTCCTCGCGCATCCGCTCCCGGATCCGATGGCCCAGGATCGGGTACTGGGAGATCTGCATATAGAGCTCGAGCACCTTGGGGATCTGTTCCAGGGGTTGACGCATTGTCCATTCCTCCAGCGCTATTCCTGGTCCAAGTATACCCCACATGGTCACTTCGTCAACTCCATGCGGGTCATTTGTTGCCCTGAGCATCCCATTGTGTTAAAATTCAAGGGGGTGGGCGGATCCTCGCGGGTTTCAGGTTCGTAATCGGCACTTCAGCGCCTCGGATGGGTGGGGCGGGGTGCCCAGGAGATCACAGCTATGACAGACGCAAGTCTCACCAGCATGCAGGCGGCGATACACGACTTCCGACGCGCACGCGATCAAGCGCTTCTGGAGGACATCGTCGCCCGCATATCTGGAAGATCATCCGATCTACTCTGCTACGACGACGTACGTCAGAAGCTGAAGGTCGGAAGTGCCAAGGCGCGGGTGTTGAAGGACATCCCGATCGATGCGATCGTCGGCAGCGCCGATCGCTGCCACGACTTCACCCGCAGCTTCCTGCCCCGGCAGGTGAAGGATGAGCAACGCTGGGCGCGGGTCGAGATGGCTATGGACACGATGAGTGGACTGCCGCCGATCGAGGTGTACCAGATCGGCGAGGTCTACTTCGTGCTCGATGGCCACCATCGCGTGTCAGTCGTCCGACGGTCCGGCGGGACACACATCCAGGCCTATGTGACTGAGCTCAAGACCCGGGTCCCGTTGTCCCCCGACATGCAGCCGGACGACCTGGTCATCCAGGCCGAGTACGCGGAGTTCCTGGCGCAGACCTGCCTGGACGAGCTGCGGCCGGGCGTCGACCTGAGCGTGAGCGTCCCCGGCCAGTACCGGTCGTTGTTGGAGCACATCGACGTCCACCGGTACTTCATGGGGCTGGAGGAGGATCGTGAGATCCCGTACGAGGAGGCGGTCGCGCACTGGTACGATGATGTCTACGTGCCAGCGGTGGAGGTGATCCGGGAGCGTGGTATCCTACGGGATTTCCCCGGGCGCACGGAGACCGATCTGTACCTGTGGCTGGCTGACTATCGCGCCAAGCTGGAGGACGACTTGGGTTGGGACGTCAGGCCTGAGACGGCGGCCGCTGACCTGGCGGCCCGGCGCAGCCCTCGGCCGGGGCGCGTCGTCGCCCGCGTCGGCGAGCGGATATTGGACGCGTTGACGCCGGACGAGATGGAGTCCGGGCCGCCGCCGGGCCAGTGGCGGGAGGAGCGGCTGGCGTCCAGGCAGGACGACAGGCTGTTCGCCGACGTGTTGGTGGCCATCAGCGGCGAGGAGATCGGATGGCAGGCGCTGGATCAGGCCATGGCGGTGGCCCGGCGGGAGGGCTCGCGGCTGCTGGGCGTGCACGTCGTTGGATCCAGGGCGGAGCGGGATGATGCGCGGGTGCAGGCCGTGCGGGATGAGTTCCACCGGCGGTGCGAGGCGGACGGCGTCGTGGGGGAACTGGTCGTCGATGCCGGCGGCGTGGCGCGCAAGCTGTGCGAGCGGTCCCGATGGGCGGATTTGGTGGTCGTGAGTCTGGCGCACCCGCCCGCCCCGCAGCCCGTCGCCAGACTGGGTTCCGGGTTTCGCACGTTGATCCGGCGCTGCCCCCGGCCGGTGCTGGCCGTGCCCCGGGGGGCGTCGGCACTGGATCGCGCGCTGTTGGCGTACGACGGCAGTCCCAAGGCCGAGGAGGCGCTGTTCGTCGCCACGTATCTTTCGGGCCAGTGGGGCATCCCGCTCGTCGTCGTGACCGTGATTGAGACGGGGCGCACGACGTCGGAAGCGATGGAGCGGGCCCAGGGGTACCTGGAGTCGCACGGGGTGGAGGCGACCTACGTGAAGGAGAGTGGGCCGGTGGCCGAGGCGATCCTGGGGGCGGCCGAGGCACACGGGAGTAACCTGATCGTGATGGGGGGGTATGGGTTCAGCCCGGTATTGGAAGTGGTGCTGGGGAGTGCGGTGGATCAAGTGCTGCGCGAGTCGCGGAGGCCGATGTTGATTTGCCGTTAAGAGAGAGGAGGGAGGGGGGAGAGTAGAGAGGAGAGAGTGGAGAATGGAGCGGTGGGGTCTTGGGAGGCGGCGGGTGAGGTGCTGGGGGCGACAGTATTTTGTAAGTGAATGTCCGTTGTGTGCAACTTATTGTGATTTAATTCGGAATCCCTCGTGGGCGTGTCACGGTGAGGATGGAACGGGTCTGGTTTCGCTACCGGGGGGATGGTAGACTGATTAGGTAAGCTGGCAAGAGACAAGTACAGCTTGTGTGCTTACCTCCCCGAGGGGTTCGATGGGCAGGGTTCCGGTTCCGTTAATTGTTTTTGGACGGTTTTCCTCTGTTGGATAGGCAGGCCTCGCCGACAGCTCTTGATTGATTCCTACACAGACATGTTAGCACAAATGTCCTGCACGTCAAGTTTTGCCTCGATAACGCGCTGGGTTGGAGGTCGCAGTTTGTCTTGTCTGGCGTGTTGTTATGTGATTTGTATAGAAGAGCGATTTGATGACTGTCGCGGCAATCCTAGGCAAGCTCAGTACGATCAGTTGGTTGTCAGCAAGCGGGGCGCCCACTGTCTGCTTGGATGCGTCGATTTACTCTGGATCAGGTGGGATAGCCCATCGTGTGCGGAACAAGACTCAAAATGACAGAAACCGTTCAAGTGGTCACCACAACCGAGACGAAATCCGACGCCCAAGCGATCGCCCGCGCGGTCGTTGAGAAGCGTCTCGCTGCCTGCGTCCAGATCATCGGCCCGATCACCAGCACTTACTGGTGGCAGGGGGAGATCGAGACCGCCGAGGAGTGGTTGTGTCTGATCAAGACCCGGGCTGATCTCTTCGAGCAACTGGAGGCGGCGATCAAGGAGGTCCACCCCTACGACGTGCCGGAGATTCTGGCTGTGCCCGTGGTGGCAGGCAGCGAGGATTATCTGGCGTGGTTGGATAGGGAGCTCGGGAAAGGTTGAGACGGAATTTCAACGCAAAGGCGCAAGGGCGCAAAGGCGCAGAGATGTTTTCTTTCTTTACCCTTTGCGTCTCTGCGGCTTTGCGACTCTGCGTTAGGTTATCCTCGCGGATCACAACAGCCAGGTGGGCACCGCTGGAGGCGGGTCAGCCCACCAATATGATGTGCTGGAGAATTTCAACGCAAAGGCGCAAGGGCGCAGGGGCGCAGAGGTTTTTTCTTTCTTTACCCTTTGCGTCTCTGCGGCTTTGCGACTCTGCGTTAAGTTATACTCTCGGATCACAGCAGCCACTGTTCATCGCCTGACGGGCCTTCCTCGGGCGTTTCTGTATCGGCGGCCGGAGGCTCTGCGAGCAGACGCAGCAGTGCCACTCTGCGGGCGTCGGGCCAGGGCACGCTGCCTGCGCGCAGCCGCTTGCGGTCGGGTTTGAAGGCCCGGCAGGAGTCCGGCGGCAGGAAGCTGTCGACGATCGGCCGGGGAGCGCGCACCCTGTCCCAGCCCCGCGCTTTTAGCCCGCGGGCCACGTCGGGTGCGCAGGCCTGTTCGACGGGCTGCGACGATCTGTAGTGACCGCAGCGCCCGTGTGTGATGTCGCCGCCGCCCGCCCAGCCTGACTGTCCCATAGCCTGAGGTCCGCCGGGCAGGAAATGGGCGCAGTGGCGGCAAGTGTCGAGCCGGAAGTCGCAGTCCGGGCATTCGACGGGGCCGGGCGCGACGGTCGGACGGCCCTCGGGTGTGAGTGCCCAAGCGTGGGTTATCTCCGCCCCGCACAGGGGGCAGCGCAGGCTGTCGGCCCGCTCCAGCCCCAGCGCCGCCGTCTCCTGGGCAAGCAGAGTTTCCTCTTCTTCCGGGGAGAGGGCCGCGATCCGCGCCCCCCACCAATAGCGGGCCGGCACTACGGCGCCCACGATCGCCCAGCCGAGCCGCCGGGCCGGGCTGAACCCACGCTTCCCCGCGTCGACCCACACCTGCGCCCCGCGGTAGGCCAGGAAAGCCAAAATAGAAGTTCCAACTGCTAGCAATACGATCGAAAATCGAAAATCCAAATTCCAAACTCCAAATTCCAAAATTCAAACTCGAATCGCCATTCGCCAATCTCTATTCTCTCTTCTCCATTCTCTCCTCTCTTCTCTCTCCCCTCTCTCCTCTCACTCTCCCCACGCCGGCGGTGCCGCCGCCCGGAACCGCGCCCCGTACAGCAGGTCGTCGGTCCAGATGAGGAAGCGGCGGGCGAACGGGACGTTAAACGCGACCGGGGCCACGACGCGGTGGAGCGGCCTGGACCAGGGACAGACGACCTGGCAGATGGTGCAGGCCGACCCCAGGTGGGCCCAGTAGAGCAGGCATTTGACGGGGTCGATCGGCCACTTGCGCACGCCGCGTACCACGACCGGGTCTCCGCTCGGGATGGCCCCCGACGGGCAGTTGGTGGCGCACTTCAGGCACTTGGCGCAGTAGTCCTGGATCCCCAGGTCGACCGGCGGGTCCAGCGCCAACGGCAGGTCGGTCGTGACGCAGGCCAGCCGCAGGTTGGCGCCCAGCCGGGGATGGATCAGGTAGCCGCAGCGCCCCAGTTCCCCGATCCCGGCGTCGATGGCCACCGGGACGACGAGCACGCCGTAGTTGCGCAGGTGGTGGGCGCGCGCGGGCCAGCCCATGGCCCGGATGTAGGCCGCCAGTTGCGTCGCGACGAGGGCGCTGAGCCCGTACACCCGCCCGACCTCGAAGTCGGAGAAGGGGGTGCCGCCGGTGCCCACCAGGCCTCGGTCCTGGGCGAAGGCCATCGAGATGGCATACCGGTGGGGCACCGCGACGGGATCGCCCCACTGTACGTCCCGGTAGCCCGCGGGCAGCCCGTCGAAGTGCGGTGGGTTGGGCGCGTGGCCGGGGAAGAATGGTGGGGTGCCGCGGTGGCTGTAGACCCACGCCGGGTTCAGCGGGCCGACCCGCACGTCGGCGGCTCCCAGGTGGCGGGCGATCGCCTTGATGCGCCGGGCCATCCGCGCCGGGTCGGGCTCCACCTGCGTGGGGGCCACCTCGCCGTCGACCACGTCCGGCAGCGCCAACCCCTTGACCGGGCCGAAGGTGGCGCTGTAGAGCGCCGTGTCCACCTGGGACGCGCTCTCGCCCGGCTGGTTGACCGCCTCGATGAAGGCCGCGATCCGGCGGTCGATCTTGATCAGCTCCGGGTGCGCTTCGTGGTACGCCCGCTCGTAGGCACTCCCCGGCTCCAGCCGCTCCCGCGAGAACACATTGTCCCGTTCATCGAACCGGCTCACGGCGCCGACGATGTCATACGTAGGGCGATCTGCGTTGTAACTCAGCGTCAGCCTCCTTGTGGAGCGAATGGACGAATGGACGAATGGACGAATGGGCGAATGGACGAATCAGCGAATGAGCGAGTCAGCGAGTCGGCAAGTCGGTGAGTGGGTCGGTTGGCCTGAATGTCGCCCGGAGTCCGGCTTTTTGTCGGGAATAGTTGCCAATTCGTACTACTTTGGGGAATCGGTGTGGCATTTGCTCATTTGCTCATTTGGCATTTGCTCATTTTTCATTTGTTGTTTCTAGTCTACCACAGGCGCGAACCTATGCCAACTCCGGCGGCTCGACGTGGTTTTTGTGTCGTGTGGCAGGCGGTGGTATACTTGTTGCCATGAGATGAAAGCGAGGTTATCACGATGGCAAGAGGTCCGTTGACGAAGGTACACCGTCTGCCCCAGATGGACGAAGTGTGGGAGAGCACCGTCCGGCCTATGCGGGCCTGGGTCACCCCCCGCGACCAGGAACCGTATCGCCCGTACGTGATCCTGGTGGTATCGGAGATCGGCCAGGTGGTCGGCAGCGACACGGTTGAACACATGCCGCCCCCCGAGCGCGTGCTAAGCACGCTCGCCAAAGCGATGCGCCGCCCGATCCTGGGAGGCGGGAGGAAGCGCCGTCCTACCGTCATCTACGTGGACGACGAGGCGCTGGTCGAGGCGTTGGCGCCGAAACTGGCGGACGTCGGCGTCCGGTTCGAGTACCGGCACACGCTCCGTGAGGTGGATCAGGCTATGCGGAGCATGGAGCAGTTCATGACCAAACGGGAGCCGATCCCCAGCCTGCTGGATTCGCCGGGTGTCACGGCTCCGCTGGTGAAGGGGGTGTTTACGGCAGCGGCTTCCTTCTACCGGGAGGCCCCCTGGCGCTGGGTGGACGACGGCCGGCCCATCGAGGTCCGCTACCCGCCCGACGGCCAGCCGCGGTACGCCGTCGTGATGGGCCAGGGCGGTGAGGCCTACGGCCTGGCGGCCTACGACGAGACCGGCGACCTGGAGACGATTTACGCGGGGACACCGCCGTCCGAGACGATGGGGCAGATGGCGTGGAGTTCGCTGCTCTTCAGCGAGGTGACCGAGATGCCCTTCGATGACCTGGATGATATGGAGACGTACGGCTGGCCGGTGGCAGGCGATCTGGCCTACCCGCTGATGATTCGGGTCACACGTTCGGAACAGGTCCTCCGGCCCGGCAAGTCGGAGCTGCTGTGGTTCGAGGCTGCGCTGTTGGGCATCCCGGTGTTCGTGCGGGAGCATATGCAGGCGGATCAGGAATTCCTCCGCCCGGCCGAAACGACGCTGACCGTCGCTATGGCCGACGGTGCCGATGCCATTCACCTGCGCTATCCCGTCCCCGGATTCGAGGTCCCCTACGAGCAGGTGTGGACGGCTGCCGACGTGGATTGGGAGGCGCAGGCTGAGGCGGCGCGGGAGCGCAACGCGGACTTGCTGGGCACGTTTGAGGCGTGGTTGGCCGACAGTGGGCTTTCGGCGCAGACGGTACGGCGGCACCTGGATCACGTTGCACTTTTCGCCGACGCTTACATGGCCGGTGAAGGGGGCAGCGTGGAGGTTCCCCGCCCGGCCGATCAGGCCGACGAGATGGACGTCGACGAGTTCCTGACCGATTGGTTCGTGCGCGAGCCGGCGCGGGTCTCGGAGGGGGCGGTCAAGGCGCACATGGCCTCGCTCAAGAAGTTCTACACCTGGCTCAAGGAAACGGGACAGGTGGAAGCGGAGGACGCCGACGCGGTGTTGGAGATGCTGCGGGAGGATCGCGACTACTACATCCAGTTGGCGCGGGACTTCGAGGACGACATGGCTGGGGAGTAGCGACCGATCGAGCGGTCGTTGTCATGGGGAGCTGCCAGATGGAAGAGAAAATCATGACCCGGTATCCAGACCCGTGCAAGAGCGGCGTCAATCTGGAGGCCCGCGGGCTCATCGAACGGGTGCCGAAGAGCCGCCCGCAGCGCCTGCGGCTGGTCGAGCGTTAGGAGGCTGTCCG
>Ga0180438_10002128_pt1 | contig 33339 bp, 27 predicted proteins | sample SS_ome_12_FD_132455 | JGI IMG/M metagenome (GOLD analysis project Ga0180438, IMG submission 132455) | Hypersaline lake sediment archaeal communities from the Salton Sea, California, USA - SS_3_D_2 metaG | ecosystem: Environmental > Aquatic > Non-marine Saline and Alkaline > Hypersaline >... | reverse complement strand
AATGAGATCATTAATACTCCATTAATCGGCCAGAGTCTGGGGCCAGGGAGCGCCGCGCAATTTCAGAGCGACTGGTTCATTTCCGCACCCGGTTTGTTTCGCGTGGGCGTCATCATTCAGGCCCCCGCTGATGAAAAATTGAGCAATAATCAGCTAATAAAAACTTTTCGGGCTGGCGTTCAAAAAGGGAAAATTATCATTAATGAGTTTTTATATCGGCCATTCAGCGGGCAGGCCGAATGGGTCGAGCTGTTCAATCCTCACGATGAAACGGTTAATCTAAAGGGGTGGTCCCTCAGTGACGTTGAGCCGGCGCATTCAATGCCCATTGAGCAGGAGACTTTTGAAATAGCGCCCCGGCAGTTTAGCATCCTCGCCAGCGATTCCTCGTTCTGGCAGCAATATCCAGACGTCAATTGTCCGGTTTATATTTCTCCCCATTTCCCGGCCCTCAACAATGATGAAGATGCGCTTGTCTTAACAGATTTGGCGGGCCTTAGTGTGGACAGTGTTTATTATTTCGCGTCCTGGGGAAGTCAACCTGGTGTCTCGCTGGAGCGACTATTTTGGCAGAAGAATCCGGTCGATGCACGTTCCTGGCATTTATCCCTGGATGCGGATGGCGCGACCCCCGGTGCGGTAAACAGCGTTGAAGTGCCGGAAGTTGATCTGAAAGTAGAAGCTGACGAATGGCCGGTCATTCCGGAAAAGCCTGGTTTTAATGACTCAATTCAGATAAATTTAGCTCTGTGGAATTGCGGAAAAACAGCGGTTACCAATTGCCAGTTGCTGGTTTTTAATAGTCCTCAAGGGGATTCGCTTCTGGAAAATCCCGTGGTTTTAATGGACATTTTGCAAATCATTCAACCCGACTCGGCTCTGCCAATAAAGCTGGATTTACCCCCCTCTCCGCCGGGGCACCGCTGGTTATTGGTTGTCCTTGAGTACCCGGCCGATCAAAATCCGGACAATAATATGATTCAAATTGAACTGACAGTGGGTTTTCCGCCGGGTCAAATTGTAATGAATGAAATTATGTACACCCCAAAATCTGGTCAAAATGAGTGGATTGAATTATATAATCGGGGAGAAATGTTAATTGATCTGGGGGAGTGGGCCATTACCGATGGCGACGTCGATACCCGTACTTCATTGACGCCAGAACCGGTCTTCCTAGCACCCAAAGGCTTTGCCATTCTTACCAACGATTCAACCGTCTTAATTGACTGGCCTGAAATTAAATGCCCGCTTTTATTTACCACAAAAGCATTTCCGGCCTTAAATAACGATTCAGAAAAGCTGTGGCTATTTGATTTGAACGGAAATTTAATGGATAGTCTATTTTATGAATCGGATTGGGGTGGGGCCAGCGGAATTTCACTCGAACGAATCAATCCGGATATTCCTTCCACCGAAAGGACGAATTGGAATTCGTGTGTAGCGCCGGCTGGTGGTACCCCCGGCCAAACGAATAGCATTTTCATTCAGGTGCTGCCCTCTGAAGCGGAGCTCACGGTTTCACCCAATCCATTTTCACCAGACAATGATGAAATAGATGATTTTACGGTTATTTCTTATTGTCTACCTTTAAAAACCGCGCGCGTTCATCTTAAAATTTTTGATGTGCGGGGTCGGCTTATTCGCTTTTTGCTGAATGGTGAATCCAGTGGTGCGACCCGTTCTGTAATCTGGGATGGCCGCGATGAAAATAAGCAAGTTGCCCGAATGGGAATTTACATTATTTTTCTACAAGCCTTGAACGAAACGGAAGGAGTATTAAAATCCCTGACGAAAACAGTGGTCCTGGCACATAAACTCTAAAGTGTCAGGGGGAAAAACAGGGGCTTATTTGAAATATTTCACTTTTTAGGCGACCAATTTTTCTGCAATCTTTTCGTTTTGTTCCTATATTATTGGCAAATTTTGCAATTGAAATTTGAATCGTTGATTGAAAAAATGTGCTTTTTTTAAATGTTAGGGGGGGGCCAGCATTGAGTTATTCAGTGCTGGCTTTTTTTTTGCCTGAAATCACTTTACCTGCTTTCGCTTCATAAAAATTTTTTTCCTTGACATTATTAACAAAGAATGTTAATTTATAGGGAAAATAACATTTCCATCCCTTTCCACTCTAAGATATTTTAAGGGGGGTGAGAAAAAATATTGATGAATTATGAACCGATGGTTTAGAGCTTCTAATTTGGCTTGAATGAATACGGAAAACAAATTTTATTTATTCTCGTCCATTAAATTTACCTATTCGATATATAATCAACAAAAATGCGAAGGAGGGTTCTTATGAAACGACTTATCTCCCTACTGGTTCTGCTGTCAGTTTTTAGTATGTTTGTGATTGGAATTTCCCAGGATGCGAAGTTTAAGTATGTCGGGGTAAAGAAATGTAAAATGTGTCACAAATCAAAAAAGAGTGGTAATCAATTCGGTTTATGGTCAGAACGAAAACATTCAAAGGCTTATGCAACACTGGCCACGGCTCAGTCAAAAGAAGTCGCGAAAAAAGCCGGTGTTGCGGGTGATCCTCAGAAAGCCAAAGAATGCCTGGTTTGTCATGTGACCGGTTATGGCGAACCCGCCGAAGCCACCCTCACACTGGAAGAGGGAGTCTCCTGCGAAGCCTGCCACGGTCCCGGATCGGAATACAAAAGTATGAAGGTCATGAAAGATATTTACGCGGGGAAGGTAAAAGGAGCTGATTATGGCCTGCTGGAACAGACAAATGAATTGTGTGTGAAATGTCATAATCCTAAGAGCCCTACCTATAAAGAATTCAAATTCGAAGAGGCCCTAAAAGTTATTGCTCATCCAGTACCCAAATAATATTTGAAATTTTTACTTTTCTTTTGTATCATTTTAAAAACTGGCCAGCATTCATTTGAATGTTGGCCTTCTTTATTTGAAATGATTAAGGGATGGTGGGGATTACGCTTTTCAGCTTGTATTATCACCGTGCTGTCTAAATTAACGCTTATTAAATTCAAATTTCCAGTTTCCAAATCTCATAAGATATACAGAATTCAAATATCCACTCGATAACCAATGGAATTAAATGATGCCCTCGCGCCGTTTTCTCTTAATTTTTTTGTTGCTAAGCTTCTCTCCTAAGAAATGACTTATAAACATTCCTGAAATCTCTCCTTAAAAATAAATTACTCGAAAAAATTTAGAACGAATATTGGTGTCGGAAATTTCGACATTCAATGTGGTTTTTTTCTACAATGACGCTAAGTATTTTATGTAATATATTTAAACATAAATTATCTTTTAATAGCTCACCAACTGTTGGAATATACAACACATTAGTAGTTGTATTTTTATACAACACTAGCTTCCAAACAAAAAATTAATATTTATAATGCTTTTATAATTAAGGGCTTATCTCTATATCAATTTTGAAATATATGTTTAGGTATACCTTTTGCGAATAAACAGCTTAGAAAAAAATTCTGGGTGAGATATAAATGATCCTGTTTGATTTAATAGGAAGAACATTTGCCAAAACTGCGTTGACTTCAATATATGGTTATTAAATAGATTCCCTTGTCGATATATTGATTAGAATTAAAGAAAATAGTTTTGGCAAATGTATTAATCAACAGAATCATAAATACACCAAAGAAATGTATACCAACAAATAAAAGGAGGAATTATCATGGTTGCTATATTTGTAGCAGTGACATTCATTCTTGCTATCGTAATTGACACGCTGGTGCGCAAACGTCAAAAAAGCAAGGTGGAAGAAAAGACCCCTATACCTGCGGCCCAGCCAGCACCAGGTTTTCCATTGGGATATTTCTTTACACCAGGACATGTGTGGCTGAATCTAAATCCAAGTGGAAAATTATTCATGGGATTGGACGAATTAATCCAACGCACAATTGGGAAAGTGAGTCAAATTACCCTGAAAAAGAGTGGTGAAAAAATAAAAAAAGGCGAACTCCTGGCAACTATCAGTCAGGGTGATAAAAAACTTCATCTTCTCTCCCCAATTGACGGTATCATTGAAAAAACGAACAGCGAATTGGAGGAAACTCCCCAAAAATTTCTCGATAGCCCTTATAAGTATGGATGGTTCTATTCAATTAATCCAGAGAACTTATCTGAAGACCTTAAAAATTTCACTTTAGCCGACAAAACTAGAACCTGGTGGTTAAAAGAGATGAGCCGTCTGCGGGAGTTTGTCCAAAAATGGATTCCGCAGCAAGCATTAGCCGGTCTAACTCTCTCAGATGGTGGCGTCCCGTTGAATGACCTGGTTCAATATTTTGACGAGAAAGCCTTACAAGAATTTGAAGCTTCGTTTCTACATGTTAAAACATCGGAATAATAAAGGGTAAAGTAAGGAGAGATCACCATGATCAACAATCCCAAAGCACTTTTAATCGATATCACTCAATGTATCGGTTGTGAAGCCTGTGTTGACGCCTGTAAAGAGGCGAATCATCTTCCGGATGGGGAGGCACACCAGCTTTCGGCAACAGCCTATACTGTGGTGAAGCAAAAAGACGATGTCTATTATCGACAATTGTGTATGCACTGTAACGAACCAACTTGTGTCTCGGTCTGTCCGGTTGGAGCATTTGTAAAGACAAAAGAAGGGGCTGTGGTGTATGATTCCCCTAAATGCATTGGTTGTCGGTATTGCATGCAAGCATGCCCCTTTGGTATTCCGACTTATGAATGGCAAAAAACTAATCCATTGGTTAAGAAATGCTCGATGTGTTTTGAAAGACAAAAACAGGGAAAGATTCCTGCCTGCGCCGAAGCATGTCCCACCGGCGCCACGCTTTTTGGCAATAGAGACGAAGTGTTAGCCGAGGCTCGAAAGAGAATTCAAGAAAATCCGGGCCAATATGTGAATCAGATTTATGGAGAGAAGGAAGCTGGCGGGACTTCTGTTTTGTTTCTGTCAAACGTGCCATTTGAGCAGCTTGGATATAAGACCAAGCTCTCGGAAAAACCATTTCCGCGGTTAACATGGGAAATAATGTCGAAAATTCCAAATTATGTGGCTGTGAGTACCGTTTCGCTTTATGGGATTTACTGGATTATTAACCGGAGAATAGAGCTTGCGGAATTGGGTAAAAAGTCGGAAGAAAGAGATGAGTCTGAAGAATGATACCAAGATAAAAAGAGAGGTGAAAATGAATTTAAAAATCCCATTTAAACTAACATTCTGGAAAGTCGTTCTGGTTATACTCTGGCTTTTAGGAATCACTGCTACGTTTATACGATTCACCAGGGGCTTAGGGGCTTCTACCAATTTAAGCGACCAATTTCCCTGGGGCTTATGGATTGGCTTTGATGTCCTTTGCGGAGTGGGATTAGCCGCCGGTGGATTTACGATTGCGGGGATTGTTTACATATTTCATATAAAGAGATTTTATCCGATATTAAGACCCACCATATTAACTGCTTTTTTAGGCTATCTGCTGGTAATTATCGGCCTTCTATTTGACTTAGGACAGCCGTGGCGAATTTGGCACCTAATCGTATGGTGGAATCCTCATTCGGTTTTATTCGAAGTTGGCTGGTGTGTGATGCTTTATACCAGCGTTCTGGCTTTGGAATTTAGCCCCGTGCTTTTTGAGCGTCTGGGATGGGAAAAGCCTAAAAAATGGGTTGGTAAGGTAATCATTCCTCTGGTTATTGTGGGAGTTATCCTATCGACTTTGCATCAGTCTTCACTTGGGTCTTTATACCTTATCATGCCTGAGAAGTTATATCCCTTCTGGTATTCACCGATTTTGCCATTTTTGTTTTTTATTTCGGCGGTAGCAGTTGGTTGTGCGATGGTCATCTTCGAATCCCATCTGAGTAATCGGACTTTTGGACACCATTTGAAACTGGATATACTCTCGGATCTGGGTAGAGTGATGCTGGTTACCCTCATTGTTTATTCAATCTTAAAGATTCAGGACTTTACAGCACATAATGTTTGGTCGTATTTTTTAGAAATGCGTACCGAAACCTATCTTTTCCTGTTGGAGATTCTGGCTGGAGTGGTGACGCCAATCATATTGTTATCAATAAAGAAGGTTCGACTTTCTACTCGTGGTTTGTATTACGCATCTATCTGTGTCATTACGGGATTTTTGCTGAACCGTCTCAATGTGACCCTCACTGGGATGGAAGCTTCAGCCGGTGTCAGTTACTTTCCTTCGTGGATGGAAATTTCGATTACTATGGCGATTGTTGCCACTGGCTTCTTTATATTTTCAATGGCGGTCAAATATTTACCTATCTTTGAGCATTCACACGCTGCCGCTAAACCCAAATTAGTCGAAAGTGGATTAAAAAAGAGTGAGTATCTTGAATTTGATACGCCCACAGTTTCTTAATTCAATTGGTCTTTCGACCTGTTAAATACACTAAAATTTTTCTAGAAAGCAAAAGGATTTGCAATTCGAGTGAGGGGATTATGACGAAGAAAGTATTAGAAAACAGGAAATCTGTTGGGCCTTCAAAATCCAACCGTTGTATTTGGATGACGGCGGGGGTAGTTTCCTTTAAATTGTGCCCATTTGATTATGAGTGTGAACGCTGTGATTTTGACAAAGTCATGCGACACCAATTTGAAAAAGTAAGCTCCCCCACGAACAAAGTTGACGTCGAGAGACAGCCGATTTCAAATCCTCAGGCGAATCATTCTGATTCTTTTTTTTCTTTTTTAGTAGGCCAAATTCAGGATGAATTCTACTTTCATTTAGCTCATCTATGGGCGCGTCCCCGACAAACACAAAAATGGGAAATTGGGATTGATAAGCTCTTAAGCTATGTTCTACCACCTCCAATAGGGATTGAACTTTATGATGGTAAGCAGGATTTTGTTCAGGGTGAAGTTTTTGTTAAAATAATCACAACTGCGGGTACAATCTTTCTTACCACTCCCTTATCAGGAAAATTAATTTCGGAAAATCCTGAGCTCGAAGATCAACCAGCATTGTTACAAGAGGACCCATTAGGAAGGGGATGGCTGGCCCAGATCAAATGGACACAGGACAGTTCTGAATTGAGGGAGTTTTATACTGGCGCTGAGGCAAAAAGATTCCTGCACGAAGAAGCCTGTCATCTAAAACATGTTTTAAAGTATAAAGGGATAGAGGCTGGCAAAATAGGCCAGACCCTGCCGGATGGTGGTAGAAATGTAAAATATCTTCATCAGATTCTTCCAACAAAATTTTGCTTAGAGTTATCTCGAGCGCTGATTGAGTCAGGGAAATCTGTTTGGTAAATCAGTAATCATGTCTGAAATATTATGAGAAAAGCACTCTCCCCTAGGTTTAAAACTTGGGGGAGTTTTTTTTGCTACCCGTCGTTGCAGGATTGTACAAGCGATTAAAAACAACTTGCTATTATCATTGAAAAACCGTATATTTTTTTCAAGAAATAAACATCCTATCTTATCCTGTGTGATGCGTGAATAAGTTCAAAGGATAGGATAAAAATGTATTCTGAGGTTAATTTCAATTCAATAGATTAATAGTAACGCAAAAGCATAAAACGGTAACCTGATTTATCCAGCTCGCTAAACTAATATTATTTGAGGATCATTATGTCTTTTGGAGCAAAGCTTTTTGTAGCATTGACCTTGGTGATGTCGCTGGTCTTGGGGCTTTTTACTTTTATAAACATCAAAAGCCAGACCAGAGATCTTCTTGAATTAGTTCAAATAAATGCGCTTCAGGCGGCTGATCTCATTGAAGAGTCCACGCATTATAGCATGCTCATCAATCGCAAAGAGGACATTCATCAGATATTTCAAAATTTCAGCAAGTTGCCGGGATTTGAGGTCATTCGGATTTACAACAAAGAAGGTGAAATCAGTTTCAGCACAAAACCGGAAGAGAGATTAAAAAAAACATCAATTACTTCAGAAGCTTGCCAGGTCTGTCATCGTTATCCTTCGCCACTGAAAGCACTGGCCACGACGCAACGTCGTAGAATCATAAAAGCAGCCGACGGCCACCAGGTTTTAGCATTGATTAATCCTATCGAAAATGAGGCGGCATGTTTTGGCGCGGGATGTCATCAACAACCGGCCAACAAATCAATCCTGGGAGTTTTGGATGTTCAGATGTCTCTGGCAACAGTAGATGCAGACATTGCTCGTAGTCGTAATCAGACAATCTCGGCATCGATTATTTTGATTACAACCGTTTTTTTGGTGGTGGGAATTTTAATCTTGACGTTGATCCGCGCGCCGGTTCACAAACTTATCGATGGAACAAAGGCGATTGCTCAAGGGAAATTGGATTATATTATTCCCCTGAAAAGAACGGATGAGCTCGGGAAGCTCGCCTATTCTTTTAATATGATGACCAAAGAATTGAAAAAAGCCCGGGAAGAAATCACCCAATGGTCCGAAACTTTACAAAAAAGAATTAAGGAAAAAACAGATGAGCTAAAACGAATTCAAGCTCATTTGATTCAAGTAGAAAAAATGGCTTCGCTAGGAAAGCTCTCTGCTACAGTTGCACACGAGTTGAATAATCCTTTAGAAGGAATCTTGACTTATGCTAAGCTACTGCAAATGAGACTGAATTCCGGAAATTTAACCAAAGAAAAACTCGAATCAATACAAGAGGAACTGTCGATAATTGGGGAGGAAGCTTTACGTTGTGGGAACATTGTTAATAATCTGTTGTTATTCTCAAAAAGGGAAATCGGTGAATTTTCACGAACAGATCTCCATGAAATTTTGGATCGCTGTTCTCAATTGGTGAAGCACCATCTGGATTTGAAAAAGATACATCTGAATAAACTTTATCAGAGTCAAAATTCGGAAATCATGTGTGATAAGAACCAAATTCAACAAGCCTTTTTAGCGCTTTTAATGAACGCAGTTGAGGCAATGCCGGATGGTGGAACACTCACTTTAAAAACAGAAGATAGTGTAAATGACCAGTCGGTTCTAGTTGAAGTTCAAGATACTGGAATCGGTATCCCACCCGAAGCCCTCTCTCATATCTTTGAGCCATTCTTTACAACAAAAACTGAAGGGAAAGGAGTAGGCTTAGGGCTTTCTGTGGTCTATGGAATTTTAGAATCTCACAATGGAAGAATCTATATAAAGTCTAAAGTTGGTGAAGGTTCGACATTTATCATCAAGCTCCGCAGATATTTAGGGACCAAACTTGAGTCCGACAGCTCGGAACTGAAAGATGAGGTCCTTTTAAACGGAGCCATCGCCAATTGATGATTCTCCTTTCTTAAAGCGGTTAATGGTATGGAGTTCAACCTTCAGGTTGAAAGACTAGCTATTTGAGATAGAGTTTGAACTTCGAATGAAGATTCATGAGGGTGATAAAGATTTTCAAAAAAGGCGAATTGAATGAATTTGAAAAATGATGAAATAGCCTTACGCATCTTAGTTGTCGATGATGAGCGTAGTGTGAGGGACTCTTTAAGGAAATGGTTCATTGAAAGTGGATACAAAGCAGATTCCGCTGCCGATGCAAATGAGGCTCTGAAAAAATTACAAAGTGAAAAATGGGATATTGCCTTTTTAGACATTAAGTTACCAGGTATGGATGGGATGGAGCTTCAACGGAGAATCAAAAGCCTCGATCAGAATATCGTGCTCATAATGATAACCGCTTACGCCTCGGTTGATACCGCTGTTAAATCGCTCAAAGAAGGGGCTTACGATTATATAACCAAGCCTGTCGACCCAGATTACCTGACCCATCTCGTGGGAAAGATCGCTCAACAAAAACAGCTAGTATCTGAAAATGTACAGCTCAGGGAAAGAATTCAAGAACTTTATGAGGTGGATCAGATTATTGGCGAGAGTCCCGCTGTTTTAAAGGTTTTCGAGCTAATCAAGGCAGTTGCTCCAACTGATACCACCGTAATGATCAGGGGGGAAAGCGGGTCAGGTAAAGAACTCATCGCTCGTGCTATTCATTCCAATAGCTCCAGACGATTCCATCCAATCATCACCATCAACTGTGGTGGTTTGAGTGAAGGACTTTTAGAAAGTGAATTTTTTGGACATGAGAAAGGTGCGTTTACAGGCGCTTTATATCGCCGAAAAGGAAAATTTGAGATGGCCGATAGCGGCACGATCTTTTTAGATGAGTTGGGCAACATCGGTGCTAAAACCCAGATGGATCTCCTGCGAGTTCTGGAAACCAAACAATTCACCCGAGTCGGGGGCAACGAAATCATCAAAGTTGATTTCCGACTGATATGTGCAACCAACAGAGATTTAGAACTGGCAGTTAAAGATGGTACTTTCAGAGAGGATCTGTATTATCGGTTAAATGTCTTTACTATTTTCATCCCGCCCTTAAGAGAGAGGCGGGGTGATATCCCCCTGTTAGCAGATTTTTTCTTGAAGAAACTGAATACCTCGATGAATAAACGGATCGTTGGATTTACTCCTGAAAGTATGGAACTTCTAAAAAAATATGATTGGCCGGGAAACGTCCGTGAACTCAAGAACGCGATTGAACGGGCAATGGTGGTTGGTAAGGGAGATTATATCACGGTTGCCGACCTTCCGATTCCCAAGTATTTACGTAATTCTCCCGAGGATCGGAGTCTCGAAGCTGTTGAAAAAGCACATATTTTTAATGTCCTGGAAGAAATCGGATGGAATATATCCCGGGCAGCCGACCTTTTAAAAATTGATAGAACAACGCTTTATAATAAAATTGAAAAATATGATTTACGAAAATAAACGGTGCATACAACAAAGAAGAAGCTTCATATATATCTATTTCCACTTCTTTTTCAAGAATGTCAATTTTTGGATAATCTTTCATCGGTTCTTGAAGAAATATTTAAACTCCCCGTCTCTTATTTGAATAAACCATTTTCCCTGGAAGATGGAAGAGATTTTCTCCGCAATCAGTATAACTCAACCTGGATCTTATCTCAAATCTTGAAATGGGTTCACGACGATTCCTGCAAAGTTTTAGCAGTAACTTCAGTAGATTTATATATCCCGGTTTTAACGTATGTTTTTGGTGAAGCTCAATTAGATGGGAAAGCCGCGGTTGTTTCCACTTACCGATTGAAAGATGAACTATATGGACTTCCAAAAAATCCATTAAAATTGATGGAGCGTTTAGCAAAGGAAGCAGTGCACGAATTAGGGCATACCTTTGGGCTATTGCACTGCCGTGAACCGCAATGTGTTATGTATACCTCCACCTATGCCGAAGAGATTGATTTTAAATCAATTAATTTCTGCAAAGACTGTTTTGAGCGTTTGGAAGATTATTTAAAAAGTTCTGATTAAAGTGTTTCATTATAAACTTTTTGACAGGATTGACAAAAATGGGGTGTTTTTAAATCGATGTACTCGACGTAGGTTGAAACATTCATCACGCATAAATCACTACGACAATGAATAAGCCCAAAAGTATGTCCCAACTCATGAATAGCTTCTTTTTCCAACCGTGCCTCTAAGAGTTTATCATTTCGGGTGAGTCCATAAAATTGATTTTGTAGGCGATGGATCGAAACCACTGCGGCTGCTCCGTTAAGCTGAGCTTCGCCAAAAACAAAAGTAAGGATTGGAATAAACAGATCTAAATCGGTTACTCCTAAAATTCGATATGTATTTTCAGGTTTTCTGGTAATTAATTCGGCTAAGAGCATCGATGAATTATATTGATTTCTTTTCGGATCATAAGTGGAGGTTGGATTGATGGGAAGCGAGGTAATCTCGGTCAGGCAGTGAAATGTGGCGGCTATTTTTTCAGAAAGAGGCTTTAATAAAGATATCATTGGTAAATGGATAGGTACAATATAAATAGGACCCGGTTCATTCATCGTTGTAAGCCATATTTTTTAATCTTATTATATAGAGTCACGCGATCAATCTTAAGAATCTCGGCTGATCGAGTTATATTCCAATTCATCCGTTCTAATATATTTAAAATATGAATTTTTTCCATTTCTTCCAAAGATTCATCTTTCGAGCTGGACTGCTTAGCGCTTAGTTGAAATGGTAAATCCTCTGGCCGAATACTGGGCGCTTTGCCAATAACCATTGCTCGCTCGATGGCATTTTCAAGTTCACGGACATTCCCGGGCCAATTATAGCGAACAAGTAAATCCATTGCATCCGGTGAAATCTCCGTGATGGACTTATTCATGGATAAGGCGTATTTCTGGACAAAATGGTTGGCCAGTAGTGGAATGTCCGAGCGTCGTTCCCTTAGCGGAGGTAAGTAGATCGAAAACACATTAATACGATAATAGAGGTCTTCTCGAAAAGTCCCTTCCTCAACGGCTTTTTCCAGGTTCCGATTGGTGGCGCAGATAACTCGAAAATCTACTGTTATTACTTGATTCCCTCCCAGGCGGGTGAACTGCTTGGTTTCCAGCACCCGCAGTAAATCCATTTGGGTTTTCATGCTAATATTGCCAATTTCATCTAAAAAAAGGGTACCACCGTCAGCCATTTCCAGCTTTCCCTTTCTTCGGTACTGGGCGCCAGTAAAAGCCCCTTTTTCATGGCCAAAAAGTTCACTTTCGAGAATTCCTTCAGGCAGTGCCCCACAGTTCACAGCAATGATGGGAAAATAGCGTCGGGGCCCATTGCTGTGAATTGCCCGAGCGACCAACTCTTTTCCGGTACCGCTTTCCCCATGAATAACGACAGTTGAATCGGTTTGCGCCACAGTTGCCACTAGCTCAAAAACCCGCATCATGGAGGGGCTTTCCCCCACAATTTCATCGAGTCTTGACAATTCATCGATCTTTTGACGCAGTTGAATGTTTTCGGTTGTTAATTTCCGCTGTGCAACCGCATTTCGGATAAGATGACTCATTTCATCCGGATCAAAGGGTTTGGTAATATAATCGAAGGCACCTTCCTTAAGTGCCTGAACCGCCGTATCGACTGATGCATAAGCGGTGATCATAATGATAATAATATTTGTATCAATTTGTTTAATCCTTTTTTGCAGCTCCATGCCATCGATGCCTGGCATTTTTATGTCCAGTAGGATGATGTCCCACTTGTCTTGCTGCAATTTCTGAAGTGCCTCTTTTGCATCTTGAGCCGTGTCCACCATATAGCCGTCTTCTCGAAACCAATTGTACAGAGAATCCCGGACTCCAAGCTCGTCATCAACAATCAAAATCCCAATATCTTTATTCTCCATGACTCCTCCACCTCGTTAAGGGGTGAGATATAATAAGTGAATCAGTAGGTATATTTTAATTATTTTCTTTATATATTGAATAATTCCAAATCGAGTAAGCTATTCTCTATCCCACCTTAAACCAACGCCTCTTCCTGGATTTCTGTGGGTTGTTCAGAATCTTGTTCAATCCTTTGCTTCGGCAGGTAGATAATGAAGGTGGTTCCCTTATTTACTTCCGATTTGACACGAATGCTCCCTTTATGTCGCTGAATGATCCCATAAACCACTGACAATCCTAATCCAACACCCTTTTCATCTTTTTTGGTAGAAAAGAATGGATCGAAAATGTACGGTCTCACTTCATCGGGGATACCATACCCAGTATCAGAGATTGAAATACAGACCTTTTCCGTGTGATCTAAATACTCTGATTTCACTTTTAATGAACCGCCCTTGGGCATGGCCTCCACTGCGTTAACAAACAAGGCGACAAAAGCTTGTTCCAACTGGTTCGCGTCACATAAAATTTTCATATTGTCGAGCGTTAATTCTTTTTCAAAAGTAATTCCTTTAATTTCAAGATGATGGTCTATTAATTGATAACTTTGTTGAATAATCGGATCGATGTTTTCCTCGCGGAAATCACCGCCAGTGTCTCTTGAGAAAAAGAGTAAATTCTTAACAATATCACCACAGCGTTTGGTTTCACTCTCGATGAAGGCTAAATATTTTTCCAATGATTTTTTTTCTTCGACACTGAGGTGATTTTTCTTAAACTTTCTCAGGATCAATTTAGTATAGGTGAGTATGCCTGCCAATGGATTGTTAATTTCGTGGGCGATGGTTGCAGACAGCTTCCCAATCGAAGCCATTTTCGCCATTTGACAAAGGTGATTTTGGGCTTTGATGAGATCATGGGTCATCCGATTAAACGATTTTGCCAGTTGACCAATCTCATCATTCGATTGAATGCTAATTTCATAATTCAGATTTCCGGTAGAAATTTGTTGAGTTCCTAAGATTAGTTTTTTTACAGGCTTATGAACCATAAAGAAGATAAAGTTCGCTAAACAAATTCCAACAATAGCGATTAGCAAAATAGCATAGAGAATCATTCGATTGCGACTTTCGGAAACTCTACGGTCAACTTGGTCTAAAGACATTTTTACATCCAGAACGCCCAACACCTGACGGGTAGTCGGATGCGCGTGACACTCGGCTCGGGAACATACCGGCTCATTCATAATCGGATTGATGACCGCCAGTACCCGGTGCCCCTGAGGTGAGGAAAAAATTCGCGAGCGTTGGGTGATCGGTAGGGCCTCAAGGGGCTTTTCAGCGGCATGACAAACATAACAAGCTTCGGCCCGCAGGTCAACCGAGGTGCCATCCTCGCCTGGGGTAGTAGAGAACATGATTTCTCCCCGTTTATTGTAGATGCGGATGCCGTCAATTCCCGGTTCATTCCCAATCGTTTGGATGGTGTGATAAAGGTCTTTCCGACGATTCAACAACATACTATAATGCGTTGAGCGCTTGATCACATCACTCACCCGGTTCGCAGCAACGAGTACATTTTCCATTAAATTCGAGGAGTGTACTTGAATATTAACATAGGTATAGAGTCCGAAAAATATAATCATCACTGCTAATAAAAGGAAAACAAGTCGGAAACTAAGAAACTTTCTAAATCTCATTTCGCTTCACTCCTCCACATTAAATTTCAATACCGGTTTTAAAAAATATACAATAAAAAAAACTTAATTTCAATAGAATTTAGCATCTTCCTTAAAATAAAAATCCCCTCATGAATCTTTAACAATTCGAGGGGATTATCAAACACGGACAGGCCGCGACCCTGAAAATAAAAATTATGAACGAAAAATGAGTCTACTTACTGGTGAAAAAATGACTTATAATCTCAAAGTATCGTTCGCGACCAATCATGTCGCGTAAATGGTTAAGCACATCTCCGCCATCGCACATCGTTGGTCCCAGTTCGATCTGATTACTCGTTAACCGCGATTCAAAAATTACTTTAAGTTTTTGAATATCTTTTTTATAGAGGATAGGAACTTTCTCAGCCATGTACAGATTCTTCTGTTCTGGATGGAGACGACTCGGCTGAATTTTCATTAGCCATCCCTTTTCATAGGGGCTTTGCATGACAGACGTTGGCTGTTCTAGTACTTGAGGATTCAATGAGAGGACCGATCCTGAGAGAGGTGCTAAAATAGGCAAAGTTCCATCAGCTTCAACAATCCAGCAACAGACTTGTCCCTCCGTTATTTTATTTTTTCGCGAGGGAAGAATCACCATTTTTATTCCCAGAATAAATTTCCTGATAAAATCATCGATGCCTATTTTAACACAATTAGGTGCCTCCATCTCAACCCAGGTATGCCCGTAATGATAGAGCAGATTTTGTTTGATCCGAATATTAAAAAATTGTGGAAAAATCTTTTCAAAATCTAAATGCGGCATTTGGTTCGTTTTATCCTCTGAGAAGAGATTATCGATTGAAAATGTCTGAAAATTGGTATCATCACTTATTGCTTTGTCCTGGGGATGTAAATCAGTATTTTTTTTCATCACCCGATCAAACGGACAATTCTCACAATCATACTGGGAGTTACACAATTTAAAAGAGACGACTCCGGCTATCATCCAGACGCATTTCAATTCCCCCTCTGGAATGAGACGTGCCTTCTTTTGTAGTCTTCTTTTCGGTTTATCTCTCTTCACAATATTCCTCACCATGCTGGAAACATAAAAAAAATCATTCTTCTGAAACCAGCAGAAATTCCTTAGCAATTTCTTCCCACCGATCTGGATCAATATTTCGTGCCATCCCATCAATCGGCACACCACCGTCCTGATAAACCAAACCCAGGTTATAATCCAAACTGGAGAGTAGCTTCGAATTAACTTCTTCAATCCATTTTTTTGAAATGTTTCCCGACAATAAATTTTTTAAATTGGCAATCAGTCTCGGTGCCCGAATCTTCATGAGCCAACCCTGACCATACGGGTCGTTATTAACTATTTCGGGAGAATCGATGAGATCGCTATTTACTGTCAGGATTTCTCCGTCAATTGGAGCGAGCATATCTAATATTTTGGTGCCAACTTCAATGGACCATCCTCTTTCCCCCTGTTTCACCTTGGATTTAATTCCAGGCAAATGGATTGCATCAATTTTTCCCACTAACTTTTGAGCAAAATCATCCAGTCCAACCGTCACCACATTGTTGCTTTCCGGACGGACCCAGGCATGGCCTTGATGAAAATAAAGCTCTTCGGGAACGATAAATCCCCCGATCATATCTCCAAGATTACGGGCCCACTCACGGACACCCACACGTGCGGGTTGGACTTTTGTTTGACTGACAAATTTCCAAAAAAAGATAAAGCCGACCATAAAAGTAATTGCGATTAAATATTCGACACCTTTCGTCTTCGTAATAAAGTCGATGAGAGTATGCATCTCGCATTTTCCTCCCTTTTTATTTATGGGGTATTATAAAATTGAAAAATTACACTCACAATGTAAAGATGGGAAATAATTCTATTTTTAATGCCTTTACGACTTGACGTGATATAATATGAAAAATAAAATTTACTTATCTAATGATTATCTTGATAAGATGGGTGTTGCCGCAGAATCGGTAAACGATTTACAAACCAACGATAAGCCAGTACTCCGATGGTCAGTAAAGAAACGACGACCACGTACTCGGTCCATTTTGGATATTCACGATGTGAAAGTTGCCAGTTAAATGTGATCAGCGCAACATTCAGTCGGTTGATAAAAATCCCAATGATTGTAAGGACACTTGTGAATCGAAGCAAGCGAACATCACGGTTGCGGTAGCCCACAGCAAACAAAAAACAAGGTAATAGGACAAAGCCCAGCATTTCCAGCATAAACCACTTTCCATAGCCGGTACTCAAGAGCGCCCAATGATTTCCGTGCGCCACACCAATTAATTTCATTGCAAAGTAGGCGAAAAGTACGACTGCCGCGCCTTTCCCCATTCCAAGTGTCAGATTGTCTAAATTTGATAGAAAACTGGCATCTGCTCTGTGTCTGAGAAAATTTTTAGAGAGGCTGCTCACTAGAATAATCATGGAAAGCCCGGCAAAGATGCTGGAAAGAAAGAAGTAAAGCGGAATATAGGACGAGTACCATAAGGGATGCACTTTTCCGGGCATGAGCAGAAAAAGCGCTCCCAACGCCGACTGGTGAAGAGTTGATAAAATCACGCCAAAGATCGTGGCACCAATCGTGATTTTGAGTGACCATTTCCGTAGTTTTTCGGCATCAAGCCACTCGAAAATAGGGGGAAAAAGTTCCACAAATTGGGTTGTTAAATAAAGTGCCACATGCCAGCCTACTAAAAATAGAACTGAAGCTGTGCCGTGAGAGACCAAAATCGGGAAAGGTAGTCGCCACGAGCGCCCAATATCGGTGAAAACAAAAACCACAGCAAAAAAGTAGCCTAAGAAGCCCGTTAGCAACGAGAGCCTGAGTAGGGGGCGATATTCCTTTAGCCCGAACAGATAAACCATCGAAGCCATAATGAAGCCCGTTGCTGAGAGCGGAACAATACCTAACAGGCCAAAACCAATAAATAGGCCCCAGGGATAAGTGTTCGAAGGATTCAGAACTGCCTGCAGCCCATTGGTATAGCGTAATACAAGTAGAGCTAAACCCGCCACAAGAATAATACCAGTCACCAGGTTAAATGGGGTTACCAGTGATTTAAGGTAATCCCTTAATGGCTTACCCAGTAATAATTTTTCTCTGATCCAATCCTGAAGATTTTCGGTACGAATAGATATTTGTTCCATTATTCCTCCTCTCGGTTTTCTTGTCTTTCTCCGATTTCATCTCGTCGCTTGGTGAACGCGTAGAAACCACCTAATAAAGCAGGCCAAAGAACCAACACCGCGGGTACCATCGAAAGGAAACCGCGTGTATATTCTGGGTAAGGTCTTGTTCCGACATCAGTTTGAAATCCAAGCTGTTCGAACGGTACGGATGAGATGTACAACCAACTCGTACCGCCGGCTTCATATTCACCAAAAATGTGGTCGATGTACTTATCGGGTTCCTTCTGAATCCTATTCCGCGCAATTTTGATTAATTCTTTTCTCTTTCCAAAAATGTTGGCTTCCATCGGGCAATCCGCAACACAGGCTGGGACCTCCCCGTTGGTAATCTTCTGGTAACATAGGATACACTTGGTTACTTTAGGACGCAGAGGACTGGAATAATCATAAGCTGGCATATAGAATGGACAGGCCGCCATACAGTAACGACAACCAATACACAAATCTTCGTTGTAAACAACTGCGCCTTCAGGGGTTTTTTTGAGGGCATTCACCAAACAGGCGGAAGCGCAGGCAGGTTCGTTGCAATGCATGCATTGTATTTTCACGTGAATTGGCTCTTCAGGATTTTTAGGATTGGGGTAACGATTGACAACGGTGTAAGCATTGGCCTCGGGTCTTCGCTTTTCTTCAATTTCAGCCAGATCCAGGTCAGCAAATGGGATCTCAGGTTCAGGTAAATTATTGGCAGCATTACAGGCTTCTTCACAACTGAGACACCCAACACATTTCGTCGTGTCGGTTAAAACAGCGTAGCGATTCGGCCAACCGGAAAAATCTTCCACCGCGTGGGCTTTTGGGGAGGTACTCACGAGCGCCGCGCTGGCAGTAGCTGTACTCATAATTTTAAAGAAATCTCTTCGCTTGATTCCCATCAGTTCTTCTCCATTAATTAATGTGTTATTAGATAGAAGGCGTTAGAGATTAGACTCTCCGAAGGAAGTGCAAAATGTGGTTAATGATTTTATTAACATCTTATTAAAACTAGCTCCTGAAAACAAAATTTTAATGGTCGAATAATCACATTGTTTAGCAGCCTAACTTAAAGTAATGCTTCTCTCACCTTCGAGGTATGATTTTTAGATGCTGGTTTAGCAATCGCATCCGCTGGTGTTTTGACTTTCCGTAGAATGGAATTAATAAAAATAATTAAGAAAAACGATACAATAACCAAAAGAACACTCATTTTGAATCACCTCCTTATTTTATAGAAAAAATTCCGTTCTTAAAACTTCCCAATCCTCATCAGACATGGTATCACAAACACCATCAATTAATTCACCACCATCCTGATAGGCGGGGCCTACAATGCCGGGGAATCGAAAAACAAGCTGTGATTTAATCAACTCTAACCACTTTTCAACACGATTTCCTGGAATTAGATTTTTGAGATTTTCCTTTAAGTGAGAAGGTCTAATTTTCAGTACCCAGCCATCGTCAGTCGTCGAACGAGGTGCCACCACTGCCGGGTCTGTTTGCAGTGCGGGATTAATCGCGACGATTTTTCCTTCAATCGGTGAAATTTGGTCTAAAACCCGTTCACCATGTCTTAATCGCCAGGCAATTTTTCCCGGTTGGAGGAAACGTCCGATTGGGGGTACATCTATTCGATCAATTGCACCGATAATTTTTTGAGCAAAATAATCCGGACCAACCATGACCGTGCCTTCGGCTGTTGGCTGGACCCATGTATGTCCTTTATGAAAAAATCTTTGCCCGATCAACGCTTCATCCACTGTAAATTGAGCTTCTGGCTCTGCGGCGACTTCCACACCGCGTATTTTTTGAACGACGGCTTTTAAAATCATATAAATGCCAATCGGCAAGAACGCCACAAATAAAAACCGTGAAAAGAATCCAATCACTGCAAATCCCGGAACTTTTATTGTGGAGGTTATCACTTCCCTGGAGCGTTTCATTGTTTCTTTCCTCCCTTTTTCAAAGGTACTAAATTCAAAGTCCAACGCTTGGAGGACAATTAATTAATTTGTTTTAACATTATTCAAACTTTGTGCCAATAATAGTAATCCAATTTTTGTAAAAACACGAATAAAAGGTAACTTCTTTTTAATTAGTAAATTGTCAGAATTGAATCTGAGTTATTCTGGAAAATACCGAGTGGTTATGCAGAGGATTTGGAGGAGGAGACCTGTTGAATTTTTTTACATTCAGGTGAAAGAATTTACGGTAAGATTAGTATCTATTAACATTAATAGTACCGTTTAATTTTTAAATAGTTGTATTTAAAATTTCAACAGTTTTTAAACTTTTAATTGTGATTTATGTAAACATTTTAAACATTTTTATTTTTCAACCGTTAGTTGAGAACATGGCTCCTTGAGTCGCTGCTTCAGAAGCACACATAAGATGATTTAATCCTAGTCATTGAATCCACAAGCCCATGAAAACAGGATTATTTTTCCATTGAAGAACAGAAATCTCTTCATATTAAATTTCATTAATTTAAAAAAAAGATTGATCTCTTAATAAAGATATGTTATATTTTGAAAATAAAAATAAATGTACATTTTACTCTTTAAGATCGGGTCTTCTGAATATTAAATACTCAAACTCATCTGATATTTTGCTTTAATAATCAACACCAATTGAAAGCTCATGATTTTCGACCTTTCAAAAGTGATACTCTAATCGACAATTGGCTAACACCTAATTCTCAAACAGTTTTAATTGTTTTTTTCTCTTTTGAAAAATAAAAAGTAGACGTCTAACCAAAATTAAAGGAGCCACTTTTGAGATCAAAATCCTATTTTTTGCAAACAGTAATATGCCTTATTTTCATGATTGCCACGGCGGTAACTTATGGGCAGGATATTACCAAAGAAGATTGTTTAGAATGTCATGGAGATAAGGATTTAACCAAAGTTACTGATAAAGGTACGGAAAAATCCTTATTTATTGACGATCAAAAATTTACAAACTCCCTCCACGGTGACTTTAGTTGTCTGGATTGTCACTCAGATATTATAGAAATTCCTCACGAAGAAAATCTTAAACTCCCTGACTGCAACCTCTGCCATGAAGAGATTGCGGAAGAATATCTGCAAAGCTTTCATGGGCAGGCATTGGTTCAACAGAAAGAATACGCCCCTTATTGCTGGGATTGTCACGGTACGCATTACGTTTATTCAATGGATGACTCGCTGTCGCTGACCAATCCGGTTAACTTACCGAATACGTGTGCTACCTGTCACTCTGACCCAACCGTCGTCCAGAAGTATCATATTTCTATTCCCAATCCGTCGCAGGCTTATACTCAGAGCATTCATTACCGCGTCATTGTTGATAGCGGCGTTGTTATCTCGGCGACGTGTAGTGCCTGTCATGGTGCCCACACTTTACAACCAGCCAATGATCCTAATTCGATGATTCACCGCACCAAAATTCCGGAAACCTGTTCGAACTGCCACGGCGAAGCTTTTGATGAATACATGAATAGTATTCACGGACAGGCCCTGTTAGCCGGCGTAACCGATGCCCCGGTTTGTACTGATTGTCATTCCGAGCATTCGATTAAAGCCCGAACAGATCCGAGTTCAAACATTTTTACAAGCGTCATTTCACAAACTACCTGTTCACAATGTCATGAATCGGAAAAATTAAACAGCAAATATGGCCTTCAGAGCAATGTCGTGGCCACGTACAACGATAGTTATCATGGCTTGGCAAATCGCGGGGGCTCGGTGGTAACCGCCAACTGTGCCAGTTGTCATGGTCATCACGCGGTACTCCCTTCCAGCGATCCGAATTCGATGGTGCATAAGGATAATCTCCCGGCAACCTGCGGGAAATGTCATCCGGGTGTCACCTCGCAAGTGACAATGGGAGCCGTGCATGTCTCAGCCTCCCGTGATTCGAGTAAACTCCTGTATTACGTCACGAATATTTATATCTCTTTAATCATCATGGTTATTGGCGGGATGGTGTTACATAATGGTCTGGATTTTATTAAAAAATTAAGAGCCAAATTTCGAGGTACTGAAGAGCACCCGGTTTACACATTCGAGGGGAAGGAGTTTGTTCGGTTAACCTTAAACGAAAGAATTCAGCATTTCTTACTCATGTTTTCATTCTTTGTTTTAGTTTGGACCGGTTTTGCCGCGAAATTTCCGGAAGCCTGGTGGGCCGCCCCATTAATCCGTTGGGACGGGGCCTTTGTTTTTCGCGGTTGGCTACATCGAATTGCTGGTGCGATCATGATTATTCTCGCGCTTTATCATCTGGGTTATTTAGTATTAACAGGAAGAGGGCGTCAGCATCTCAAGGATTTTTTACCGGTAATGAAAGATGCGTGGGATGTGATTGATATGTTTAAGTATTATATAGGTCTCTCCAAAGAAAAACCCGAATTTGCCCGCTACAATTATATTGAAAAAGCCGAATATTGGGCTTTAATTTGGGGAACCGTTGTGATGTCACTGACCGGTCTTGTTCTATGGTTTAATAATCTGGCTATGAAATACTTTCCGAAATGGACGACTGATTTATCCACAGTTATTCATTACTACGAGGCAATATTAGCTACCCTTGCCATTATTGTGTGGCACTTTTATTTTCAATTTTTAGATCCGCATGTTTACCCGATGAATACAACCTGTATTACCGGAAAAATGACTGAGGAAGATATGATTAAAGAACATGCATTGGAGTACAAAAAATTAACTGAGAGTTAGGAGAAGCAATATGGTAAAAAAAATCTACGCGATTACCAGTCTAATCCTACTAATGAGCTATTTTGGAGTCGTTGTTGATGCTCAGGATAATAAAACTGAGTTCATTCAGCAAGTTGCAAAATTTACCTGTTCCGATTGCCACCTGTGTGACAATCCGACGCTCGAAAATCCCTGCCTGCGTATTTGTCCACGCCAATGGATGAAAATCAAGCCAGGTAAGCCACTTTCGGTGAAACAGGCCCCGGAGACGATTTTGATTAATGCACTTGAAAACAAATATGAGCCGGTCCAATTCTCTCACAAATCACATGCGGAAATGGCAGAAATGACGGAAGGGTGCGTTACTTGTCACCATTACACGCCCACCGATGCCGCTCCCCCAACCTGTAAAACCTGTCACAGCCAGACTATTACCGAAAGCGGTTTAGACAAACCAGGATTAAGGGCGGTTTATCATCAGCAATGTCTGCAATGCCACCGCGAATGGAGCGGACAGAATGCGTGTGAATCGTGTCACGCCCTGAAAGGTAGTCCCGATCCGGAGGCGAAAAAAATCGCGGCCCTGTTTCATCCCTGTAAAACACCTGCCAAAAAAGTCTATCAGGTTGATCTCGAAGATGGGCCTTATGTTACTTTTTTTCATGATTTTCATGCCAATTTATATGGCGTCAGTTGTGAAAAATGTCACGGAAAGGAATCCTGTGCCGGCTGCCACTACAAAGGCGAAGTACCCGCCGCCATCGCTGCCGCCAGAGAAGGTCATGAAAAATGTTCCGCCTGTCACGACGTGGAAGACGATGAAAAATGCACGAAATGCCACGCGAAAACCGAGAGGAAGGGATTCGATCACAAAAAGTCCGCCGGCTGGGATTTGCAGGTTTATCACCAGGAGTTAAGCTGCAATAGTTGTCATCCGGCTGGTAAGAAAATCGGAAAGCTGGCGCGCAACTGCAACAAGTGCCACAGCCAGTGGAATGTAGAAAATTTTGATCATTCTATTGTAGGATTGGCATTAGACGAAAATCATGCAGAAATTGAGTGTCAGGAATGTCACCAAAATCGAAGTTTTGAGAAAAAACCAGTTTGTAAAAGCTGTCACGAAGAAGAATCCTACCCGAAAGATAAACCTGGCAAGGTAACCCAAAAAGGACGCTAATCCATTTTTCAGTTGCCAGGTTTTGCATGTTTATCCCATTTGTAATCTTACCTTCGCAAAGAAGCACTTGAATTCACCGCTCTAAATAAAAAAAGTGCGACCGGATGTCGGTCGCACTTTTCAGTTAAGAAATCGTTTTCGAGCTGAGTATTAGTCTAACGTAATTACGTCCTGCGCTTGTGGTCCTTTATCACTTTCGGCGATCGTGAATTCAACTCTTTGTCCTTGTTTTAGCGAACGATAACCGTCCTCGTTTATCGAACTAAAGTGGACAAAAACATCTCCACCACCATTTTCCTTTTGAATAAAACCATAACCTTTAGATGCGTTAAACCATTTTACTGTGCCAGTGGTACGCTCAGCCATAATACTAATACCTCCATAAAGATTAAAACTATAAAACTATAAAACAAAGATTAAAACTGTAAAACAAAAAAACCTCGCTAAACCAATAAGAGGTTTTTCCAAAATAATTAAAAGCAAAATGCCTATCAAAAAAACAGCTATTTGATTGACACTGAAATATAAAGAATAAATTTTTTAAAAGCAACAAAAATATTAAAATGAAGTACCGTGATCAACTAAATTAAGCAAATTTTTTTTAACTTTGGTTTTTCAGAATGGTCACAAGGGATTCTCGCTAACTTTACGGGTGCTTTTCCATAAAAATTTTTTCGCTGTTTGTGTCCTTTTGTGAAAATTTATTCCGAAAAAATAACGAACTTAAAAGTGCCTTTAAAAATCAATCAATAAAAGGATTAAAGTCCATCTTAAAAAATTCCTCTTGATTTAATGCTTTCGATTTAATATTTTAGATTTATTTTCTTAGGAAGAGCTAAGTGAGTACGTCGATTTAGGAGGTGAGATAAAATAACTTACTCATCCTAAAACTGTAAAGTGTTCTTTTATTTGACACCATTATTGCAATTGGGAAAGTTATTTAATCTCACCTCCTGAAGGTAAACCCATCCCGTCGCTTCGCGGCAACCCTCGCAAGGACTGTAGTGTCTGCTTGTTTTTAATTCCGTCCCTTTTTTCAGTAAAAAAACATGGGAACGTGTAGGAGGTGGGATTCAATAATTTGATCTTATGAAATATTTTATTCATGAATCAATAACAAGTTACCTGCTTCGTTTAATTCCAGCTCCTGAATTTTCGGGAGAAAATAGAAGCAGTAACAGGGCATTCTCATCCAATATGCCATTCTACTATTTTTCATTTATTTTTTTACTAAAGGAGCCAGGATATGAAAAAAATTTTGGTACTAGGAGCCGGATTGGTGGCGCGGCCACTGGTTCGTTATTTATTAAACCAGGAAAATATGATGGTCAATATTGCTTCCAGAACGGAGAGCAAAGCCGAGCGACTCATTGACAACCATCCTCGCGGGACAGCCCGGCAATTAAATGTCGAAGATTCGGTTGCCCTCAAACAGGTCATTACTGATGCTGATATTGTGCTGAGCCTGTTGCCCTGGATTCATCATTTGAAAGTAGCCCGACTTTGTCTGGAAATGAACAAACATCTGGTGACGACGTCCTACGTGAAACCAGAAATGCAGGCGCTGGACAGCGAAGCCAGACGACGCGGATTACTTTTTCTCAACGAAATCGGCGTGGACCCAGGGATTGACCACATGGCGGCGATGAAAATTATTCATGCCATTCAGGAAAATGGGGGTGAAGTGACCAGCTTTTACTCCTATTGCGGCGGGCTGCCGGCTCTTTCTGCCAACAATAATCCCCTTGGCTATAAATTTTCCTGGAGCCCGGTTGGCGTTATGTTAGCGGCGACGAATTCGGGCCGCTATTTGAAAGATGGCAAAATTATTGAAATTCCGGGTGAAAAACTGTTTGAACATTACTGGCTGGTGGATGTGCCGGAGGCTGGTGTTTTCGAAGCGTATGTTAATCGTGATGCCCTGCCTTATATTGATCTTTATCAAATTCAATCCACGAAAAGCATGTACCGGGGCACCTTACGAAATATTGGCCACTGCGAAAGCTGGAATTATTTTAAAAAATTAGGCCTGCTCAATCAGGAACAGACTTTTGATTTTGAGAAAACCGCTCCCCGTGAAGTGATTGCCCGAATGATTCAAAGCAACGGAAAGTATCTGGAAAAAGACCTGGCTGCTTTTTTGAATGTTCCCGAGTATTCAATTACCATCCACAAAATGAAATGGTTAGGCCTGCTGGCGGACGAACTCTTACCGTTGAAAACGGCATCGGTGTTTGATATGTTTGCCCAGATCCTGCTGGACCGGCTGATTTTTAAAAAGAATGAAGTGGATTTAGTGGTACAACATCATGAATTTATTTCCCGCTCCTCGGACAATAAATTTGAAAAAATCACTTCAACAATGGTGAATGAGGGGATTCCAGGTGGCGACAGTTCAATGGCGCGTACCGTTTCCTTGCCGGCCGCCATTGCCACAAAGTTAATCGCCAATGGAAATTTAAAGTTAACCGGCGTACACATCCCGGTGTTACCGGAAATCTACGAACCGGTTTTAACTGAACTGGAAAAAATGGATATTAAACTGGTTGAGCGGAAATATCCGCTGGATTCACCAAGCCGTTAACAAATACAGCCATTAATTTTATTCAAACCGCCAAATATCGAAAATCGAGAGTGAACATGAATTCAATTCTTATCCGAGCCGAAGACAAAAACTTATGGGAGCGGCGGACACCCCTTATCCCGAACGATTTAAAAACGATTTTGCAGCAAACCAAAGCCAAGGCTTTGGTTGAAAAGTCAGACAAACGGGTCTTTTCGATCCAGGACTACCTGGCGGTGGGGGCACAGGCCTGCAACGATATGCAGCCAGGTGACATTATTTTGGGCATTAAAGAAATCCCGGTGCACAAAATCCTCGAAAATAAAGTTTACCTGTTTTTCTCGCACACGATTAAAGGCCTGGCCGCGAACATGCCAATGTTAGAACAAATCATTGAGAGTGGCAGCACTTTAATTGATTATGAGAAAATTACCGATGAGCACGCCAAGCGATTAATCTTTTTTGGAACCTACGCCGGTGACGCCGGTGCTATTGACATTTTGTGGTTAATGGGGCAGTATTGGCAGTTTCACCGGTTAGAGACCCCATTTCTGCAGCTCAAACAGGCGCTGGATTATCAAAACCTGGCTGCAGCCTTGCGTCATCTGCGTCAAATCGGAGACCTGATTAAAACCGAGGGGCTGCCGGATGCCCTGGCACCACTGGTAATTGGCATTTTGGGCTACGGACACGTCTCAAAAGGGGTGCAGCAGGTTTTTAATTGTCTCCCCACCGAACGAATTGCGCCGCCGGATTTGCCCCGCTTTATTCAGGAGCGTAAAGGCACAGCTCACAAAATTTACTTAACCATTTTTGAAGAAAAACATCTGGTACGGCCGAAGGCTCAAATTGATTTTGATTTAAATGAATATTACCAGCACCCTGAGAATTTCGAGAGTCAATTTGAATCTTATCTGCCTGATATAAATATTTTGGTGAATGCCGTTTATTGGGATGCGCGCTATCCGCGGTTTGTAACCTGGGACAGTTTAAAAAAGCTTTATTCAAACGAGCCAGAACCACGCCTGCAGGGAATTGCGGATATTACCTGTGACGTCAATGGCTCCATTGAATGTAACGTCAAAACCACCAATTCCGGCGCACCGGCTTATATTTGTAACCCATTTAATCGCACCGTTGTGGACGGCTATCAGGGAAAAGGTGTTTTGATGCTGGCCGTGGACAACCTGCCCGCGGAAATACCTTACGATTCTTCTGTTTTTTTCAGCAATCAGCTTAAACCATTTATACCCAATCTTATTGAAACTGACTTTAGTCAACCCCTCAAAGATTCCGGACTCATGCCGGCCCTGCAGCGGGGGGTGATTGTTTATCAAGGAAAATTAACGGAACCTTTTCAATATTTAAAGCAGTTTCTAAAAGACATCTAAATGTATACTAAGGTGAAAGTGGTTTTGAGATTCTTTAATTTAAAAAACTCACTTAAATCCTCTCTTAAAGAGAGAGGACTTAAAGGTTGCATCTCAAAACCACTCTGGTCATAATATAACAAAGGGAATATATCAGATAACAGAACCTGCTTATTGTCAATAAACCAAAGGAGTCTTTCATGGATGCTCTATCACGAGCAAAGGAATTAATGGACAAGTATTCTGCTCACAATTACAATCCACTCCCCATTAATATTGTTCTGGGCGAGGGGGCGTGGGTCTGGACCAGTCCGACTCGGCGTGATGAATATAAATATTTAGATTGCCTGGCCGCTTACGGGGCTTTAAATCAGGGCTACAACCATCCCCGCCTCGTAAATGCGGCTTTAAAACAGATTGCCAATGGGGTCACCGTCACTTCCCGGGCTTTTTTAAATGAACCCATGGCGCAACTCTGTAAATTGTTGAGTGAGATTTGTAAAAAGGATAAAACGTTATTGATGAATACCGGAGCGGAAGCCGTGGAGTCGGCCATTAAAATTGCGCGTAAATGGGGTTACCAAAAAAAGAAGGTCGCCCCGAATCGAGCGAATATTATTGTTTGCGAAAACAATTTTCATGGTCGCACCATTACGATTGTGGGTTTTTCCTCGGAGGAACAATATCGCGCCGACTTCGGGCCGTTTTCGGAAGGATTTAAAATAATTCCTTACAACGATATTCCGGCCCTGGAAGCCGCGATTGATGAAAATACCGTTGGCTTTCTGGTGGAACCGGCTCAGGGCGAAGCCGGTGTTATTTTTCCCGACGAGGGCTATCTGGCTAAAGCTTACCAGGTTTGCGCGGAAAACCAGGTCTTATTTTTGGCGGATTGCATTCAATCCGGTTTCGGACGCACCGGCCGCCTGTTTGCTTGTGATTGGGAAAATGTTGTTCCGGATATTTATATTCTGGGCAAAGCGCTGGGTGGCGGCTACCCCCTCAGTGCTGTCGTTTGTAATAAAGAGATAATGGATGTTTTAAAACCAGGCGACCACGGCAGCACCTTTGGCGGGAATCCGTTTTGCTCGGCTGTAGCCATTGAAGCCATTAAAGTGGTTCTCGAAGAAAATTTGGCGGAAAATTCTCATAAAATGGGGACTTATTTTCTGAATGAATTGAAGAAGATTAACAGCCCGCACGTGAAGGAATACCGGGGAAAAGGGCTGTGGATTGCCATTGAACTGAAGGCTTCAGCCGGTGGCGCACGTCGTTTTTGTGAAGCGCTGGCCGAGGATCATATTCTGTGCAAAGAAACCCATCAAAACATCATTCGGATTGCTCCGCCATTAATCATTCAAAAGGAAGAAATTGACTGGGCACTTCCGGCCTTTCAAAGGGTCTTAATGCTGCCTTAATTCAACTTAAAGGAATTTTTGCATGAAGCCATTGATATGTTTTTTAATTTCAATTTGTACGATTTTTTCAGCCTGTCGCGATTATGAAGCCGAGAAAAAAATTGATCCGCATTTACGAGTGAAAATGGAAGAACTGATTCGAAGCGGGCAGACGGATAAAAAGCTGTTAATTTTATTTAAAGTAATCGAAGAATTAAACGAAGCGCATCAAATTGTTCTACAAAAAAAGGGCATTCACATTCAAGCCAATATCAGGCAGATTTACACGGCGGTAGCCTCCACCAAATCAATATATGAACTGGCTAAAATGCGCTTTGTTATTTATATTGAGCCTTCAAAGGAAATGAAAAGAAAAATGCTGATAGGGACCGATTAGGACTTGAATGAAGGAGTGTACTTTTATATTTTCATTATGGAGTGAATTGACTGCGTCAATTCATGCAGTGACGCAGTCACTGCACTCCACAATATTCCAATGACTTATAAAATGATTGACAATTCCATTTTAGAAATTCGAACCCCTCCGAATCATCTAACCTTATCCTCGGAAAGCAACTGTTCTCGGAAAGAGCCGCTGGCCCAATCCAATATTTTTCTGGCAGTGATGAAAAAGATAATTGCCAACAGCGACCCGGCAATCACATCAATTAAATAATGGTACTGGCAATAAAACAGCGAAATGGTAATCCCGATTGAAATCGGAATGGTTACATAGAAAAACATTCGTTCATAATTATACGCCAGTAATAATATAACAACGTTGATCAATTGATGCACACTGGGAAAGGCATCATATTTATTGGGTTCAAGGGAATTGATAAAATTACGCAAACTTTCGGCAATAAACATCCCCTGCAAAGGCTCGAGTTCTAAATAAAAACGGGGCCCGCGTGCCGGAATCAGAATGTAACCAATATAACTCATATAAAACGAGAAGGCCAGAATAAAAAAGGAATCCTGCATTTCACGATATTTTTTATGAGAGAATAAAAGCACCATTAAGATGAAGGGCAAGAAAAAGTAATAGGCATAAAGCACATACATAAAATCCGTTAACAACGGGTGGGCTCTTTTTTCGAACCACAGCACCGGATGGACCTCGACTAAAAACATATCAATTGCATAAAGAATGGGATCGTAGCGGTTCTCCAGGAGGGCGCCGTGATTGAAGGCGGGCAGGAGCCAGGTTAAGCTCTGAAAAATAACAAACAGATAAATAATCGGATAACAAAAATATAACCAAAAATAAGTTGATTCTTTCTTGATTTTCTGCCGCAGATTGACCAGCCAGATCAGAAAAACAAAGAGGGTAACATAAAGCATAAACGACCATAAAAAATAGCCGTCTCTGAGTGCTGAGCAACATAAGAGAAGAATGAGAAAAGCAATATAAGCAAAATGCAATAAATCAACCAGACTCAAATGTGAACTAATTTTTTTTAACATAGTGCACTTTTTGGTTTGGTTAGGTGACGGATTCAATTCCTTTAAGTACTAATTTTAATATGCGGATACTTTGAACCAGATAAGCCGGAAAATTTTGGGGATCGGCGATTCGCTCCGGATTGAGCTCCAGATTAAAAATGCCGTCATAGCCGTTTTGAATCAGGCGCTGGATGTATAATTGGTACGGCACCAACCCATGTCCCAGTGGAATATGAGTAATATCGTTTTTATAATCATGGATGTGTGTATGACAGACATTCTTCATAAATTGACTGGGTGGGATTCTCGCCTGGAGTCCGCGTTCAGCCTGGGCATAGCTGTGACCAAAATCCCAGCAAATTCCAACGGGTGCTTCACCAATATTGTTTGTTATTTCTAATGTCTCCAAATAGGTTGTCCCGGAACGTATTTTCCCGTTATGAGTGGCATCACGTAGAATCTCTACGACTATTTTAAAATTTGATTGAGCCACTGAATCGAGGACATTATGCAAAAAATCACGGCTGCGTTTGATGAGAACCTCTTTTTCAATCGACGAACCACTTAAGCTGTGAATAACAATGAGGGAGCTTCTGCCAAATTCCTGCTCAGAAAGCTGCGCCAAGTCAACCAGCGGCTGAATGTAATCATCATAACGGTCGGGGTAATCGGAGCAGGTCGGCGCGTGAAATGTGTATTCGAATTCGGAATTCACCAGTAACGTTAATACCTGACGCATTTCTTCAGCCGTAAATTGGGCCGGCAACTTGATTTCAATAAATTGAATTCCCTCTTGCTTTAAAAGACTAAGCAAATCATTTATTGACGGAAAAAGCATATTCCAGGGGGAAGTATCCGTGCCGCCATTTTTGGGCAGTAAGACATTTAAAAATAATGATGTCCCAATTTTCATCTGGTATCTCCATTATAAAAAAAGGTAATATTATACAATGATAAATTATTAAAAGCAAGCAAATATTTCTATCGATGCGACTTTTTTGAAATATATTCTTGGCAGGACTGAATTTCAGAGTCTATCAATCTGAATTATTTATACATTCTAGCCACAAGGTTCAATTTGGGGAAATATTACCGGTGTCGGTTGCCCTTCACTGTTTTTTTAAAAGGGAAGTTTCAGGAGGATAGCAAGAAAGGGATAGGTTGCAAACTAATCTGGCAGAATAATTTTTATTAAAATTTAATTAATAACTGTTATTTAATGATTTATACTTGATGTGGGTTACTTTGTAAAATGGTCTGAGAATATTAATAACAAAAATTTAGGATCATTCTTAAGAGCTGAAAAACCTTTCGAAGTACCTGATTTCTGTGTAACCAATTGAATCCTAACGCGTAGATTCACCGTCCCAGCTCAACACAAATTAACTCTTCGTCATTTCGGGCATAAACGCTTTTATTCGCAAACGCCGGATGCGCCCAGCAGACGCCGCGCGGATGCTGCTGATTGGTTGCCCGAATCAACAAAGCGCGACTGATTTCGCGGAAGCCGGCTGGTGACAATTGACCAATAATTAACTCCCCTTTCTCATTAAACAGCCAGGTGAGTGAATCCTGTTGCACCAGATGTACATTTGCCCACCGCGCAATAGGGACCACTTCGCGATTTTCCCACACCCGTTCACCGGTCAGAAGTTCCAGGCAGCGCAGTTCGCCGTAGCTGTCCACGCCGTAAATATAATTGTCTTTTAAAATCGGCGTGGAGATGCAGCAGTGCAGGCTTTCGGTTTGGCGTTCACTGCTACCGAAGCGGCGCCACACTCGCTCGACGGCTAACCGCTGCCGATTTAATTTCAGCAGCAGCGAGCCATCAAAAAAACTACTGAGAAAAAGAAAATCCCCGGACCAGACCGGCGTGGCAATATTGTGCACCCCTCGTAATTGTTTAAAAGGGTGCTCCCAATAAATTTTACCCGTTTGCGGCTCAAGTCCCACCACCCGTTCACCTGTCCAGACCACGAAAACCTTTTTCCCAGCCTGCTGAATCACGATTGGCGCCGAATAGGAGGCACCGTCGTCCAACGCCCGCCATTTTTCCTGACCGGTCAATTTATCAAACGCTACAACACAGGCATCCTCCCGCCCACCGATTTGCACAATCACCAGCGCGTCGATAACCAACGGGGCCGCGGCAATGCCCCAGGTAGGCATTCGAATGGCATATTCCTGATTCAGGTCGCGCTGCCACACCACCTTCCCAGTGCGGGCATCGAAACAATACAGGTGCCCCATTGTTCCCAGGGAATAGGCCTGATTTTCACTGACCGTAATCGCTGCGCGTGGTCCGGCCGGATAACTCACGTTGCGGTATTCACATTTGTAAGCGTACGACCAGATCGCTTTGCCGGTGAGGGCATCAAAACAATGAACGCGTTCGGCTGATTGGGGTGTGGTTACATAATCCATCACATAAACCCGACCATTGGCCACCACCGGGCTGTTGTAGCCACTGCTAATCTTTACCCGCCAGCGAACAGGCAGTTGCTCGGTTTCGAAGGACTGCCCAATCCCGGTTTCCCGCCACACGCCATCCCGATTGGGACCGCGCCACTGGGGCCAGTCGGCACCAACAACCGTCACGGTAATCGTGAGTATTAATAGCGGTAATAAAGTTTGCTGGTACTTTTGCGGTTTGTTTCGTCGCACTTTCATTGTTTTCTCCGAGGAATGGTACTGTT
>Ga0180438_10002127_pt1 | contig 33342 bp, 24 predicted proteins | sample SS_ome_12_FD_132455 | JGI IMG/M metagenome (GOLD analysis project Ga0180438, IMG submission 132455) | Hypersaline lake sediment archaeal communities from the Salton Sea, California, USA - SS_3_D_2 metaG | ecosystem: Environmental > Aquatic > Non-marine Saline and Alkaline > Hypersaline >... | reverse complement strand
CTAATGCTAATGCTAATGCTAATGCTAATGCTAATGCTAATGCTAATGCTAATGCTAATGCTAATGCTAATGCTAATGCTAATGTTGTTCCTTCTTGTCAGACACCAGTCGCCGAACAGACTGGTGGGAGTTGTGGAAGCTGTGGAAGTTCCTATGAATATGATTTCTAGATTACGTGGTTTTCAAATATTATTTATTACATAAAAATAGAAAGTGATTTCTATTATTTTATAATAAATAATATTCACTGATAATTCATTACAATTTTCGTTATACTAAAATAAGTCCGTTATTTGTCGAAAAATGTCCAGATTAATATTATAGGTAAAGTATAAGCAAATCAATGTCAGAATTAGGAAGTTTGTCCCCGAGCGTTTGGGGCCATTCAGGTTGGAAATTTTTATTCGCAATTGCAAGTGTTTATAGTCCCGACTGGGCTCCACCTGAAACTCGCCAAAGGTATTATACATATTTTAATAGCTTAAAGAGTGTCTTACCATGTGAAAAGTGTCGGCGACACTACAATGAATATTTTAATAACAAACCCTTGCCTTTCTATTTAGAAAATAGAGAAACCTTATTTCATTGGTTACTTGGTTTACATAATAAAAGTAATCCTGATACTATGTTACTCTCTAGAGAAGAAGCGGTTAAATATTACCTCAAAAAAAACAACTCAATCGAATATCCCCCCGAGAAAATGATTAAAAGTGCACCAATAACCAGACCGGATCATCCAAGATTAGCCCTAACTAAGCAACATAGTAAATGTAGTAACTGTCGTGACAAGTAATGTATAGAAAATGGTCTTTAAATTGTTTTCGTCAATGGGAAACAGAAATAGTTGCCTTAAAGAGTATGGTGTTTAGGTTTTTCTAATTCAGTTGAGTGTTGATCACAGTAATTACTTTCGATTTGTTTGATATTATCACAATGTTCGTTATAACACTTGTGAGCTAAACAATACTTATTCTCATGCGATGTAATGGCAAATCGGCATTTAGGGTAAGAACATTTATGGTCTTCGCAGAAATAAAGATCATTATCTACTAATGGATTAGTACATAAAGTAAAACTACAAATAAATTTACTGTTACTTGTATTGTTGTCAGGGCTGTTGCTAGTTATAGTTTTTCTATTTCTAGCAGTTTTAAGAGTTACTTTACTACATTTACTACAATTACACTGTTTATCTCTATATACCGGCATCTAATTATAATATATATAAATATTAGTCTGATTCATTCTTTGGAGATTACTCAATTATTCAAGCGCTCGAACCCATTTAGGGATATTTTCGGCATCACTTCCATCATCTACTCGGCTGGTCAGATCATGGATATCTTCATGACTAATAGCGGTGGGTAAAAAACGTTCAAATTCGTCAAGTCCAGCTTCTTCGATAAAGTCATTCATTGATTCTTCATAAGTATCTGGAGTAAAATCGTAATCTGCCATAGTATAAAGAAACTGTTTTTTATCAACAACTGTATCCATTTGATCTTCACTCCAACTTTGTTCTTCCAACTCTTCTGGAGTGTCAAAGCCTTCCAAAAAACTTTCCCATTGAGATCTGGTTATCGCGATGTCTTCTGAGGTTGGAGGGTCATCAAGTTCTGGATTAACAAAAGACCATTCATTTTCGGCAATAGTATTAGGTGTATAATCATGACGATCACTTCTTAGATCGAGATTTAATGGATTTATGGGTGAATGCTCCGTTTGGTCGATTCGATAAATTCCTTCCATTATTAATTCTCTATATCAATAATGGAAATAATTATTAAAAACTAACCACGTAATATCATAACCGATTGTATTTCATAACCACTGATAATTCCATAATCACTCAGTTTGGTACCATCATCTAGACGTTGACCTCGAAAAATAGATTTCGATGACATGTATCTGACACATCTCTTAATGATTCCAAATGTCTGACCTTGCTTCTTATGTTTTCGATTGTTTAATCAGAACTAAATTTTCGTTTGAGAATATCTCCAGTAATTAACTTTAATGAGATTTCAACTTCAGTTTGCGCTTCTTTATTCCCGCTCATCAGTCTTTGGATTATATATTAAAAATATTCAGGATTTTTTCGTTTATGCAACTGTATTTTGATGGGTGGTGTCTGCTAAGTATTCGGGAATGCTAATTTGCACTGATGTTTCTTTGTTTATTTCTTCTTCTGTCAAAAGAATAATATCAATTCCGGCTTCTTCAAGTAGTAATTTGGCAACAGTCCAGTTTTCTTTCCACCTAAACTTTCTCTCATTGGTTTCACAGGTAACCACTGTTCTAATACCACTTTGAATTAGACCACGAGCACAATCATAACAAGGGAAAAGGGTTATTACGGCTATTGATCCTTCTAATGCTGCACCATGTCGGCAAGCATTATATAACGCATTTCTTTCAGCATGTTCTACTAATTTATATTTAAGTGGCCGTAACCATCGTTTTGGGCTGGATTCTTTAATGCCACGTGGCATACCATTAAAGCCCATCGAAAGAATTTGATATGAATTAGGAGCCAGAAGAATAGCTCCCACTTGTGTTGAAGGATCTTTGGAGAAGATTTTGGCAAACTGTTGAGCTAATTTAAGATATTGGATTGCTTTCTTTTTATCAATCATTTACAAGTGAAACGGGTCCAGGAAATGGAATTTCCTTTATAAAAGTTTCAAAATCGCGATCATTTTTTATGCAAAGACAGATGGATTAATGAAACATTATAAACACCAATTTATCGGAGTCTTACCTAAATTTTGCAAAATGGTGTTACATTGACTAAAATGTTTGCATCCGAAAAACCCGTTTCTAGCACTCATAGGTGAAGGATGAACAGTTTCTAAGACTCGATGTTTGGTTAAGTCAAGCATATTTTTGTATGCTTTGGCGTGATTACCCCACAAAATAAAAACAACACCATCCATTCGTTTACTTATTGTTTGGATTAGAAGGTTGGTGAATGGCTTCCACACACTCATTTGACTACCAGCTTTAGAATGAAGAACCGTTAAACTAGTATTTAGAAGTAGTACACCTTGTTTGGCCCAGTTTTCGAGATTTCCGGATTTAGGCCTTGTAAATCCAGGAATATCAGTTTCTAACTCCTTAAATATATTAACCAAACTAGGAGGAACTTGTATACCATCATTAACAGAAAATGCTAGCCCATTAGCTTCGTTTTTCTTGGAAAAATATGGGTCTTGTCCTAAAATAACCACTTTTAGACTGCTCATTGGTGTTAATTCAAATGCACGAAAAGTATTGCCGTATGGGTATGGAAGTACTTGAGCATTTTCTTCATTGATAGTTTTGACTAAATAATTATTGATGGGTTGGAGGGAAGTAATAAAATCGTTTCCGATGAAAATTGGCCAATGTGTAGTAATAGCCTTAAAAAGATCCACATATTTATTCCGTAATATACGAACTTTCTTTGTTACTTTGGGAGGCGGGTCGCCATTTTCCGGTACCGGTACCGGAGGAGGATGTTCTAGTGGTGGAGAAGTTGTCGGTATTTCTTCAATAATTTCATCTTGTTTGGAGAGAACAAGATCATTGAAAATAATCTCATTCTCATTGACCTTGCCCTCCGAAATAATTTCATTATTAGAAATGGGCGCTATTTTGAGGGGAATAACCGGTGTTACTTTTACATTATCAACTAATGTCGATGTTACTTTTGCAGTAGTGGTTGGTTCCATAATCATTTTAGTTGTGGGATGATTATTTTTTGGATTTTCGGATATTTTTTTATTCTTGAGAACTTCGATTAATTTATTTAAATCATAATGATGTTTTACTTGGTAAGGAAAAACTGGTAATACTGTTCCTAAATTTAATCTTTCATTGTGATAATAATTGGGTTCTACTTGTTTGTCAAGATTAATAAGTGTTTGACCACGATAATCAACGACTAAAACTTTTATTTTATAGAGCGAAAAATATTTCTTGGCAAAATTTTCCAACTTCATTAAATATTCATCATTTAAACCAACAGGAAACGCGATACTAGACACCTTGTTAAGAGAAGCGCAAACTGAATTCAAAACCTTTTCAAACCATCTTAGTCGGAGCGTTGGTGTATCATTATGATATTTAGAAGGTCCATTAAAAACCTGACAATAACCATTTATGATACAAGGTTGCCCTGAAGAACCTTCAGCTAAATGATAAGTTTCAGTTTTTGGTCGCTTTACATTATTGGGTTTTGAATAAGGGAACTGTTTCCAAATAAGGTTATCATTGTCTTTATCAGTAATGGCGGTATAGCAAAAGTTGAAAAGATATTTGACCTGACAAGTGATCTCTGCTGGCATAAAAATTAAAATATTAAACTTTAATTCAATTTTTATTTATTATGCTTCACCATGCTTTTATTCAACGCCAATCAATTAGACTATCAGTATCAAATGAAAGTTATTTAAATGGAAAAATAGTTGACATGAATATTATAGTATAATAATATATATTAATTATGGGTATTGGTGGCGCCTGTGATCTATGTGGAAACCCAGGTCGTGTGATAGATGTATATACACGAACAACTCTATGTCCGGAATGTGAAACCGGGAAGACTCCCACCGATCACAAAGATGAAAAACAATCATCCAATCTGAAGTTTTACTGTACAAAATGCCTTATAATAAAATCACCTCCACTTAGTTATAATTTTTTCATTGGTAGTACTCCTTATCATCCATGTAATGATGGACATAATTTTAAGCTACTTAAATAGCGCTATGCAAAAACAACAGAGTTTTTCAACAGGGGTCCCTATAGATTTGTTTGCACGTGAATACGGTTGCTGAGCTTATAAAGGATAAGCTATTTGACTATGTCCAAGAACGGTAATTGTGATGAATGATCACTGACTAAATACGTGGAATCCCCACACCTCTATCTTTTAATTATAATTGTTTTTCTTTAATCGATTAGACTATCAGTATATTCAATAAGATTTTCATAAACTTTATTTAATGTCGGCAAACTAACATTACATTTGGTGTCAAAATCATGACGATTTATCTTAATATTGTGCATTTTGGTGACAAAATAAATACAGCCACATGCAATTGCTTGTGGAGTATTTTTTGTCAAAATTTTAAGTTCGTTTACTTTTTTTTCAATTCGAGAAATTTGTTCTAATATTTCGGAACCAGTAATTCCCATAATTCGACAGAAACTATCAATATAGTCGCCGGAATTAACAATGTATTGGTGATGGGCAATATCTAAAAGATGACTGTGTTGTAAAACACTAAAGACCAAATTAGCAGCTTTAGTAAAATCACTAGTATTAATGCTGATACCATCACAGATATCATCAGGTGATCGACGAATTCCATATTCTTTACAAGCGATCAGAATAATTACAGCTAAAATAGCACTATGACAATCCCCTCTTGAACTCTTTTTCTTTTTATAAATAGGTTGCAATTCAATAAATTCTACGTAAATTTGTTTCGTAAAATCTATTACATTGCCTGGTAAATTACAGAGACTACCAAAATATGCAATATCATGTAAACGGGAGTTTAAACTTTTCTCGTGGTGTGGCACCATCCAACTGCTTAATTGGTGAAAACGTTGAGAATATCGGTCACCAGTATTACTAGTTTTCATAAAGGTATGAGCAGAAGTTTCTGGTAAATAAGGATTAATTTGTAAACTACAACGAGGATTAGCACTAGTGGTCGAATCGTTTTGATAATTTTTCCATTCTCCGCCTTCGTCAAACGTACTTTCCAATAAAGAGAAACAATTTGAACATACATAACAACCTCCTTGTAATTTTACATTCGTACTATGGCAATTTGGACAAGGATTGGAATCAGTCAAATTTCGCTTATATCTAGTATTACTTTTAGTTACTGTCAAATGTTGGGTTGCCACTGGTTGCAAGATTTCACGAGATTGATCTGCAACTCTGGTCACTATAATGTCGGATTGTCTTTTCTTTGGATCAACATCTATGTCTTTTTCGTCCAATAAATGATCTCCATTAGAAATAGCTGTCATTATACTAGAAATTTCGTGGCTCAGTTCGCTTTGTGAATTGATGGTGACTTTGTCACTTAATTCCTCTGTTTTTGCAGCTTCTAATGTTAAAGTAGACATTACTTAATTTCTATAAAATATAGTTTTTTAACTTCCAAATCAATTTTTTATTTTACTAAATTTAGCTAGACTAAATTAGTCTCTAGCCTAATTCTAGTACCCTATTAGGTGCTTTAATATCAAGTTTTGAAAACGTAGTTTCAAGGCAATACTAGACTTAGTTAAAAAGAAAAAATGATTTTAAGACACTTAGGTATAATAACTTATCTTACTTTACCCTATAAATGGAAAGGTTTCACGATCAAAACGGTAACTCATCACAATATGGAAGATGGGGATTATATAGTGCTGGTAAGTGTGCCCAACTACTCATATTCCACGGCATCCAATTTGGACGAATAATACATGGGTCACCACGAAGATCATAGCTCATTCCACGAGTAAAACGAAGTGGTTCAAGTGTAGAACCAAAGTATATCAAAAAGATGAAGAAAACAATTAGAAGAAGAAACTCAAACATATAAATAAAGTATATTAATAAGCCAGGTTTCTGGCTATGCAAAGATGAAATCCTCCTTAATTATAAGACATGTCATCTTATTCTCGAAGCTGACAAATGTGCATCAAGTTCAGGAACTATTAGCGATATTTTAGAGGAGGTAATCCCTTTGACATTCGTAATGCTGATTGCTGTGCAGCATAATTTTTAGTGGCTTCTTCTTGTCGAAGGCGTGCCTCCATGACTTCCTGTTGAGTAAAAGTTCTAGTAGCTGATATCATTCGATATCTTTCGAAAGTGGTTCGATTGATTCGAGCAACAAGTTTATCAAATTCTTTTTCTAACATGGAAAGTTTTTCGTCATTGACATATTCATCAAAATCGTCAAGTTGGACCAACATTGAATCTAATCGCTTCAAAAATTTAATATATTCACGCTGCATATCATGAATTTGCTGATACCAATCTTTATTTTCGCGAATATCTTCTGGCATTGTAACTAAAGTCGTCCAACGACCACCATTTGAAATACAATCTTGTTGATTGAAAACTTCAGGATTACCATCACAACGTGGACCAACTGTCAGAGCATAGATTCGACTAAGAGCATAATCCATGCTGTTTTCAATTTGGGCAATTAGCTTTAATCTTCGAACATAATGGTCAACAATCATATCACAAACTTTCTTTTTGGTGGCTGGATTATCATTAACAATTCCAAGTGTATAACGGACATTATCAATTTCCTGTTTTCGAAATTTGGTTAATTTGTCATTATATAGTAAAGCCACCTTGTTACAAAAGTTTTCATCCAAGAATTCATAAGTATAATCATCTCTTAAATTCTTAGCACGATTCTGAATCCCTTTTATAATATTCAAGGCAGATTGATTGTAACTAAACACTGTTTTAGAGTTAGACTGCCCCATTTTCACTATTCACTATATTCAATATATCAAGAAAAAAAATTTGTTAACTTTTATAATTAACTTTTCATATTCCCTAATGACCAATATTAAAATTTTGAACTACAATGTTTCTAATTTCGCTATACAAGGAAAACGTCGAGGTGTATGGGCTATCAATCCAATCTATCCGCGTACTCCTGAACGATTTACCTTTTTATCAAGTTATCGTGATCTTGGAACTGGCAAGCCTCCTAACTTATATGGAAGTACGGATTACCAATCAGAAATACCATTAGACAATATTGTAGACTATTTACTTGCAGTTTATAGAGAATATGACATCATCAATTTGATCGAGGCCAATCAAGATTTAATAAATAGATTAAAGTATGCGATAAGTTCAGAAGGTCCAAATGGAGAATCCACCCATTACATTCTTAGATTTTGGGAACCAACCATGACTGAAGCCCTCTATTTAGTTATTCGAAAGACACTACCATTGATTGATGCCTTTTGTCTTTCGATGTCATCAACAATCAATCCAAAGAAAAAAGCAATCGGAATAGTCGTTTTTGAACAATTCGTATTTGTCGGTGTTCATCTTATGCATCCAATAACTGAATCCAGAGATGAACGTTTAAATGTACTGGAAATTCTAAAAATGAGTTTAATGCACATTTTTAACAAACTTGACCAGATGGCAATTATAATCGGCGGTGATTTCAATAGCGAGGAACCATTGACACAATTTTACAAGAATAAGCAATTGTGGCATAATAGTCCATTAGATTTAAAAACAGCTTATACTATGGTTAAATCCCATTACTTTAAGACTGAAGGCGAAAGACCATTACAATTTGCTTATGATCGTTTTTGTTGGACACCTAAAGTTAAAGTAACAGAATTACCTGAAATCGACTGGTCCAGTGAAAATCGTCATTTGCATTTGACTGGTCAGATGTCAGATCATTTACCAGTAGAAGCAACATTTAAAGTTCCAACTAAATCGGGATTCGATCCAACAAACTATAATGAGTTCTTCCTCTTACGGGATCATTATTTCACCGAAACGCAAACAATAGAACATGGAGCATATATTATGGATTTTTATCCATTTGGTGTCGATCAACCTAATCTTGAGGACAATACTTATACAAGAATTTTTGATAAACACTAAACTTGTGTTTATTATCTACCATATTATTATATATTTTATTATGTCTGTTACAGAGTTACTTCCTGGATCACTTTTTATGACTGATTACAAAAATGGTGTAATAGTTTATGGCAATAATACTAAGGATTATAAAGATACTTTCAAGAGCTTGGGTGGAAAATATAATCCCAGAATCAAATTGGATAATATAACCGGCTGTTGTTGGGTCTTTTCTAAGGCCAAAGAAAACGATATTAAGAGGAGTTTTTCTATTCCCACTGAGAATAACCAGTCTATGTCACAAGATGAAACAACTTTGACTGATATACAGGAAATTCACGTTGGTCCTGATCTTAAACTTATCACTCACTTGGGTAAACAGCTAGTATATGGTAATACTTTTAGATATAGGGATCTTTTTAGAAGACTGGGTGGCTCTTGGAGTCCAATGAAAAAATTAAGCGGAAAACAGGGATGTTGTTGGATTATCGACAATCCTAATACGGATGAAGTTGTCCAACAGTTAAGGAACTCTATCTTAGCTTTTATTAGCCAAGAAATTGTTGCCAGGTTAGTACAAAAACCAACTGAAGTTCTTGATTTTCTTTTCAAGAAAAACGAGGATCCACCTGGCCCAATTGCCGCGAGACGAGCTGAAATTAAAAGAGATTTTGATGCAACAGTCTGGCCAAAATACACTAGCGATGAATATAAGTCTCTTCGGTTAGAATGGCTGAAAGAAGCTGGCAAAATAATTATCAACCAAAAATAACACCAAAAATATTCAAAATATGCTTACACCTTCGATTATCTTATATGAAAAATTCGGATTCGTTGACGTTTGCATAATAATTATTTTTCTAAAAGCTTTGAAATAATTATTATATGTATGTGAGTATGGAGTTTAGCGAACTCGATCATTGGAATATCGGACGGTCTTTTAACGGTTGGGTTTAAAGCAATTACTTGGAGGAAGAGAATAACAGGGCGGATTGACTAAATTTTGACTAAATTGGTGTTCCCATTCTTCAGTAAACTCTCGTTTGGGTTGTTGTTCAAGTAATCCGCGATCATTATATACCAAGTTTTCCACCGGATTTTGCTCTCCACACGCCTGTAAATTACCAGTGAAAGGATTATTAGCTTCTACTTCTTTGATTTTGAGCATATTATTTAGAGTATTTAGGGCATATTGATGATAATTGACTAAAGTTGAAAACTCACTAAAGCGAATTTTTTGGCGATTGGCATTAAGAAATCCTATATTTTGCATTAAATTATCTCGAAGGCTATTAAGTTGTTGTGGACTTAACGTAGAATTAAAGTTAAGAGGAGTGAAGGAGGAATCAGGAATTAGTTGGTCGATAGGTTTCTGGGAGTCTAAGCGAAATTGGTTTTTCCCATGTCCACGAGAACGATCGGAATAACTATATGGATTTTGACTTGCCATTAGATTTCAGTCTATATATATTATCTCATAAAAAATAACTCCTAGGATAGAAATACAAACAGATAATTCATTAGATCTAATGAATTATCCGTCACAAAATCAAAACATCGTTAGTTAAGCTGCCTTTTTCTTACGTCCTTTGGTACCAGTTGTTCGGGTGGCAGTGGTTTTAGTTTTAGGTAAAATTTCGGTATATTCGAAATAGGCATATTCGGGGTCATAATCATGTAAGAAATGCAGAAGTATATCAATTTGTTCGCAAATGAAAGTCGTAAATTGGCTTTTACCTGAAATCATTCTATCGGAAGTTTCTGAAACTACAGACCAATTATGATTAGGCATCGCAGTGATTGTTAACAATTCTGGGGCATCTCTAGGCATTATTCCATTATAAAAAGTAGGTATTTGTCTAGCTCTCATTGCTAAATGCGAATAAATATGGGCTAATCCCGGACTAGCATCCGATTCTGGAAAATCAAATGTACTACAATCACGGTATGTCCTTCGGTGCTTACCTGGCCCCTTTTTAATAACTGCTAATAAATAATTATTAAGTTTAAATACAGGTATAGGAGATCTAGCTAACTTACCATAGTTTCCGTGGGCGATACTAGACAATTGCCGTTGATAAGATCCAGATGGACCTCTAATAACTGGTTCTTCATAACTTGGAATGACGGCATTGACTTGTTTATATTGAATTTGCCCATCACTGGTAACAGTGATGCGAATTACTCCAGTGCGTCTTTCCGGATTACTATTTTCATATAAAAATTGTAACTCTACGTTAGATGCTCCGGGTTGTAGTTGACTATGTAAGAAATTTCCACATTTACAAACTTCGATTTTGGCTAGTGACTTATATTCTAACATATGCGCCAAATATTTTATTAACAATAAACGTATCTGATTTGTCTCTGGTGGAAACTCATTAACTATCAAATAATACATCGCGTCCAGCAATTTAATATCCCTGTCTTGTAAAAAATTACGATATAGTTCGTACTTGTTATAAACATTATTATTGATTTTTGAGAAATATTCATTTAACAACGCAAAAGCCTGCTCTGTTACAACTGGGGGAACGTCTTGGTCAGGCAAATCAACATGGGGAGTTGGTGTTGGTGTTGGTGTTGGTGTCGGGGTAATGACCTTTGTTACCGATATCCAATTATTGATATCAATTGGTCTGAGCGATTTAATGACTGTTTCTGGCCAAATGTATTTATGATAAGTAGAAGAGTCTACATATTGAACATAATTCGGATGTAATATATAAAAAGTGTCACCATTTAATGTCATAGGTATAATAATGTAGTTTTCTAAGGCATATTCTTTTTGACGATAGACACCAGATAATAATCCCATTGTATAACCCACCAATTCTGTTAATAAGTCGGTTGGTAAATTGAAACTTAATGTTTGTTTTACTCGGTTAACTAATTTTTTTAAGGGAATTATTGGTTTTTCTAAGCTATATTCTTTAACTAAAATATATTTCAAAAGTGTCACAAGTTGTTCAGCAATAGTTTTAAAAAATGACAAGTAAAAAGTTGAATAGTCTTTTTCATTCATGATCCATGCAACCAAACTTGTAGATCTTTCGTCTAATTGTAAATCACCATAATATCTTAACTGTTCAAGAAAACTAACATCTGTTAAATAATAACGACCTGATGTCGCACCAACGACAATTTGGTCACCCCATCCCAAAGATTTCAAATTGTCATTTTCAGTTAGCACTCTCCTTCTTTGTCCAGTTTCTATAAAATAATTAGAACCTTCACGACTTATATTAATGGATGGGGGTAAATAAGGACATTTAGTACCGCAATTACTATAATAACAGTCTCTAGAAAAGTCTTCATTATTGGTTCTATCTTTAGATGCTAAATAAAGAGGACAATCAACTGCCACGTTATTCAAAATTTTTTCGACCTGTTTAATGTTACAATCCTTCTCTAACGTTGTCAAATAATTTAAAACATCACGGGTAAAATTGCAACCGTCCGGATAATCATAACGACTACAAATTCGTGGCGAACCACCAAAAATCTCATCATCCTGTGTCCCAATTATTTGGTCTGAAATAGGTATAGTAGATATAAATGCAGGTTCAGGTGTTATCGGTAATGTAAGCGAAGCTGGCCCAGAAAATGAAATTTCTCTTGTAATAGGAGTAAGATTTGAGGGAGGAGTCAATTCTTGTGGACAATTAGAAAATTTAGTAGTGCTATGGAGATAACAATAAAGGAACATTGTTACATTTTTCCAATCATAGTCTCCTAACGGAAATCCATCATGAGAGCCCTGTCGAGAACCACGTCCAGCAATCTGATCAAGACGAGTAAAATTATACCAAGGTTCATAAACATGAATATATCGGATAAATCGGAAATCAAGACCCTCTGTTATTGTAGATGTTCCAATTATGACTTTGATTTCTTCACCATAACGATTATTTTCAGCTCTAAGTACCGATAAATATCGACTTACTTCTTCACTACTTTTAACACCTAAAATATAATAGGCTTGTTTAAAAGTGTGAGTCGTTGCATCATGCTCATTTTCTAACCGATTACAAATACTACAGACTCTCCTTGTCGGAGGTTCTTTCCATAAACTTCCTCCAGGATAGCGACGATATCCTATCTCTTCTAATGCTAGGGCTATTAAATAACATCCTATCAACGCATATTTAGAATAAATGAGGTTAATACCTCCCGGTTTATTGTTCCTGGTTGCGACAGCATTGAGGACTTGGAAAAGATTAGCCATTTTGGCTGAATAATTTTCGATTTGATCAGGATCTAAAAAACGACCAGTAACATTTTCTTGTCGATAACTAAAATTACTTAAATGATAGCCTTTGTCATCGTAATTAAATAACTGTTTGAAAAAAGTATCTGCCTTATATTTAATCAAATATTCTTCGGTTGTACCATCAGCATTTGTTTCTTGTAAAAAAGCCATTTCTCCTTCGTCCATTATAAGACTCTTTTTCAAAGGGTAGGCAAAGTTACAACGAAATTCCAATTGAGTACGACTTTCACCACTTTCAACTTTACCAGTCACAATTTGGCCCACTGTTGTTTTACTTGACCGCAAATATCTCTGATATTGAATATAGCGCCAATATTCACGATCTTGTTCAGAGTTAACACTAGAACGACATCCTATCAAATTAAGGGATGGTGAGTTTTGTAAAGAAGGATTGAGAGTCAAAATTGTTGGTTCGATACCTGGAAGTCTGATAAGATCCCGGTCTTCTTGGTTGGGATGTTCCTTTAAATCCCATATAACGCGAGGAAAATTTGAAGTATCACCCTTATATCTTGAAATATATCCAGAAGCTGCTCTCGATAATGCCTTCTCATTTGGTATCCCACCTGAAAATAGCTCTTCTGTTGTAAGTTCGTTTTTACCATCATTAACTCTTAAAATATTAAGTAGATATTTGATACTATCTGGACGATCTCTCATAGGAGTAGCAGTTAAAAGAATTACTTTAGAGCCTCCAATACTTAAAAGAACTCGTTTTAGTGCTTGATAAGTTTTGAGACCTTCCAGTTTGCTTTTGGATCCAGGTACAGTAATTCGATCAAGATCCTTCAAAAAACTAGGATACTCGTTCTTGAGTCCGGAAGTAGAATCAATCTTAATCAAAAAAATCAAAATCGGATCACCTGATAATCTAGTTTCAGCTTCTTGACTTAAATCAACTGATTTCAGAAAATCAATTGTTAAAGATTTTCCATTCTCAATAACATTAGTCAGATTACCTATTAAAATATCTCGATCTTGTTCTGATATTAGTTTCATTTCATTAAGAATATTTTCGTATAATTCCACAAGTTCCAGTTTAGAATTAGTGTATTCCTCTTCTAAATAAACCAACACACGCTTCAGTTTCTCAATTTCGATTATCAATTTGTTATCGCCTATCACTCCGTAATTACTCAATAGTTCCTGTTGCTCTAATCGATTTAACGTAATTTTCCTCTTCGTATTAATAATTTTAATACGTAAACGTTCAGCCTTAAACATAAGTTTACTATCAAAAACAACATCAGTTTCCAAACTGGGTGTAATATCATCTACATCATCTTTGATACGCGTTGATTCAGTAATATCTGCAGCTTTTTCGATTGTTTCAAGACCAGCAAAGTTATGAGCCTCATCAACAATAAAAATACAATTAGCAAAGTAATCATCCAAAAACTGGTTCTTCTTTTCTAATTCGTTTACTAATCCATGAAACTTGGTAAAACCATAAAATTCATAAATGTTACCCACGTTCTTTTTTTGACGTTTCAAATTTACACTATAACTATATTCGTCTATCATTCTAGTACTCAAACCACTAGAATATGTCTGCCCTAAACACTGACTAGAGCCAGATGGTAAATAATTATTAATCTCCTCTAACTCTTTGGCAACGTCGTGCATTTCTCTAGTAAAGATACCTTGAACATGAGGGCCACTTCTACCTAGAACAATAATACGACCACCTGTTTCGCTAACATAAGGTCTCATTTGTTCTGCGATTTGTAAAGCAGCGCATGTCTTACCACTTCCAGTCCCATAAAAGAGAAGGAGTCCATTATATGGCGTATTAGGACTTAGGAAATTTTTAACAAACATTTGATGGGTTCCAATTTGATAAAGTTTAGGTAAATTTTGGCGATTTGTATTTGGTGTTAGATAAAACTCCGCTTTATCAAAAATTTTTTGATGAAAGTCATCACTTTCAATATCAGGATAATAATTCAAACTCTTTAAAGGCATTTTTTCTGATGATGCCATCTTATTTCTATAATACTTTATTTTAAATTTGCAGTCAAGTTAGAATTCTATGCTTAAATCACACAACAATCCATTTGAATTTTTAGAGAATAGCCAAAAATACACTCTTCCTAATTTTTAGAACAAAAACAATGATAGTTTTGAGTTTTGAATCGATGAGAGAGTTGAAGATTGAAGTTTGAGAGAGTTGAATTCATTAAACTTATACTCTCTTATACTTTATTAAGGTCATTAATACACTCTAATAGGACATTGATAATCTATATTAGGTATAAACTCGCTTAGGAAATGACCATATTGAGTTGAACTGGTTCACTGCCGGTCGCATATAGTGAACGTAGTCTTGAAATTTTCGATTTGTGGCAACAGTGCGCATAGCAAGCAAAGCTTGCTATGCTAGTCCTTCAGATCCGTGCGAACTGAGAGAGTCGAAAAGGGAGTTGAAGATTGAAGTTTGAGAGAGTTGGATCTGTAATCTGGCGTACCATATTAAGACCTTGATGCACCCTATTTGGAATAAATGAGTTTAGAAAATAAACATACAACATCTCATTCCATAATGGGAAAGATTTTACTCTAGAAATTCACATTAGCCCATTGTCAATTGCAACTACCTTTCGACCATGTAAATCTAGAAAGACTTGAACACGTTCAAAGCTATTTATTGTATGAGGAAATCACTCATCTAATATTATTATAATACATTAAAATCGTTTATCAATAGCCTATTAATAAACAATATTAAGAACTTTGGTATGCCATATAAAGGAGAATAAACTAAACTCACGGATTAACAGAGAGTTAAATCATCAGTCTAATATTTTCCCATTAAGATCGTTAAAGTGCCCTAATAGGACACTTGATAACTCATATTAAGGACTTTAGTATATTATATTAGTACAAAGTAAGTTAGTAAGTTGAGTTTGAAAATCGAGAGCCATGAGATAAAGCACTCTCACTTTCACTATATATTTAACTTCCAATTATTTAGAAATTAAATATATATTCAATATATATTCAAATTTTTTCAAGGGGAGGGGGATTCTGTCCGTAGGAACAATATTTGCCGTAATTTGTTAGTCACGTACATATTAGTAGAATCAAATGTACGTGACTCGTAGAGTGTAGAATGTCGTAAAAAATCGTAAAACTTCGTAAAATATCGTATTTTGGTGTAAATGGAATTATAACATGTAAAATATATTTTACGACATATTCATTTATAATTACGACAAAATACGAAAATTATTTAAGATAAAATAATGGTTATATTGATATATTACTCAATAATGAATATAGGAAATTATAAAAGTCTTTATGTCTGTCCACGCTGTAATCACAAAACTGGAAAAAAGACAGATATGAGTCGCCACCTTCACCGGATAAGATTGTGTCCAAATAGAAATGATCTAGAATTGAATGAGGAAATAATACAATATGTCTTACGACATCACGAATACCATCATCCCAAACTAGAAACTGGTCAAAATATCAACAACTTTAATATGATGGTTGGAGTTGTCAACAGTACCGAAACACTAGATAAGCTCAAACTCCTATCCGATCATCAAAAAGTCGCCATCATGGATATCGAGAACGATTTGGAAAAAAAATATGAGTACCTGGTCAAACGTTTAGAGAATAACGAACCAACCTGTGCCTATCTCTTGACACTAGATGATCTTTTCAATGTTATCAATAATTGTACTCAACGAGAAACGGGAGAGCCAGAACGTTTCAATGTTTTTTTTGACAAGGTCATCAATCGACTTAAACTATTCAGAGGTCGAAGCTGGGAAACCTTCCTAGAGGATGCCGGCATTAAACAGTTAGTTAGTTTGATCAAGAGTTACTATCTTGATTCATACGAGATTTATCTAATCCGAAACATTCATAGTACTAACGGTGTTAGAGTAAATCGCTGGCAACTCAAGGATCACTTGAGCGTTTATTACCGATTTCTATCATGTTTTGACATAGATCCGCATATTATAACATTGGAGGACGATGAAGTTATGGGATATCAACTGGTTGGAGGTCGATCAGACTTTCTATCGACCACTTACCAAAAACTATACAACGACGAGAAAAAAGAGCAGAAAGAGTCAGTGGCCAAAAGTATTAAGAAGAAGATTATTAACATCGTCAAAGACAATAGTGTACAGAATGTTAAAACCCTAGATAAAGCCATTATCGAGTTATTGAAAATAGATCAAGTTTTCAGAAAAGAACTGCTAAAGACCAAACAAATAACGTGAATACTTAAAGACTGGTCGATTTACATTCCTGATTTTTAGAAGCTTTTAAAAAATTAATAGTATATGCCATAAAATAGTCCTATTAAAATTTTGAACAGTTGTAACTGCTTCTCTTAGATCCAAAGATAACATTATTTTTAAACAATCTAATAGTTTAGAAATAATGTTTATTTCTAAACTAACGACCTATTTTATTTAATTTTTGACCAGTCTTATTCAATATAGGGGAATATTCATTGATGTACCGAATCTGTTATTTATCTTAGATTGAACAGCTTTAATTTAACACATCGATTATTTCTTGGATATTATCTCAAAAAATGTTCCAATTATTCAGAAAAATTAACAGATTCAAATTTTTTCAAGGGGGGGGACTTATGTTCGTAGAATTAATATTCACCGTAATTTGTTAATTATAGTACATTTGATTCTACTAGTTTGTACATGATTCGTAGAGTGTAGAATGTCGTAAAAAATCGTAAAACTTCGTAAGATGTCGTATTTTGGCGTAACGATACCAAACACAGGCAATTTCTTAGAACAACTCTGCGAGTTAAATCAATTTGATACATAACTTTGGGAGTAGTATAGTAATCTGTAACCCTCAGAAGCTTTGCTTCTAGAAGTTCGACACTTTGTGTCTTACAGCAAGCTAAACTGAGTTTGAGAGAGTTGAACTCATTAAACTTATACTCTTTTATACTTTATTAAGGTCGTTAATACCTCCTAATATAGATTATCAATGTCCTATTAGGAGGTATTAACGACCTTAATATATCCTAATAGGACATTGATAATCTATATTAGGTATAAACTCGCTTAGGAAATTAAAGTTTGAGAGAGCTGAAGTTTGAGAGTTGAAGTTTGAGAGAGTTGAATTGGTTCGCCGCCGGTCGCATAATTCGCTTGCGCTCATTATGCTTGGCGCTCACTCATGTGAGTTTCTAAAATTGGCCTTTGGCCAAGCTCACTCCGTTCGCAAATTTTAAAAGATTCCAAAATTTTGGAAACTCTGTGTTTTTTTTGTGAGCGAAGCGAACTGATCCGAAGGATCAGTTTCTAAATATTCGGAAGTGACGTCAATGTGAGCATCAAGCACATTCTTGACGAAGTCTGAGGAACGTAGTGAACAGTGCGCATAGCACAAGATTTGCTTTGCAAATCGGGCCCGGCAAGCTTTGCTTGCCTCGAGCGAAGCTTGCTAGTCTTTTCAGAACCATGCGAACTGAGAGAGTTGTTAAATTAAAGTTCGAGAGAGTTGAACTCATTAAACTCATACTCTCTTATACTTTATTAAGGTCGTTTAATACCTCCTAATAGGGCATTGATAATCTATATTAGGTATAAACTCGCTTAGAAAATTAAAAATTGAGAAAGCTAAATCAAAGTTTGAGAGTTGAAGTTTGAGAGGGTTTGACTCTGCGGGTTATTAAGCAGAGCAGTTCGACTTGCACATCAAGCTGGAAGCGTATCATGTTGCTTTGAAAATTTCGTTTCAAAGCTTTATACTCTACAAATGTAATAATTTATTATGCTATTGATATGTCATATTAAGGTTGTTAACATGTCCTAATAGGCAACTGATAATCAATATTAAAGGCTTAGGTTACATCATATTATTCAACATTGCGTATAGCCTGATTTTTATTTCTCAGATATTACTGTAAAAATATTCTAAATATTCAGAAAAAATAATAAATCCAAATTTTTTTCAAAGGGGAGGGGGGCCTCTGTTCGTAGAAACATTATTCACCGTGATCTATTAATTATAGTATATTTGATTCTACTAACTTGTACATGATTCGTAGAGTGTAGAATGTCGTAAAAAATCGTAAAACTTCGTAAAATATCGTATTTTGGTGTAAGTATACCAATACAAGCAATTCTTAGAATAATTCTGCGAGTTAAATCACCAAACCCAATACTCTCTTATATTATTAATATATCCTAATAGTTACATTTAGGGCTTTATTATATACGATTTCGCCGAAACTGTCATAAATTGTGTGACCAAAACAAACGAGTTCTCTGGACTATATTAGGATATATAATATAACTGAGCTTAGGAATCATCACAGTAAGTCGTCACTGACTGCGAGACTAAGTGACGTAGCCATCATTCTTTGAATGAGTGGCGTGGCCCTGGAATCTACAATTCTGTGCAACATACGGTTGAGTCGCCAAGGGCAGAGAGACTCTGTCTCTCTTCGCGAAGCTATCATTCAAAGAATGAGTGACAAAGTCATCAACCTTTGGTTGAGTCGTTGCTCTGCAACTGGCATTTTGTTTCGCAAACTGAGTGGTGTAGCCCTTGAATCGTAGATTCTGTGCAACCTACGGTTGAGTCTCTCTTTGCAGACTAAGTTGAATCGAAAAGAGATTACTCTCTTTGGTATTAATACATCATATTAAGGTCGTTAATGGCCTAATTTGATATATTAGATATCCTCTATTATCCTAGAAATGTATTACTAATTCATATAAAAGGCTTTGATGCACCCTAATAGGATATATTAATACAAACTTGCTTAGGGATTTAACAGAGAGTTGAATTGGTTCCTCGGACTTTGCACAGCTCGCTACACGAGCTAAGCTCCACAAGCTTCACTTGCTTGGTCCAGATGCCGGTTCTGAAGGACTAGCGAGCTTCGCTCGAGGCAAGCAAAGCTTGCCGGGCCCGATTTGCAAAGCAAATCTTGTGCTATGCACATAATTCGCTTACGCTTCTCAGACTATGCACCGACAAAGTTGGCGCAGATATGTATGGCGTTCACTCTCATGATATTCTAAATATTTGGAAGTCACATTACAGTGAGCATCGAGCATTTCAGCACGAATTGCATATAGCGAACGCAGTCTCGATTTCTGGCAGCTGTGCACATAGTAAGCTTTGCTTGCTAGTCTTTCAGAACCATGCGAACCGAGAGAGTTGATACTATAATTGTCATTAGTTATAGTAGGACAATTAGAAAAGAAAGTTTTTAAAATCGTCAAAAGCTTTAGAAGAAATACCACTTAAAATATATAAAATGACTACAATCGAAAAAAGAGAAAGAGAAAGAGAAAATGAAAATAGTGTAGATAATTGCGATCTCTTAACTAAATTGGTTATTGATTACCGTGAAAAAGCTTTAATGGACACTTTGAATCAAAAGAAAATCCGATTTCAGTCCAAGAACTTAGAAGTAGCTGATATTGAAATTTGGCATAACGGGCGACTGATCTTTCTAATCGAAAGAAAAACAGTTGCAGACTACTTAAATTCTATTTCGACCCACCGTCTTAAAAATCAATTAGCTAGAATGAGGACTCTAAGTAATACAAGCGGGGCTCGTGTCATTGTTCTTTTGGAGGGCAGTTTATTTCCACAGTTTGGCAGTTGTCTAACAGAAATACCTTTACATATATATAATTCACTTTTAAATAGAATGTTAGCGGAAGATATACCAGTTATAAGAGCAGAGACTATAGGTGAAACAGTTACTTGGATTTCCAAAATAATGGATAAAATTGGTGATTTTATTACGCAAGTTGGCAATCCATCTGGCGAACCTATGCATTATTTAGAGACAATTAAAGTTAAAAAAAGTGAAAACGTTGATGAAAATAATTGTTATTTACTTCAATTACGGCAAATACCGGGAGTTTCACAACAGGGTGCTTTAGCAATTAGGGAGCACCATTCTAGTTTTCCTAAGTTAATTGATAGTTATCGTGCATTGCCAACTGAAAAAATGCGAGATAATATGTTAGCTAAAATAGTAGTGGGACAAAGGAAATTAGGACCAGTACTCTCAAAAAGAATCCATCAGTTTGTTATGAGGGAGAACCCAGCTTCCCCCTAAACCCCCTCCTATTTTAAGATGAGTGATCAAGAATCAAACTTTGAGAGAGTTGAATTAAAGTTTGAAAGTTTCAGGGAGTTGATTAAAGATTGAGAGAAATGAATCAGTAATCTGGTGTACTATCAATATACTATATTAAGATCTTAAATATACCTTAATATATCATATTAGGACCTTGATGCATCCTATTGGGATAAATGAGTAAAATTTCAGTAAAACTGAAATGGACTATTTTCGTGTAACGAAAATTTTGTTAAACAAAGAGAGTTCGAATCAAACTTTGAGATGAATTCGATTTTCCCAAAAATTAGGAACAAAACAAGAGAATGTATATTCTTGCCACTTACTCCAAGCATACCTATTAATTAACAACTTATCTTGTTCGGCAAAATCGAAACTTAGCTTACTATAAGACACAAAGCTTCTGAGGGTTACAGATAAGTCCAAGATCTAGTGAACAAGTTCAGCGAACCCGCTAAATTGATTGCCTTGAAACGTAGTTATACAGAAAGCGAAGCTTGCTTGAAATGTAATCAAATAGACCTCACTGCTAACCAGAGTAACGTGTTCTTTCAATTATGGACAGAGAAGACGGTAAATTAGACAATACATATTAGTTAAAGTTAATGATGTTTCATTAACCAAAAAGAAACTACTAACCGTTTCAATAATTCTGTTTTTAGTTTCGGTATTAAATTTTTCGCTATTAATAACTGTTTTCAACATTAAATTTAATAAATCAACTAGACTATAGCCATTATTTATTAAGTCATCCAATATCTTAATAGCATTGTCCTCCCCACCTGCCAAACATGCAGCAAATAATTCTTCTACTTTGAAACTGGCCGGTAAATTGACAATTTGGTAGAAACGTTTCAAATCAAGCTCACTTGTTTCACTTACTAATTGTAAAGTATTAATTGCAACTCTAATATTACCATCAGAATGTTGAGCCAGACAATCGATAATATCTGGCGCCAATTTTAGTTTTTCTTTATCAACAATTTTATTGATCAGGCTTTTAAGTCCACTATTTGGAACACGTTGCAAACTATAAATATTAGTTCTACTTTGAATAGTTTCACTAATATTATCGCGAGAATTACATGCCAAAATAAAACGAACATTATCATGTTCCTCCATAATTCGACGTAATGACATCTGGGTTTCACCTATCGTATATTCAAAATCAAATATAGTGATAATTTTCTTGACATCACGAGCTTTAAGTGATTTCTTCAAAAAATTTAGAATATTTGGGATACCTTTTTCACAATTTTTACTGTTTTCACTAGCTTGACTTATGATACATCGACCTCGATGTAGAGATCCATAAATCTCGAGATGGTGAGTATGATAATGGGGTCCTAAGAATTGCTTAATAAACAGTTGAATCATAGTCGTTTTTCCAGTTCCAGTTGGACCTAATAGGATCATATTAGGAAAATCTTTAACACGAAGATAATATTTAAAGAGACGCACTAAATTTTCGTTACCCACTATTTCATCTAACGATTTGGGTGCATATTTTGAAAGATATAATGTGTTTTCTGCTTCTTTGGGTTGATGTGACACTAAACTTATCTTATAACTTTCATTTTGGACATTCATTGTAGTCATATTAATAAATAATTGAAATTTTAGTCCTAATTACTAAGAAAGAAATTTTTCAATTTCTTTTCTCTCTTAGGAAAAGCGTATAATCCTTTGTAATTTCCTATATTCCTGGAAATTATATTTAGAGACATTTGAGCTGTTAACATGCGATATATTTTTAGATAAGGCACTTAACCTGAGATTTCTCTTTTGTGCTATCATCAAGATCACTATCAACATCAACTGTTTCGGTGACGCCCATTGTTAGTTGAAGTTTGGTTGGCTCGTCTGGATCGGGGCAATCGGCCGATGGTCCATAACTCTGGTGGTAAACATGATGAAGGAAAATATCCTTGCGGAATCGTTCTAACGGTTGCTCATCAAGATCAAGGTCTGGTAAGTTTATTACCCGGAAACCTTCATTTGCATAAATCTTATTTCTTACTCGACTGTGCTTAACAAAGTTACCACATTTATCAACTAAATCAATAATTAGAGGAGCATTAACTGCATTGGCATCTTGTTTTCGTAAAATGCGTCCGACTGTTTGTTCAACTTCTTGTTGGGGCGTCAATGAAATTAATGTATTAAGACTTTCAACACTAAAACCTTCACTACAAATATCATTAGTCCCTAAAATAATATCACATTTACGTGATTCATTTAACATATTTCTATGTTTTTGTTTATTACTAGTTTTGATATTGGCTGTTTTTAGAGTTTCCAAGAGACTAAGAGTCTCAGGAACCTGATATTCTTTTGTACAAATAGGGCACTTTAATATCGAATTCGAATTTTCCATTTTAATAAGAAAATTGGTACAATCACTATTATGACACATGATATAATCTATGACTCCAGGAGGGTGCCCTATTCCCTCTTTAAATTGTTTATGCGAATTTTCTAAATATTGATGATATTCACAATACGTACCACTTTTCTTGGCTGTGAAAATACACCGTTGCTTACTTGATAAATCAAATTTAAGTTGTTTTTTTCGTTGAACAATTTTTGGAATTACGGCATCACAATATTTAGTTGTACCGTTTTCACCATTAGGATTTAAGCCCCAATAATAACCGAAGGTGATAGGACGGCATTTTTGTGGATCGGATGATTGAAAGTGGAGATTCAAATTTTCTAAATTTTGATAAATTAGAGTTAAATGTTTTCGACTTTTACTCAAAACCAAAATCTTTCGCGGTTCTGGAGAAAATTCTTCACTAAACAGTAACATTAGGAGATGTAAAATAAACATATTCCTTTCTTCAAATTCGGATAATTGGATAACCATTTTACCTGTATTGCGTGTTCCATTTACAAAATATTGATCAGTATAGTAAGAACTATTACTATTAAGTGGCATTCGCAATACCAAAGTATCATCTCGGTTTTTTCTTTTTTCTAAGTGAAAGATAGGTCCTAGATAATTGGTGAAAACTTGAGTAAGACCATCCTTTCGATCAGGTGTTGCACTAAGACCCAATGTATATTGAAAGCAGACTTTTTCAAGTGACCTGGAAAAAATTTCGCTTCCAACATGATGACATTCGTCAACAATTAAGAGTCGGAAACTAGTAAACATTTCCTTGGAATAATCATTGCGTTTTGAAAGACTTGGGATCAAAGCCAAAACAAAATCGCAACCCTCAATATCAATTTTGTCCTGTTGGATTATTCCTATTTTGGCACGATTTCCAGTAAATTTACAAATTTCATCTTTCCATTGTTCGGCTAAATCCTCTTTATGTACTAAAACTAGGGTTTTGCCATGCAGTTGAACTGCTAAATATATTGCCAGAAAAGTTTTACCCCACCCGCAAAATACCGAAAGAATGCCACCTCCACGTTCCTTTAATTGTTTGACACTTTTTTCGTAAGCCACGGTTTGATAGGTCTTTGGAATATATGGTGGCACAATTATACATGATTCATTCATATCTTCTCCTTTACTTATTGCGTTTTTAAGCGGAATACCAAAGTTGTTAACCCCATAAAATCTGGGAACAAATAGATAGTTTGGACTGGTTTTGTAAGTAAGAAATTTTGACGGTTTACTCATAGTTTTAAATGCTTTCAAAACTATTGGTTCAAAGGTCAAATCTTTTTTGACTTTTTGGATAGTTGATTCATCCAGTCGATCAAGACGCAAGAGATAGCCAAGATTGGTTAAATAACGATGATAATTGGACATTGAAATTGATTTGCAAATATTGATCGAATATGTCGAGTTGGGTTAGATTTATAAATTAAAGATAAGATCAAATTTTTTCCTTTAATGTACACAATTACAAAATACACCAATCAAGAAATTAGAGTTACTCTAAATGTCTTTGTTGGAATTAGCGATCGCCGCTTAAACCCGATTAAGGTATACTTTTTTAAATATATAATTATATATTATATTCAAGCCAATTGGTATAGATGCCAAAAATTAACTATCGTAAGATTTCGCGAGATCTGAAAACCCTCGAATCTACTATAGGAACACCTCTTGTTATTGGTGTCTTAGCCGTATTAACTATTTTTTATGCTTCGAGTGTAGCTGAACGTTTTACAGAACCTGTACAAAAATTAATTAACAATCCGTTTATTAAAATCGGATTTTTGGCTCTTGTTTTGACTATCCAAATGACCTCCCCGATTTTTGCAATCGGGTTACTTCTTGCCACATTCGTCTTACTTTTAATAGGTTATATGATTAGTCCAGTTCCGACTCTTCAGCCACTTTCTGGAATAACAGTGAATAGCGAAGTAAGTGAAAGTGAAAATGTTAGTGGCGTTGAAAGTGAAGATGTCGAAAATGCCAATCAGTTGAAGCAAGAATTAGAAAGTCTGATTCAAGAACGTGATATGCAAAAAATTAGTTCAACTAAAGCCGTTTGCGCTCTGCAAAATTTAATGGATGTTGTTAGCAAATGCGGTGGTGATAGTTCCAATAACAGTTTACCTCCAAGAAGTTATAATACAGGACTTAAGAACACTGATGTTGATTTACGTCTTTTGAACCCTCCTTTTACAAAGGAAATGAAACTTTCAGGGGTACAAGAAAATATGATTGCATCACCTGATAATCAAGGTTGTAATAATAGTCAAAAAACTACAGCAAGGGCTTATAACACTGGACTTAAGAACGTTGACGTTGATCTTACACTTTTGAATCCACCATTTACACAACCACACACTGCCACCCCTCATGCTGATACTAAACCAAGTCTAAAACCTATCAAATTAAGCGGAGGACGCGCTCGTCTTGCGCGAAAACTTAACCCAACTCTTGAAGGATTCATTAGTGAATGTAACATAGATGATCCATGTGCATCTTATTATGATAATGATAATGCAAATGCAAATGCAAATGCAAATGCTAATGCAAATGCAAATGCAAATGCAAATGCAAATGCTAATGCTAATGTAAAGAAAAGTGGACAATTACAGATTACAAGTAACGATCCTCAAATTAGCGTACAGGCTGGAGGGCAAATGAGCTGTTTAGCTAATGGAATATTAGGCGACGGTACATTTAGTGCACCAACCTCAACTTCTTATGCACCTAGATATTGTCAACAATATGATTGTAGAGTTGCTATTGACAACATTATGCAAAATAATGTCAGTCTTTTAATTCATTTGATGATAGCTGAAATTAAGAATAATTTCACAGCAGAAGAATGCCGAACTAGTCTTTGTTCTGCGATCAATGTAATTCTAAGAAACTGTAATAAAACATTAAAACAATTTTTCGAATCACCTGAAACACGATCAGCATTCTTTACACTATTAGGCTTAGTCTCCAGTCGAGCGCAAAACAGTGCAAGTCTTGCTATTATTCATGAAATTATGGAAGAAGTTATGAAAGAAATGAAAACTATTTTGGCCGAAAAATTAGATAGTAGTATTATCAGATATCAAGGACAAATCAGTAATATTTTAGAGGAGGCGCGCACAAAAAATGTAGATCTCAAATCTATTTGTGGTATACAAATACAACCAAGTATGCCACCCCAACCTGTAAGTCCCACCACGGTTCCATATACTCCACCATATACAGCACCAAGTGTTGTTCCATGTATGGTTCCAGGTATGGTGCCAGGTATATGTCCACGCACCGGTGTACGTGTACCTCCCGTTGTAGGTACTGGTGTAGCTGCTAATGTCGGTACTGGTGTAGCTGCTAATGTCGGTACTGGTGTTGCAGCTAATATTGGTGTTGGTACTGGTGTAACCAGTGGTGTTGGTACTGGTGTTGCAGCTAACAGTGGTGTTGGTACTGGCGTAGCCACTGGTGTTGGTACGGGTGTAGCCACTGGTGTTGGTACGGGTGTAGCCACTGGTGTTGGTACGGGTGTGGGCCAGATTCAGAACACAACTAAAGTCGACCTACCTGCCGTTAGTGGTTGGGGCCAACACCTTAAAGGTGAAGGAAGCGAGGGTGTTTCTTTTAAATATGATGCATCAGCTGACGGTGGCGTTTTGACAGTTAGTCAAAATGATAACGTATTATGGACTAAGAATATTGATGTTAATACACCAGGACCACTTGGTTTTCCTTTACCTGCTGAACAACAACTTCTCGTAGAAATTGCAGATGATGGACAAGCTACAATTAATATTGAACAATCAGGTGAACAAGCTGGTGGTTATGTTCACCAATGTATAAGTGGTCCAAGAGAAATTGATCCCGTTCTTCCTCCATTGGCAAATATGCGACAGAGAGTTGGAGCCACTGGATATGGACCACAGGGACTCGAATTTCCCACTGGTTATCCTGGACTTGATTTCGGATCCAAATTCTCTCATTAATCACCAAACAGTCAATTACTATTTAAATAACCAGATAATGCTTTCCGGTTATCTAAATATAGAAAAATGGCCTATTTGGACCAAGTTTTAAATCAATACGATAATTGTGGAATATTTTTTTGTGGTCACTATTTTCTTATAGGATTCTTTCTAAGTCTATTACTATTGATATCCATCAACGTATATCTTTATAAAACGATTAGAGATCGGGTTCAGAGGATCTACCCTGAAACCAAATGTGAGGAAACAAATCAGTAAAGGTCACCTTTAACAAATTATCTAATTTGTTTTGAGGACCATTAGTTTAGATATTAAGAGGATTTTTTGTTTTGTTTTATAATATAATAAAGCTATGTACAGAATCGAAAATAATCATAGACCCTTACAACCAGCACATGGTGGAACAGTGGGTGTAGGTAATGGACATATTGAACCATCAGTGAGTATTGATCGTCATCCGATTCAAGGCCCCGGTCGTAATATCCGGGAAAATTGTTTTTTGAAAGTAGATACTAATTGCGCTAATCCATTTTATTTAAGAAAAGATCACCAAATCACTTGGGACAAAAACTATTTATTAATGAGAGACCCGGCTCTAAGGACTTTAGCACGAATTGCACCTCTTGATCGTGATATGGCCACTAGTTCAAAATATGTTACTGGTCTTCATGCTCAACCATGTTATGGTGCCTATCAGGTCCAATATTATTCTAATGGTCAACCAGTCCCAATGGCTGGATATCCACATTCATAAAATGGTTATTGATTCCGATTCCGACTCGTTTAAGTTCTAATCAAAATAGAGGTCATTTTTATTTATTAATATAGGTGACGTTTATAGGAAACTTTGGTTTTATGTATAACTTTATTTTGATTAGCATTTTATTTCTTATTTTGACTCTGCTTTTGGTTCAAGCCCAAACCAAAAATATATATTGCCGACAAAGTGGGGGATTAAGTAATATTTATGGACATCCTATGTTTATGGTCAATGACGGACTCTTTCTAGATATTAACAATTATGCTGGTCGTGGTCATTGTAATATTTACCATCGTTACAATGACTATCATCAGTTTTTGCATAGCAATATTTTGCCAGGTAATCCAAGTGTAAATAGAATTCATGGCCATTCTTCCAGAGCACGTTCTCCCGCTGTATAAATAGATACTCTGGTTATAATACGACCAATTATAATTCTATTAATTATAGGTATGCAACTTATTAGTATCGTATTTCTTTTCGTTATTTTCTTACTTCCGATTTATATTAGCCAATCTCGAAAACCCTCTCCCCTAAATATGAATATGACTGGAGGTGCTTGTGGCTTTGAAGGTATTAGTGGTGCACACCATACCTCCAATAGTTATGGGCGTTATCGTGCTCATCGGAATTTATGCTTCACTGAAAAACCACGCGGTTATTATTCCCCAGCCTGTACTCTATGGAAACCTCATCATTTAACTCGTCTTCCTGAATTGGCTCTACCAATGACCACAAAGTGTGCAAACCAATATAACCCCCGCCATTGGCCCGGTGCACCTCTTGGTTACTTAACCAAAGATTGCGATTCCACTCCAGTCATACCTGATTTTACCAATTATGAAATAAGTTATTACACTGATCCAGCTAATTTTTGCAGTGCTAATCCAAAACATCGACTTTGTCCTAACCATTGGATTTAGAGACCAGTCAAGAAACTTTAGCTTTCGCTTTTGGTTTGACTGTTTTTCGCACCAATGTTTTAGTAGTCGGCACAGGTGTCCCAGATACACTGTCACCGGTACTACTACAATGACTTGTAATTGTAGTTGAACTAGGTACAGATGCAGTGATTTGTTTGGAACTAGCTGCAGTTGCAGTAATTTGCCCAGAATTTGTAGTGTTTCCATTACTTTTAGTAATAATTTGACCAAGACCTAGAAATATGGAAGCGAGGGCATAAAGTTGAATATCACTTTCTCCCATTGAATTTTTGAGACGATAGTCAATCTCTGAAAGACTTTCGATAATTTTCTTTTTTTGCCCAATAGTTAGAGATCGTTGTTCAACCGCCCATAGTGTCAACATTTTCACCAATTCAACTAGACTATAGAGATTTCTAGCATGATCACTCTTTAATCGTGCAACGTTTTCTCTTAAACGACCATGAGTTAACTGATATACGATGTCAGTAAACTGTTTGTCATCAGGAATCCCCAAATAACGACATATTTCTTCGACTTGGATTTCAGTATAATTTTCTCCCTCTAACGTTGATTTTAATGTATGTTCTAATTGTAAAATATTAAGTACTTGTCGGAAATCACCACAACTCTTCAAAATGAAATCGATAGTCTCCTCTGAAATCCTGACTCCTTCTAACTCAATAATCTTAGATAATTTCTCCTTTATATTCAAATCAGGTAAACGACCAAATCTAATAACTACGCACCTAGACTTTAATCCCCCAATAATCTTATAAATATTATTACAAATCAAACAAAACCTACAATGTTTACTATATTGTTCGATCACTCGACGCAGAGCACCCTGAGCATCCCCTGTTAAAGCATCAGCTTCATCCAGAATAATTAATTTCGGTTTGTTAGTTGAGGTTTTCACAAATTCCGGAATCTGTCGACGAACTGTATCGATGCCACGATCGTCACTTGCATTTAGTTCAAGAACATATTTATTACGAAAACTATCACCATAAACTTGTCGAGCTAATGCCAGTATCAGACTAGTCTTGCCAGTTCCAGGAGGTCCATAGAAAAGAAGATGAGGTAATTCACCTCTTTCAATGAGGCCCTTTAAAAGACTGACCTTATCTCCTTCATCGATTACTTCGTCCAAGTTATTAGGGCGATATTTTTCTATCCAAGGCAACTTTAAATAACTTGTCATCACCAGAAATAAATAATAACTATCTATAGTTAGTGATATTAAATAAATAATAAATTAAAAATCAAATTTTTGGGCTTTATCTCAGCCCATCAGAAATAGACATACTGATTTTAGCAAGTCAACCTTAAAAAATAATTATTACTACTATTACAGTAATAATTATTGCATATTAGCGAAATAGGCGATTAAATAGGTCGTAAACATATAGTGCCACTAAAATACCTAGACCTATTATACTTAAAGTCCTTAAATCTAAGCCAAAAATTGAACCACTCGGTAAAAAATCAACTGGCCCTCCTCCAGTTTGTTCATCAGTAGTAACAGCATCTAATCTAGACATTGGACTGTCAGTTTGTGATTGATGCGCGTATTTATAATTAACAGAAGAGCGATGACACCCAGAACCAAAAGTATCTATTTTTTGTTTAATAAGACCATCCATATATTCCTCTAGCAATATATTACGAAGAATTTTTTTACACCACCCATTTTGCAATACTTGGTTTATTAAACCAAGACAATAATCATTGATTTGTGTATCACTTTCACCACCACTATATCTATTGTCAAAGTAATCATGATCGTTCGCATATTGACCAAAATATTGATCTTGGGTGCATGTTCTAGTGGTATCACCACTTGGATGTTTTACCCTGTAGTCATTATTGAAATCAGGTATTCGAGTTGTTCCTCCCCCCACAGGGCCAGGAGAATCAGACGAACAACTAGAATGCCCCGACCTTCGTCCACCACTCTTTAAACGTATAGAGCTACTACTACTATTCGATGAAGCTCGTTTCGTAAACTCGTTATTGTGTTTGAAAGCTTCATTTAGTCTGGCAAAGCTAGTCATAACATATATTGTTATGAATTATTTTTGCTTTACTATAAAAATCAGCAAGAGAATTACGAACAACGTCAAACGAAATTTGTAATAATATAAAGTATAAAATTCTTCCTGAATATTATAGTAAATGATTAAGCAATATGTGTTTTGGATTTCAGTCTTTGTCCTTCTATCGCTTTATGGCCTTTTAGAGGATCTTACTAGTGCAACTTTGTTGTTTATAGGACTCGCAATTTTGTTTCTAATTGGAGATTCGATTCTTAACACAAAAAACAAAATTACCGAAAAATTATGGTCCAATTATTTGGAAGAAAATATTATGAGTGGTGGTAACAAAGATAGTTCATCAGAAAATATTAGTTCTGAATCTCTAGAAGTAAATTCAGATATTAACAAGAGCGCCGATAAAATAAGTACGATATCGAGTTCTGAATCCTTAGAAATAAATTCTTCTATGAATAAGAAAGATGATGAAATAAGTAAAGATTCCGATAAAATTGAGCAAGATAAATTGGAGTGTGATGGTTTTTTGAGCAAAATAGAAATACATGAAAAGGAGATGGAACCTAAAATTCAGTCTGTGACACAATCCCGAAATGCTGGGACTCAAAATCATAAAAGATATGCGAGTGAACCACCGAAAGTTGAACAATCGACTAGAAACATTGTTAAGAAACAAAAAATTAACAAGTTCAAATTTGTTTGAGTTCAAGTTTAGATTACTAATTACTTATATCGTTTATAACTATATAAATATATAAATGGCTGACGATAACCGTTCGTATAAACTTAATTTGGATAAATTAAAAGGACATCAAATCGAATTGGTTGATGCCACCGAAACTGTAACTGTTAATAGTGCAAAAACTGCAAAGTCTGGCAAATCTCAAAGAAGTAGTGCAACTAAACAGACATTGAAATTAAAAGGTAAATCCAATTTGGATAAACTCGGAGAAAATAAGACAAATAAAAACGTACCAGAAAGACCAAAGGAATGGGATAAAGAAATTAATAATAGTGCCATAATCCAAGACTTGGACTTCGTCGGAAATGATGAAACTAAACAACAGGTTGCTAATCTTATTGACAAAAAAGAAGAAATACAAGCCAAAGTCAAAGAATCTAATATCAGAAATGAAAGAGGTTATAGAGAAAAAGATTACAATGAAAGAGAAATTAGATCCAGAAATGAAAGAAAGTCACCAGGATCAGCTGATCTTCCAACGTTAATTGATTTACCTTCTGTACCTGGATTACCTAAAATGCGAGAACGCGAACATTTTTCACTTCCAGAAAAAGAGCGAGAGAGAGAGCGAGATCTGTCAAGTATAAATGAGAAAGGTATTGGTAGTTTTAGTAAAGAAATAAGCGATATTAACAGACGTCTAGAATTTATTTCAGATACAAAGGATCCCGATGTAAGATCGAATAGTAGTAGTAAAGTAATGAATTTTTCTCCTTCTTTTCCTAAGAAAGATCCAATCGATAGCTATAGTCGCGTTGAAATAGGAGGAAATAGTCCTGAACCAAGAAAACAACTATCAGGACGCGAATTACATATGGAAATGACCAAAGAATTATTGAAAATCGAACGTTTGAAGCGTCGAGGATATCAACCGTCGAGGACTTATTCTATTATTGATAATTATGATGATATCAAATCCGAACGAATCCGATTAGAAGAAATTGCTGGGTTGGAATCAAGTATCCAATTTCAGAAAAACGGTATGCTCTTTGTTTCTAGTTTTATCGAAATGGCTAATGGTCAATACAATAACCTTTTTGATCTCACCTTAAATGGTTGGAGTGATAGTCTTAACGATAATATCGATAATTTTGAACCCATCTTCGAAGAACTTCATGAAAAATATAAAGATTCAGTGCAACTTGCCCCCGAATTAAAATTGATCGTAGCGTTCGTTGGTAGTGCAGTTAGTTATCATTTTAGTCAGCAATTATTAAAAAAAGCAGAAAGCAGTATCCCTGGTTTTGGAGCAGTAATGGCCACCAATCCAGGACTAAAGAAACAATACACAGACACGGCTGCCAAAATGTTTGCTCAAAATATGATCGCCAATGACAAAAAAGAAAATGATGTATCCGGTGGTGGAGGCGGAGCAGGTGACCTTTTAGGTGGCCTTTTAGGTGGTGGTTCAGGTGGTATGGGAGGCATGCTATCGGGATTAATGGGTGGTGGATCGACGCCAGCACCTGTAGT
>Ga0180438_10002125_pt1 | contig 33350 bp, 30 predicted proteins | sample SS_ome_12_FD_132455 | JGI IMG/M metagenome (GOLD analysis project Ga0180438, IMG submission 132455) | Hypersaline lake sediment archaeal communities from the Salton Sea, California, USA - SS_3_D_2 metaG | ecosystem: Environmental > Aquatic > Non-marine Saline and Alkaline > Hypersaline >... | reverse complement strand
GTAATCCTATAAGTCGCCCTTTCCAAAATACTACAAAAGCCGCTGCCCGACCACTCAAGGAGTTTCCCAAGTGCCCGACGATTCAGAGCGGAACAGGGCGTCCAGCACCTTTTGATTGGCCACCGCATCTTCCGCAGGGGTCGGTACCGGAAGGTCCAGGCGAAGGGCTCTGGAGAAGGCTTCGAACTCCAATTGGTACTGATCCGCTGCAGGCAATATTGGGCTCCGTTCACCGAACTCGGTAATCACGGTGAGCTGCGGCGGAACGTCCGGGTACATGTTGAGGGGTATCCCGACATGGATGCTCCCGGCGGTACCGAAGATGTCGACCCTCTGGGTCTGAAAACCCTGGGTAGCAATGGTAGATACGGATCGCGGGCCTCCGAAATCGAGGATAGCCGAGCTCAATATATCCGTCTTGAAGCTCGGATCCCGGGTGAACAGACCAATGACCCGCTCAGGCTCTCTTTCGAAGATGAACCGAGGTATGGACACGGCGTAGCAGCCGATGTCCATCAAAGCCCCGCCGCCCATGGCCAGCTTGTTTCTGATATTCTCGGGATCCCTGAGATCGTAGGCGAAAGAAGTGTGTACGGCCAGGATCTTTCCGATTTCCCCGACGCGCGCCAGCTCCCGCGCTCTCTGCCACTGGGGATGAAAGCGATACATGAACGCCTCCATGAGCCGGACTCCGCTTTTGGCGGCGTACTCGACACAGGAGGCCGTCTGCTCTGCGTTCAAAGCGAGGGGTTTTTCACAGAGAATATGCTTTCCCGCATCCGCCGATTTACGAATCCACTCGGCATGGAGGTGATTGGGAAGAGGAATGTAGACCGCTTCGATATCCGGATCAGCCAGTAGATCCTCGTAGGTTCCGTACGATTTGGCAATCCCGAAGGCTTTTGCCACGCTCTGCGCCTTTGCCGCGCTCCTCGAGGCGATCGCCGCAAGATCGACCAAATCCGATTTCAACAGGGGAGTCAAGACTCTCTTGACAAAGATAGTGGCAACCCCAAGCACGCCCCAACGAACCGCTTTCATGATTCGATTCTCCAACCCGTGGTTTTCAAAGAGTATAGGATTTTTCCACCCGCACAGGCAAGAGCAGTTGGTTGACGTATAGGGGTAGGTTTGCGTATTTTTGAGACGACTATGAGATTCGATAGGTTCACGATCAAGGCCCAGGAGGCGGTTCAATCCGCCGAATCCCTGGCTCATCGGTACAATCATTCCAGTTTGGATACCGACCATCTACTCCTGGCCCTGATGGAACAGAGGGACGGGGTTATCCCGCCGCTGTTTACCACCCTGGGCGTGCAGAGCTCCGCACTTCGCTCGGAACTCGAAAAGCAGCTGGCCGCAAAACCAAAGGTCTACGGGGACAGCTCTCAAACTCAACTGTCGCCACAGGCCAACAAGGTGCTGCACAACGCGGAGATGGAAGCCGGCAACCTCAAGGACGAGTACATCTCAACCGAGCATCTGCTGCTGGCCCTGCTGGACATACAAAGCGATAGCCGGGAGCTGCTGAACCGTCACGGAGTCCGGAAGCCGGCCGTACTGAACGCACTGCAGCGCATCCGGGGCAACCAGCGGGTAACGGATCAGTCTCCCGAGGACAAGTACCAGGTTCTGGATCGCTACTGCAGAGATCTGACCGATCTGGCCCGGAGGGAGAAGATCGATCCGGTGATCGGAAGGGATGAGGAGATCCGCCGGATCATGCAGGTGCTCTCCCGCCGCACGAAGAACAACCCGGTCCTGATCGGGGATCCGGGAGTGGGAAAAACGGCGATCGTGGAAGGACTGGCCCGAAGAATCGTTTCCGGGGACGTTCCCGACTCCTTGAAGAGCAAACGGGTGTTGGCACTGGATCTGGGTGCCCTTCTTGCCGGCGCCAAGTTTCGGGGGGAGTTCGAAGAGCGTCTCAAGGCGGTGATCAAAGAAATCATCGAGGCCGAAGGACAGATCTTTCTATTTATCGACGAGCTCCATACTCTGGTGGGCGCAGGCGCCGCCGAAGGAGCGGTGGATGCCTCGAATCTGCTGAAGCCGGCACTGGCCCGTGGAGAGCTGAGGGCGATCGGTGCCACCACCCTGGATGAATACCGCAAACACATCGAAAAGGACGCCGCCCTGGAACGCCGTTTCCAGCCGATCTACACCTCCGAGCCCAGCGTGGAGGACACGATCGCGATCCTGCGGGGATTGAAGGAGCGCTACGAGGTTCACCACGGGGTTAGAATAAAGGATGAGGCCATCATCGCAGCTGCGGTTCTCTCCGATCGCTACATCACAAGCCGCTTCTTACCGGACAAGGCAATCGACCTGGTCGATGAAGCGGCCAGCCGATTGAAGATGGAGATCGAGAGCCAGCCCACCGAACTGGATCAAATCGAGCGGCGCATCCTGCAGTTGAACATCGAGAAACAGGCCCTGGCCAAAGAAACGGATTCCGCATCCAAGGACAAACGTAAAGATATCGATAAGGAGCTCGCGGAACTGGGGGGCAAACGGGATGCCATGCAGCTTCAGTGGCAAAACGAGAAGAAGGTTATCGAAGAAATCCGGACTTTGAAGCAGAAACTCGAGGAACTGAACATCGAGGAAACCCGCTACGAGCGGGAGGGGAATCTCACAAAAGCAGCGGAGGTGAAGCACGGGCTGGTTCCGGAAACCGAGAAGCGGCTGGCCGACAAGACGGCGGAACTGGAACGCTCAGATGGCGAGTCCAGGCTGCTGCGCGAAGAGGTCTCCGAAGAGGACATCGCCCGCATCGTCAGCCACTGGACCGGCATCCCCGTCTCCAAGATGCTCTCAAGCGAGAAAGCCAAGCTCCTCAAGCTGGAGGAGATCCTTTCCCGAAGGGTGGTAGGCCAGGAAGCGGCGATTGCCGTGGTATCGGATGCCATCCGGCGCAACAAATCGGGACTCTCCGACATCAACCGTCCCCTGGGCACTTTCATCTTCCTCGGTCCCACCGGTGTCGGGAAAACTGAGCTTGCCAAAACCCTGGCGGAGTTTCTGTTCAATGACGAAAAGGCGTTGACCCGCATCGACATGAGCGAGTACATGGAAAAGTTCGCGGTCAGCCGCCTGATCGGAGCTCCCCCGGGATACGTGGGCTACGAGGAGGGGGGCCAATTGACGGAGGCGGTCCGCCGCCGTCCCTACTCGGTAATCCTCTTCGACGAGATCGAAAAAGCCCATCCCGACGTGTTCAACGTGCTGCTTCAGCTGCTGGACGAGGGCAGGCTGACCGACAGCCAGGGACATATCGTGGATTTCAAGAACGCGATCATCATCATGACCTCCAACCTGGGCAGCCAGCTGATTCAGCAGACCGAGAAGATCGAGGAGATCAGGGATCAGATCATGGAGCTGATGAAGGCGACCTTCAAGCCGGAGTTCCTCAACCGGGTGGATGAGATCATTACCTTCAACAGGCTGGGAAAAGAGGAGATCCTGAAGATCGTGGATATCCAGCTCGGAATACTCTCCCGGAGATTGCAGGAGCAGGATGTCACGATTAAAGTCAGTGACAAGGCCAAGGCACACGTTGCCGAGGTTGGTTTCGATCCTATGTACGGGGCCCGGCCGCTCAAGCGCACGCTTCAAAATTTGATCCAAAACCCGCTGGCCAAGAGCATCATAGCCGGCGAGGTCAGGGCTGGGGATACCGTCGTGATCGACACGGGCAAAGAGGGCCTTCAGTTTCGCAGGCGGAAGCAGTAGGCTCTCATCTTTCAGCAAACGCCTTTCAGGTTGTATACTAGCACTATGATCCGGGCCTACCGTCAGAAAGAACCGGAGCGCGATGGGGATGCCTGGCTGGAGGAAATCCTCAAGCGTGACCAGGCGGAGCAGGAGGAGGAGGAAGAGAACCTCTACTGCTTCATCTGCGGTCAAATCATCACCCAGTGCCGTCAGCGTATCCCCGTAGAGGGTGCCCACAAACACACATTCACCAACCCGGGGGGATACCGTTTTGAGATCGGCTGTTTTCGGGAGGCCGACGGTTGCGACCAGGCGGGAGAGTTTACAGATTTCTACTCCTGGTTCGACGGCTACGCTTGGCGCTACGCCATGTGCAGCGCCTGCCGTGTTCATCTGGGCTGGGTCTATCGGGGCGAGGATTCCTTCTTCGGCTTGGTCCTGAATCGGCTCGTGGCCTCCAAAGACTCCTTTCCTTCCGAGTCCTGAGCTAAAAAGATTGCCTTCTCCGCCGCTCCTCTTCCCTGCGCTTGCGCCTGTCCAGGGCCTTCTTCTGGATGAACAGGGACCAAACGATAAAGAATATCGTCAGAATCACAAAGAGCAGGGATATCGGCCGGCTGAAGAAGGGCGTGACCGAACCGTCGCTCAGGATCAGCGCCTGGATGAGAGAGGTCTCCAGCAGCCCCCCCAGAATGTAGCCCATCATCAGGGGGGCGACGGGGAAGTTGAACTTCTTCATGATGTAGCCCAGGACACCGAAAAAGATCATCACGTACACGTCGAAGATGTTGCTGTTCACCGTGTAGGAGCCGGCGGCGCAGATGATGATCACGATGGGAAAGAGCACGGCCCGACTTACCGAAAGCAGTTTGGTGAACAGGCGCAGGCCCACGGATGCGATGAAGAAGTGCAGGATGTTGGCCACTATCAGGCCGATGAACACTGCGTAGATGATGGCTCCGGATTTGGCGAACAGATCCGGACCGGGAATTAAACCGTGCACCAGAAACGCCCCCAGCATGATGGCGGTGATGGCATCTCCCGGTATTCCCAGAGTCAGCAGCGGGATCAGTGCGCCGCCGGTAACCGCGTTGTTCCCGGTTTCAGCGGCAAAAACTCCTTCCAGGCTGCCCTTCCCGTACTCCTCAGGCTTTTTCGAGGCATTCTTGGCCGCTCCGTAGGACACGAAGGCTGAAATGGCGGACCCGCTTCCCGGCAGTGCGCCCACACCTATTCCAATGAGAGTCGAGCGGATGATGGTGATGATATTCGCCTTGAACTCCTTCCAGGTCACCCTGTTGTCCTCGGGATTGTCCGAAATCGGAGCAATGACATCCTGCTTGCCGGGAGTGATTCGTTTTTCGATCTGTACGAAAAACTCGCTCACTGCGAACAGTCCGATCAGATGAGGCAGGAACGGAACCCCTCCGATCAAATCGAAGATCCCCACGGTGAAGCGGGAGGAACCGGAAATCGGGTCCGAGCCGATGGTGCGGAAGAAAATGCCGAACACCGCGGCGGCTATCCCCTTGAGCTTGTGCTCGCTGGAAACGACCCCGATAGTACAAAGAGCGAAGATCACGAGGGAAAACTTCTCGGTTGGACCGAACTTCAGGGCAACCTTGGCGATCTGGGCGGCAATGGAGATCAGAATAATATCGCTTATGAACTCACCGATTACGGAGCCGTAGATCGAGGCGCGCAGCGCCTTGCCCGCCTTGCCCTGTTTGGCCATGGGATAGCCTTCCAGGCAGGTGGCGGCGGCGGCGGGGGCTCCCGGTGTGTTGATCAGGATGGCGGAGATCGACCCGCCGTAGGTTCCGCCTTTGTACACGCCCAGCAACAGGCTGATTCCCGCTACAGGATCCATGTAAAAGGTGATCGGAAGCAGCAACGCTACGGTCATGGGCACATTGAGGCCCGGGATCGCGCCGATGGTGATTCCGATGAATAGTCCCGCCGCCACGACCAGAAGGTTTTGAAAAGTAAAAAACAGCTGGGCGGCAGGAACAAGGTTCTCGAGCATCACGGAACCCTTCTCTCTCGACGGCTCTTACGTTTCAAAACAGATTCTCCGTACTATCCAATCCTTAGAAAAGGATTCCGTGGGGCAGCGGAATGCGGAACAGGAGCTCGAAAAACAGCCAGATTATCACGGGGACGGCAATCATGCTGATCGCGATCTTGAGCATGCTGCGTGAGCCGAACAGATAGGCATAGATCCCGACGAACAGCCCGCTGGTCACGACAAATCCGAGTCTGGGAAATACAACCGTATAGACGATCAGGAGCACCACGGACAGCCCGACCCGGAACACAACCACCCGGGACAGCTCCGGAGGTGTATCTCGCCGGGAGCTTAAAAACCCCTGGATGATCAGGCCCGCGCCCATGAGCATAATCAGGACCGCCAGAACCGTAGGAAGAAAGGATGGAGACGTTTCCGTCTCCATCCCAGGTATGCTTTGTATTTGCGAAGGGATCAGGAGGAGAATCAATGCTCCCAATCCAATCAGGACGATCCCTTCGATCAGGCGCCGTTGGTAAGGCTGCCTCACTGCTTCAGGCCCATCTTCTCCACGACTGCGCCGTATCCCTCTTTGTCGTTTTTCCACACGGCATAAAAATCATCCCCGAACTTGGGATCCAGGCTCTCCCCGACGCGGTTCATGACGGTGATGAAATCCTTGTCCTCGATCACCTGCTTGAAAACCGTGCGCAGTTTCTCCAGAACCTGTGGGGGCATGCCCTTGGGACCGGCAATACCTGTGAAGGGGCTGGCTACCACGTCGTAACCGAGCTCCACGGCGGTCGGCGTATCGGGCAGGTTCGCGTCCCTCTTCTCGGAGAAGACCATCAGGGCGTTGAGGTTTCCTCCGTTGACGTGAGAGATGATCGTGGCCACGCTGGAGGTCATGGCGATATCCACGTGTCCTCCTAAAGCCGCCTCCACAGCTTCGGCGTCGTTACCGACCGGTACATGCTTGAACTCCAAACCCGCCTTGTCCGCCCACCACAGGAATCCCAGCTGCGGCGCCTTCAAGGCAACACAGGCGTAGGTAACCTCACCGGGATTGCTCTTCGCGTAGGAGATCAGCTCCCGTACATCGCTAAAGGGGCGATCAGGCTTGGAGGCGATGGCCATGGTGCTGGAGCCGATCTGGCCGATCGCGTCGAAATCCAGAGTGTCATAGGGTGCCTGGTCGAAAATTACCGGAAACACGTTGGTTCCGGGGGTGATCGCCAGAAGCGTATAGCCATCCGGTTCGGCGTTGGCTACGAACTCCCCTCCGATCACGCTGGCACCGCCGGCTTTGTTCACGACCACAACCGGCTGCCCCAGGTACTTGGGAGCCACGCTGGCGAACATCCTGGCATTGATGTCGGTTCGCCCGCCGGCACCCCACGGGACGATCAGCTGGATCGGTTTGCCGGGATACTCTTCGGCTACAGCCCCTTCTCCTTCTGGACCTCCACCTGCCGGTACAAAACCGGCCGCTACCAAGAGGACAAGGAGAACCAAGGATAAGCGCTTCATCGCTTCCCTCCTTTTTATGATAAGATAGGATTTTTCCTATGGTAGGGAATCCGACCGGCTTTGTCAAATACGAAGAGGAGACTCCAGAAATGGTGTTCCTTTTAGTCGAACCTACACGAGCTCTTCATAGAAGCCGGCGGGATGAAAGACACCACCGGCACTGCCGTAGAAATCCTCATCCAGCCGATACATCCCCCCTTGAGGCTCGAGCCAGGAGGCACCGGCGCAGGGATGCTCGCGAATCAAGGCCGGCCAGTTCTTGAAGTTCTGGGCGCCGTTGGACTCCAGGAAACCGCAGGCAAGTCCTGGAAAGGCAGGCAGATGGGCCGCCACGTTGCGGTTCCAGTCCAGCAGCTGGGGCACGCAGGCCGAGTCGGCCACAAAGCAGGGAACGTTCTGCGCCTGAGCCTCCGCGGCCATGAGGATCGACATGCTCAGGGTTTTTCCGGCTGGTTTTAAGGCCAGTGCCCCGTAGCCAAGCTCGATCTTCCGGCGAGCATCCCCCACGCTGTGCAGAGATTCATCCGCGGCGATGCGCAGCGGCAGATCCTGAACCTCGTATTCCCGATCATCGGGAAAGGGTTCCTCCAGCAGCATGACCTGGTCCGCAGCGCCCATTCTCTCCAATCCCCCTAACAGTCTCAGCAGGGTATCTTTGTCCTCGTAGCGCCCGTTGGCATCGAGGTAGTAGGCTATACGATTGTTTTCGGTCTGATCGGTTCGTCTGTCCCGCAGCAGCCCGTGGATCTGTGAGAGTCGGGCCAGATCTTTCTCCAACATCTCGGTCTGACGGCCGGCCTGGCCTATCTTGATCTTCAGCAAAAAGTGTCCCTCCTCGACCAGATCGAGCAGTTCCTTTTCGGGAAGATTGTAGGTGACCAGGGGCACCCGGGCCAGGAGCTGCTGGCGGGCCGGGAAGGATCCGGCGTAGGCCCGGGGGATCAAATCGGCGAAGGTCTCGATTCCCTCGGCTGCAGCGTAGAGCTTCCACAGGGCCAGATCCAGGGAGACACCGGCATTCAGGGTGAATGTCCGCCGCAGCTCGGCTGTCCCGCTCACCCTGCAGCCGAACTCGTGCAGGCCGGGCAAAATCGATTGGATCGCGGATATGGGATCCGGAAGTTCTTTTCCCGCAAGGAGCTGATCAGCAAGCAGCCGTACGGACCGCTCGGCCATGAGACTCATCACCAGATTGCCCCCGGTCTCTGAGTGGGCGGCGAACACCGCTGGATCCGACCACAGCACCGCGTTTCCCCCGATCCCGGTGTGGCGGACCCCCGACGATCCCAGGGCTGTGATGTTGATCCACTTCTCGTTGAAGGATCCCCCTTTGAAGTGAAAGGGGCGAACAAAGGGCTCGCGCTGGAGGGCAAAACCGTATTGCTGAAATCGAATCATACCGCTTGTCGTGCCGCCGAGGGTCTCAGCCGACCCAGATCGGGCTTGACCAGGCCCACTGGTTGTTGTGCTGGCGTGCCCGGAGGTAGTACATGTCTCCGCCCTCCTGCTGCTCCCGGCCTCTGTCCTGCCAGTGAACCTGGCAGGCGTACTCCTGCGGAGAAACAAGACGATGAAGCACGAAGCTCTCCGTGGTGAACACCCCGGTGAACTCGACGGCGTTCTCCAGAATCAGATCGGCCACCGGCACGACGAAGCGCTTTTTCGTCGGTTGGGAGAACTTCAGCATCAATTTGGCTTCCGGATCCGCCTCCATCTCGAGAACCACGGATTTGGTGGCATCCTCCAGGTAGGCCTGTTTGCGGGAGGTAAAGGATTTGAGGTGCAGCTCCCGCTCAGAGCATCGGCTAAGCCGGTCACGAAGCTGCTCGTCAAACGGTCCGGATTGAAAGTGCCTCTCCACCCCGGTGAACGTCCCTCCTTCTATGCCGATCTTCACGTCCCACTGGCAGACCCTCTCCATAGACAACGCCGCCCAGGGCCCCCACCCGTACTGAAAACGGCATTTCGCCCGCCCAGGCAGCTTCAAAGGCGAACTGATCATGTCCTCCGGGAAGAACCTTTGTATGGTTCTGCCGTTTCGCAACAGCTCGATCATCTCCAGTGAATCCGGTCCCTGTACCGCGACCTCGAAGTCCCGATCCGGCTCGTAGGGAAGCTCGCTTCCCATGGGCTTGTCATTCAGGGTGACATCCAAGCCGATCCGGTCTCCGGTAACCGCCACGGTCCTGCGGGCACGGATCGCCTCGAACAGGCTTGCCGGCTTGAGCTCCTCGGCCCATACACCGACCAAACCTTCTCCGTAGGCGCCGGGATAACCGAAGTGATCGTCCGTGGAGGCAACGAAACCGAAGCGCGTTCCCCGGGCAAGCTGATACTCGATGGCCTGAGACACTGCACGGCCGCCGTTGGAGTGGAGAATCATCGGGTAGGGCGCCCGGTCGCTCATGGTGCAGCCGTGTTCGGAGAAGACCTCCACCACCGGGCTTACCCGGGGATCGAAGTGCTGCCAGTTGTACCCCCGCCAGCCGAGTTTGTAACCCACATGATGGGGGATGGCCAAAGCTCTCTTGTTCCTGGCAAACTCGAGCAGCTTGCCGACGCGATCGGGAAGGAACAGATCGGGCTGATCCTCCGGAAAGATCAGGCAGTAATCGCCGAAGGCGCTGGAGTGCCATTCGTAGCCCAGGAATGAAACGAACCGATCGCTGTTTGCCTCTTTGAGGAGCGAACGCGTTTTCCGCCAATGCTTGGAATGGGCTTCGAAGCCCTTCACCCAGTGCATATGCCGCTCTCCCGGCATGATCGGCATGTCGTGCCAGGAAGCGTGTCCGGTGAAGGCAAAGAAATCCAGGTGTTCCCGGGCTATATCTATCGAACGCTCCAGCGAACCCTTGGCGTATCCTACGGCGTTGTGATTGTGAAGATCTCCCCAAAAGAACTCGTATTTCCTGCTCATCGGTCCCATTCGCTCTTCGCTCCTTTAGCGCACCCCCGGCGGAATTGTTGTTTTGTTAAGGTACTGAAATCGAGCGGTTTTTGAAAAGTTCCCCCGCCTCGATTTGGCGGCGAATCTCGGCGAAGCAGCTGTCCCGCTGCGAATCTGAAGGGTGCCGTCCTCCGCCGAAGGAGCGAATGCGGCTGTGACCGACCAGGTGAGCGGCCAGCCGGCCGCTCAGCTCTTCTCTGATCTCCCGGAAAGCGGGGTCGAGGAAGTGATTGTTGACCTCCAGCGGTTGTTCCTCCAGGTCGTAGAGCTCACCGTCCCCGTCATCGCAGATCACGAGCTTGTAGCGCTCTGTGCGCACCATGGCGCCGCCCAGAAGCTCGCTGAAGGCGGTCCGGTAGTAGGGATCCGGCTGACCCGTTTCCCTGTCGACCAGGCTTTGAGGTTCGGCGAACAGCGCGTCGATATTCCTGCCCTGCACGTGATCGGGCACCTCGATTCCCGCCAATGAAAGAAAGGTTGCGTGCAGATCCAACCAGTTTACCTGGGCCCTGCACCGACCTCCCGCCGCCACACCGGGTCCGCTGACGATCAACGGAACCATCAACGCACTTTCATAGAACGTTTCCTTGAAGGGCAGACCATGATCGCCCAGATGATCCCCGTGATCGGAAGAGAACACGACCAGCGTGGATTCTGCAAGCCCTTTGGCTTCCAGGGCGGCCAGGATCCTCTCTATCTGCCGATCTACCAGGGTTACCGTTGCCAGATAGTACTCGCGGATCCTGCGAATTGAAGATTTCGACAGCTTTCGATAGTCGCTGCAGTACAGGAGGTTGTTGTCGTAGAAATCCAGAATCCTGGACTGGTAGGCCGGTTTGTTCTCGAGCTCCTCCGCCGAACCCGTAGCCTCGGGGATCGGCGCCTCCCGATACAGATCCGCGAGCTCGGCCGGCGGATCGTATGGATCGTGAGGACTGTTGAAGGATATCCAACAGAAGAAAGGCTCTTCAGCCTGCTCTTCGATCCAGTGCACCGCCTGCTCGCCTATGAACGAATCGATATGCAGCTGCCCGGGAAGGGGGCTCACCGCCGCCCCCAGCTGTTCCTCGTAGCCGGGAAAGGTTGCCGGATGGTCCCTGCTGTAGCCGTGATCGGCCAAGTACAGGGTGTAGTCATCCGGGCGGAAGTAATGCCGTTTGTCCTCCGCACTGATTCTTACAGCAAATCCTTCCGGGTTGTCCCACGGGTAAAAATGCATCTTGCCGATCGCCGCGGTGTTCCACCCTGCCCGCTCGAAAGCGCGGGCAATCGTCGGGCAGTTGCTCGCGATCCAGCGGAAGTTATGAGCCACCCCGGTTACCAGCGGGTACTGTCCCAGGATAAAGGATGCCCGGGCTGGCTGGCAGATCGGAGAGACCGAGCTGCACCGGTCGAAGACGATCCCTTCCCGGGCCAGGCGGCTCAGAGCCGGCGTCTGCATGAAATCCAGCCCGTAGCAGGGCAGAGAGTCCTGCCGCTGCTGATCCGTGCTAATGAACAGGATATTCATCAATCGCTGGGATGGACGAACAGCGTCTGCAGGGCTGCCGGGATCAGGACCGTTGAAATGGGAATGGCGGAGATCAACAGGAGGTTGAAGAAATGGTTGGCTCCCAGTACGGTCCAACCGGCGATTATGGTGGAACCCACACCTATGACGAGCAGCGTTGCTACCTTTGAAAGTCGCTGGCGAAGACGCATGAACAAGGCCGCGGAGAGGCCCAGCAGCAGGAGGGCGAGCACCATGTTTCGGTCCCACTGGTGGACCTGCAGTCCAAGGGCGAACAGGACCTGCCCCGCGCCGTCTATTGCGGTGATCCAGATTCCCAGCAGAGGCAGGGGCAGAAGCATATAGGACACCAGCAGCCAATCCCGCTTGAGGATCCTGGAGACCACGGCCAGGACGATCCAGAAAGCAACACCGTACAGACCCAGGAACAGAAGCAGGGCAACGTGTTCGGCGGATACCCCGGAACCGACCACGATGCCGTAGATCGAGTGATAGACGAAATTGCGGGAGAGAAACACCGCCGCCAGTACGGGTGCAAAGGCAAAGCCGATCCAGGGATACAGCCAATTCGGTTTGCCCTTCAGCCAGCCCAACAGGGTCACGAACAGGAGGAGAGAGAAAGCGGGGATCAGAATCAGGGGCCGGGACCAGAGGTGGGTGGCAAACAGGCCGGCTCCCAGTATGGCGGGTTGAGCCGCCAGCAGGACTTCCAGCCAGCTGCCCCTGCTGTGCGCCTCGTAGAGGAGTTTGGCAACCTTCCGGGGTGTTCCGAAGGAGTTGATTGCCTGCCTGGCCGCATCCGTCTCTGTTAGGCCTTCGGTTCGCAGATCTTCGATCTTGTCCTGGAAATAGGTCTCCAGCTCTCCAATAACCCTTCGCTCCGTGCTTGGATCGAGGTGAAGATTGGATTTGATCTGGCTGAGATAGGTGTCTACCGCTCTCATGGTTTAAGGCAGCTGTTTAACGGATCATGAGGGCGCAGTTTTGAGGATCAGATTCATAGCGTTGGAAAACTTGAACCACATGCTGATCCGCTTGAGCAACACCTCTTCTCCTTTTTCGGTCATTTTGTAGTAGCGTCTCTGCTGGCCGTTGGGCTGGACCTGCCACTCCCCCAGGATCAGGCCGTCACTCTCCAGTTTGTGCAGGGCAGGATAGACGGTCCCCTCCCGAAATTTGAAGAATCCATCGCTTCGCTTCTGGATTTCTTTGATCAGGCGGTACCCGTGAATACGACCGGACTCGCTTATCAGGTAAAGCAGCAGGGAATCCGTATTGCCCCGCAGCAGTTCCCTGTCGTATTCCAGGGGGGGGCTGCTCCGCTCCGGATGTCTTTTGGATCTGTGTTTCATATCTCCTCACTCCTCCTTACTCTACTCCTACTATTGAACCACAAACACCAGCAGTTTTGCAACCTTCGCAGCGCCGCTGTAGCGCCGCAAATGCGGGTCTGCCCACCGCGGGTTTCAATAGCCGCCGGATTGCGATATTCTACTCCCGCGAGGGAAAGATGAAAAAATACGCAGCGGTTATCTTCGATATGGACGGAACTCTTCTGGATACGCTGGAGGATCTCGGGAGTTGCATGAACCGAGTCCTGGAGCGTGCCGGCTATCCTGCCCACCCTATCGAGGCCTACAAGTACTTCGTCGGAGACGGTATGGCGAATCTGATAAAGCGTGTTCTGCCGGAAAGGGAGCGTGAGGAATCCACGATGGAACGGCTGCAGGCGGAGATGGCGGCGGAGTACGGTAGTCACTGGGCAGACAAAACCGACCTTTATCCGGGTATCGGAGATCTCCTGGACGAACTGGTCCGGCGAAAGGTTCGGAGGGCCATCCTGTCAAACAAACCTCATGAGTTTACTACGGTGATGGCCGAGCGCTACTTCAGCAACTGGTGTTTCGATCCGGTGTTCGGCGCCCGGGATGGGATCCCCTCCAAACCGGATCCCGCCGCGGCGCTGGAGGTCTGCGGCCGCTGGAAGCTTGATCCGGAGGAGGTACTGTACGTGGGGGATACCAACACGGATATGCAAACCGCCCGCAGGGGCGGGATGTTCGCTCTGGGCGTGCTATGGGGTTTCCGAACCATGCAGGAACTGCAGGAAAACGGTGCTCAATCCGTGATTTCCGCACCCGGGCAGATGCTCAAGTTTTTCATATCCCCCTGACCTCGCAGCGGGGAAAAAGCCGGCTGATTTTCTCGTGGAGCTGCCTTAAAACCTCATCGCTGAAGGGCAGCTGCTCCCGCAGCTCGGGATCCAGAGCCCTCTCCGGGGCGAACTGCTGCAGCACAAAGCTGGGATATCCCTGCAGCTGTTCGGCCAGCCGCAGGATATCCTCCGGCGCGTGGAAACGGGGCACCACGGTGCAGCGCAGCTCGAGTTCCACTCCGGCGGATTTGAGATGCTGCAGCGTACCTTTGATGTCTTCGAGCAGGCCTTCTTTCTCCGGAGGCAATCCCGCGGCTCTACGGTAGGCTTCCCACTCCAGCGGCGCCTTGACATCCATGGCGATGTAGTCAAGCAGATCCTGCTCGAGCAGCCGCGCGACCATTGTCGGATTGGTGCCGTTGGTCTCCAGTCCCGTGGCAAGACCCAGCGCTTTTGCCTCTGCCAGGAACTCCGGCAGCTGAAGGTTCAGGGTCGGTTCGCCCCCGCTGATCACCACCGCCTGATACAGCCTCCGGTTCTCTTTCAGGTACCGCAGCACTGTCTTCGCCTCAAGATCGGCCAACCGGTGGGGCCTCTGGACCAGGTCTGCGTTGTAGCAGAAGGGGCAGCGGAAATTACAGCCCCCGGTAAATACCACGGTCGAGATCTTGCCCGGGTATTCGATGAGAGAGGTCTTCTGCCAGCCTTTGAATGTCAACGAGTTGTGCGCTTACAGCGCCGCCGTGTTATGCGCCGGTATTCTCTCCGGGGTGCGGGACTGCTCATCAAGGGCTTGGACCGGCTCGTGCTGCGCAGCCGGATCACCGGCCATTCGCGCCTTCGGGCCCCGTGCCTCCAGCTGCCGGTCGTAGGTGCGCCGGTGCTTGAACTCCACCTGTTTTCCCGGATTCCACTGATCCACGGGGCGAAGATACCCTACCGAGCGGGACCAAACCTCGCAGACCTCACCGCATTCGGGACATACCCGCTGCTCACCCCTGAGGTAACCGTGCTGCTCGCAGATGCTGAAGGTCGGGGTGAGGGAATAGTAGGGCAGATGGAAGTTTTCGGCGATGCTCTTCACCAGGGCTTTTGTGGCTTGGATGGAGGGCATCCTCTCCCCCAGGAAGGCATGCAATACCGTGCCGCCGGTATAGCGGCTCTGCAGCGGATCCTGCAGCTTGAGGGCGTCGAACACGTCATCCGTGAAGCCCACGGGCAGCTGGGTGCTGTTCGTGTAGTAGGGTGCCCGGAAGCCCTCGCCATTGCCGGTGGCGTACACATCCTCGCTGTAGATCTTGATGTCCGGAAACAGCTTCTTGTCGATCCGCGCCAAACGATAACTGGTCCCTTCAGCCGGAGTGGCTTCCAGATTGAAGATACTGTTTGTTTCGGTCTGGAAGTCTGCCAATCTGGTCCGAATGAAATCGAGGGCGCGTACGGCAAAGGCCACACCTTCGGCTTGAGTAAGATCGTATCCGAGCAGGTTGTATACAGCGTCGTTCATGCCGATGATCCCGATCGTCGAGAAGTGATTCTTCCAGTAATTCTCGAATCCGATTTTTATGTTGCGCAGATAAAATCGGCTGTATGGATACAGACCCCGATCGGTGAACTTCTCCAGCACCTCTCGCTTGATGATCAGGCTTTCCTTGGCCAACTCCATACGGCTGCTCAGTATCTCAAGGAACTCCTGCTCCGATCGAGCCTCGTACCCGATCCTGGGCAGGTTGAGGGTCACAACTCCGACGGATCCGGTCAGAGGATTCGAGCCGAAAAGACCGCCGCCCCGCTTCTGCAGCTCCCTCTTGTCCAAACGCAGCCGGCAGCACATGCTGCGCACATCGTCCGGTTTCAGGTCGGAGTTTATGAAGTTGGAGAAGTAGGGAATGCCGTACTTGGCCGTCATTTCCCAGATCGGATCCAGCTCCGCAGACTCCCAGGGAAAGTCGGGGGTCACATTGTAGGTCGGGATCGGGAAGGTGAAGGGCCGTCCGGTGGCATCGCCCCGGCTCATCGTCTCCGCGAAGGCCCGGTTGAACATGTCCATCTGCTCCTGGAACTCTCCGTAGGACCTGTCTTTGACCTCCCCCCCGATCACGACAGGCTGATCTTTCAGATACTCCGGAGCCTTGAGGTCCAGGGTGATATTGGTGAAGGGGGTCTGAAAACCGACCCGGGTCGGCACGTTCATGTTGTACAGGAATTTCTGCAGACACTGCTTGACCATGTCGTAGCCCAATCCGTCGTAGTAGATGAAGGGAGCCAGCAGCGTATCGAAGTTGGAAAAGGCCTGGGCGCCGGCCGCCTCCCCCTGCAGCGTGTATAGGAAGTTGACAACCTGCATCAAGGCCACATCGAAATGCCGCGCCGCTTTGGACTCCACCTTTCCCCGAACCCCCCGAAATCCTTCGATGAGCAGGTCCTGAAGGTCCCAGCCGACACAGTAGGGACCGAGGGTTCCAAGATCGTGTATGTGAAACTCCCCGTTTAGGTGGGCGTCCCGGATCTCCTTGGGATACACGCTGTTGAGCCAGTAGTTGCAGACGACCTTCTGTGTGATGTGCACGTTGAGACCCTGGAGGGAGTAGGTCATATTGCTGTTCTCCCGCACCCTCCAGTCCATCTCATCGAGATAGTCATCGATTATCGTGATATCCCGGAGAAGCCTGGTGACCTCGCGGATGTTTTTATGCTGTTCCCGATACAGGATGTAGGCTTTGGCTACTTTCGCATGCCCGTTCTCGATAAGGATCTTCTCTACGATGTCCTGAACATGCTCGACGGAAGGAACACTTCCGTCTTCGTACTTGCGCCGGATCCCTTTGACTACCTGGTCGGAGAGCTTCTGCGCTTTCGCAATATCCCGTCCGCCCACGGCTTGAACCGCAGCCCAGATCGCCCTGGTGATCTTCTCCTGATCAAAGGCGACGACTTGTCCGTTTCTTTTTCGAATATTCTCCACTTTGCGTAACATAGTTCCCCTCCCAGGCTTGAGTAAATCACAGTTGGGTTGTCTTAGGTTTTCTTCAGTGTTCTCAGCTCCTTCTCGAAAGACTTGAGATCAGTGAACTCCCTGTACACCGATGCAAAGCGGATGTAAGCCACCTTGTCGAGCTCTTTAAGCCGATCCATTACCAGCTCCCCGATGACCTGCGCTGGCACCTCCCGGTTTCCGTAATTGTACAGCTCCGCCTCGATTGCGCTGACAAGCTTCTCCACCTCTTTCCGCGGGATAGGTCTCTTCTCGCAAGCCTTGAGCAACCCGGCCAGAAGCTTGTCCCGATCGAAGCTTTCCCGCCGCCCGTCTTTCTTGATGACCGACACCCCGGTCCACTCGATCCGTTCGTAGGTGGAGAAGCGCCTTGCGCAGGCCAGGCATTCTCGTCTCCGCCTGATTGTATCGAGTTCCTCGAGGTTTCGCTTATCCACTACCCGCGTCTTGGGATGCCGGCAGAACGGGCATTTCATACCCTGTACACAAGATATTGTGCTCCTATTATACTCGAAACCACAAGATGCGCAAGTATCTCCTTGCGGATTTCCAACAAAAAAGTACTAGAATACGAATTTTTTTAGGATGACTGACTAACAAAAATTTACTCCGCTCCTGTGGTTTTTCTGCGGCGGAGGAACAGCCAAAACCTCTCTTCACCTGGCTGGAAGGGGCTTCTGCTTTCGCACAAAATCGACTATCCTCTCTGGATATGTTTCAGAACCTCACCTTTTTTCCCGAAGCTTTCACCGGCAACTTCGCCTTTCGGCTCCTGGTGGCCTGCCTCCTGGGAGGGGCCATCGGTTTCGAGAGGGACATCCACGGCCGAGCCGCAGGTCTTCGCACCAACATGCTGGTCAGCATTGGCGCGGCTCTATTCATGTTGGTCTCCATGGCGATGGCTAAAATCTACTCTCGAAGCCTTGAAAGCACGGGTCTGCGGGTGGATCCCAGCCGGATCGCTGCCCAGATCGTCACCGGCATCGGCTTCCTCGGCGCAGGGGCGATCATCAAAGAGGGATTCAACGTACGAGGGCTGACCACCGCTGCCTGCCTCTGGGTATCCGCCGGTGTGGGCATGGCCGCCGGGGCGGGTCTGTTCGAGATGGCCATCCTCGTTACCTTGATCGGCCTGTTTACTCTCATCGTGGTCAACCGATTCGAAAAGGTCTATGCCAAGGACTCCTACCGAGTCCTCAAAATCACGGTGGCCAACGATGCCAACATCTCTGAATTGATCGAAGTGGTCAAACGCAAGCACCTGAAGATCCTGTTCCTGGACTTCGATCGGGACTACAAAACGAATCAAATGGTGATCACCTTTACGATCCGTCTGTTCCACAAGGGCGTGACGGACAAGCTCTCCCATGGAATCGTGCGAGATCTGGAGAGCTGCGGATACGCGGTTCGCCAACTCCAATGGGGACACTGATGAAAAAAACTGCACAGAAGATCCTGTTTATCCTCCTCCTCGGCTTTCTCTGCCTGCAGCCGCTATCGGCGGAGTCTCTGCCCGACGGATTGTATGCGGAGATGAACACCAGCCGGGGCAGGATCCTCATTGTCCTGGAATTCCGGAAAACCCCCCTTACGGTGGCCAACTTCGTCGGTTTGGCCGAAGGGACGATCGCCTTTGACAACAGGCCGGCGAGCAGACCCTTCTTCGACGGCCTCACTTTTCACCGAGTCATCGAGGACTTCATGATTCAGGGTGGCGATCCTCTGGGAAACGGAACGGGCGGTCCCGGATATCGTTTCCCCGACGAGATCGCGCCTGAGCTGATGCATGACGGTCCCGGGATTCTCTCCATGGCCAACAGCTGCCCCGACACCAACGGCAGCCAGTTCTTCATCACCCACAACCAGACTCCCTGGCTGGACGGCTTTCATGCCGTGTTCGGCCGGGTGCGGGAAGGGCAGGAGGTGGTCGCCGACATCCGTCAGGGTGACCGTATCAATACCGTGAAAATCCTGCGCGTCGGACCCGCGGCCCGAAACTTTCGGGTCGATCAGGCCCTGTTCGACCGCCTTCTGCGGGAAGCTCCGGAACGGAAGAAGGAATACGCCGCCCGCGCCCGCAAGCTGGCCCTGGCTGAGATCGAACGGCGCTGGCCCGACGCTCGGGTGTCCGACTCCGGCCTGCGCAGCGTCGTCCTGGAGCCGGGATCCGGAGAGTCGAGCCCGGAGTACGGAACCCCGGTCACGGTCCACTACACCGGCCGGCGTCTCAACGGCCTGGTCTTCGACAGCTCCCACCAACGGGGGCAGCCGGCGACCTTCGAGATCGGAAGGGTGATTCAGGGATGGAACGAGGCGCTTACCGCGATGAAACGGGGAGAGAAGCGGATTCTGATCGTTCCCCCGGAGCTGGCCTATGGCGAACGCGGCTATCCGGGAGTCATTCCGCCGAATGAGTTCCTGATCTTCGAGGTCGAACTGCTGGATTTCTGATACCAGCTGCGGAGCAATCCGCCTGCAGGTTTGAACGGCCGTTATGCTCAAGCCTCGGCACAGTCCCTCGACTCAGATCTCGATGCCAGGGCATCTCTAGGCTGCCTCGATCGCCTCCATCATCCCCTGGCGGCGAGCCAGCACGAAGGTGCTTGCGATGATCAGCACGATGGCGAGGCAAAAAATCAGCACCGAAGCGGCGCAAGGGGCGGCCATGCGGAAGACGGCCAGATAGACGAAAGCCGGGGCGGTTTGAATCGGAATCTGCTGAATGGGAATCGCCAGACTGGCGTTGGTAATCCGAAAGGCCAGCTGTAGCTTGGCGATACCGTACATGTTCGTGATCACCAGGATCGCTGAACCGGCTGCGAACAGAGCTATCACCGGAAGGGTGAAGATCCCCTTAAAGATCCGCAATACCGCGCCCATAAACGGACCAACCCAGAAGTTGGAGAGAACATAGAAGAGTCCGGAGCTGATGGCCAGAACGGTTCCCCGGTAGCGGGTCATTCGTTTCCCAAGGACTTCCAAAACTAATATGAGTCCGGTGATGACAGCGGAGAACAGGGCGGAGCGCAGGATAAAGCTGCGGGCCAACACGTCGAACTCCTCCACGTCGATGGTCAGGCGGCTCAAACCCAGCAGCGTGATGGCTGCGATCAGGAGGAGTATCCCCGTGATCTCCGCCGCGCCCAGCTGTTCCTTGAGGATCCAGATCGAACCCAATACCAGGACGACCAGGCCGGCGGCCATAAGACCTGGAATCAAGGCCGGTCCGAGCCGCACCTGGGCCAGGAGAAACAGTGCGGTTCCCAAACCCATGTGGATGATGAACCCCGCCAGCCAGAGGGGGTGCCGCACCAACCTGGCAAAGAAACGCCGCCGGCCGGCGGCGATCTGGTTGACCACCTTTTTCTGCAGCAACACCCCAATGTTGTGAGCTACACCTGAGGCAACCGCAAGGGCTACACCCACGCTGTACATCGGATCCCCCCAAGCGGAGCTTCAGCTCCAGGATTCGTAGCACACCAGATCGTCGACGGGCCGGCGTTTTTTCGCTCCGGGGCTGTCGCCGGGATACCCCAGAGGCGTGAAGGCGACCGGCTCTACGGATTCGGGCAACCCCAGGATCTGCCGGGCTGCCCGGGAATCGAAGGCTCCGATCCAGCAGCTGCCCAACCCCTGATCGGCGGCCGCCAGGATCAGGTGATCCATGACGATGGCCGCATCCACATCGCCGTAGCTTTTACCATCGCCACGCACCCAGCAGCCGTCGGTTAGGGCGCATACCCCTATCACCACAGGTGCCTGGACGAACCAGTCCCGGCCGTAGATACGCTTCAGCTCTTTTTCCCGGCCGGCGGTGTGAATCACCAGGATGCGAAAGGCCTGGCGATTGGCAGCGGTGGGCGCCAGGCGCCCCGCTTCCAGCACCTTTGCCAGCACCTGATCAGGAACGGGATCGCCCTTGTAGGCCCGCACGCTGTAGCGTGAGCGAATCAATTGTTCGAACTGCATAACTTGTACTCCTCTATCGGCTATTCGACCACCTGTTGGCGTACAACGCCGCCTCTCCGGTGGCCAGGATGGCGTAGGCCTGCTTGGCCCGCTCGTAGAAGGCGAAACGTTCGACGTACTCGAAATCCTCGAACTTCGTTTCGGCTTTCTTGATGATGTCGCGGTACGGCTCCCAGATTGCCGGCTTCGTGGGGCCCCCGGGAACCACCTGCATCAGGGCTACGGGATGATCTACATACCCGTCCAGGGGGAAGAACTTCAGGATCGCCTCCAGCAGCTCGGGGCTGAGAATCGCTGGAACTCCTTTCAACATTGATTCACCTCCTAGCCGTACACCGGTCCGAAGGTACTGCAGGCCCGGTAGTCCGCACCCTCGGGATCCATGCCGAAGGCCGCCCAGGCGCTGGGCCGGTAGATCGTCTCCACGTTGTGCATGCACACGGGAATCCGCAGCATCGACGCCAGGGTAATCAGATCCGCCCCTATATGCCCGTAGCTGATGGCACCGTGGTTCGCCCCCCAGCCCGCCATCACAGAGTACACGTCGGCAAAAGGTCCCCTGCCCGTCAATCTGGGCACGAACCAGGTGGTCGGCCAGGTTGGATTGGTTCGGGCGTCCAAGGCGTCGTGGACCTTTTCCGGCAGCTCCGCCGTGTGTCCTTCGGCGATCTGCAGGACCGGCCCCAGGCCGCGCACCAGGTTCAGGCGTGACATGGTTACGGGCATTCCCCCCCGGGTTAAAAAGTCGGTGGAGTAGCCGCCGCCGCGGAAATAACCCAGGTCGGCGGGCCTGAACTCGGTGACCTCCAGACACTTTGCCGCCTCTTCGGAGGTTACTTCCCAGAAGGGCTTGACAACGGGCTTTCCCTCCCGGCTCATCTGGCCGGTTCCGTCCAGCGCGGCGGGTCCGGAGTTGATCAGGTGGATGATCCCTCCCTCGGCCAATCCTTTAGGCGCCGTGCCGGTGACCCGTTTGATCGCCTCCGCGCTCCAGTAGGTGCGGACATCGGCAAATATTTGAGCCGTGCCCGTGAGCAGGTAGCCGAAGAGCATGGATACGCCGTTGAGGCTGTCGTTTTCCGTGGCCAGGATGTAGGGCGCGCGGATGCCGTTCCAGTCGAAGGAGGAATTGAGCATCGCCTCCATGAAGTCGCCGTTTGGAAAGTGATCGGTCCACTGCCGCTGGCCTTGAAATCCGGCGGCCAGGGCATTGTGTCCCAGAGCCTCTTCCCCGAAACCCAGCGCTTCCAGACGGGGATTGCCCACCATCAGGTCCCGGGCGATCAGGGTCATCTGCACCACCCGTTCCCAATCCTCGTCTTTCTGCCGGCGGGAGCGCTGCTTCTCCGGCGGATTGTCATCCCCTCCCTCTCGGCAGTGTTCCCTGACCCAGGCCAAGGCGTGCCTGTACTCCTCGGGATCGTAGATCTGTTCATCGAAACGGCGCACGAACTCACTCATATCCACGTATTCGTTGCGCATCCCAAGATAGCTCTGAAAGAAATCCTCCTGGACGATGGATCCGCCTATTCCCATGGACACCGAACCCAGGGACAGATAGCTGGTTCCCCTCATGGCGGTCACGGCCAGTCCGGAGCGCACGAAGCGCAGTATATTCTCCCGCACATCCCCCGGAACCGAACTGTCCCCTGCATCCTGTACATCCCTGCCGTAAATGCCGAAGGCGGGCAGCCCCTTCTGGTTGTGGGCCGCCAGAACAGCGGCCAGGTAGACCGCACCGGGCCGTTCGGTGCCGTTGAAGCCCCAAACCGCCTTGGGCATCAGGGGATCCATATCCATGGTTTCCGAACCGTAGCACCAGCAGGGGCTCACGGTGAGGGATACCCCGACCCCTTCCCTGGCGAATTTTTCTGCGGCCATGGCAGCCTCCGCTACTCCGCCGATGCACCTGTCGGCGATCACGCATTCCACGGGCAGTCCGTTGGCGTGACGCAGGTTCTCCGAGATGATGCGGGCTGCGGTCCTGGCCATGGCCATGGTCTGGTCTTCCAGGCTCTCCCGCACCCCCCCGAGGCGTCCGTCGATTGTCGGGCGGATGCCGACCTTTGGCGTGCCGGTTTTCAACCGGTTTTCCGGCGCATTCATTTTGAACTGTTTCATCGATTACATCCTCCAATTACTGTTGTTATGTCTACTGCTCATACATTGGGCCAGCAGCTGCTGCAGATCGATCCCGCCGTGAAAGCAGAGATCTTTACCGAAATCCCGCTTCAGATGTTCCAACTTCATCCTCCGGGCGCTCGTCTGGACCGGATCCAGTATATCGACGCCGATTTCGATGAGATCGGCAATCACATCGTAGAGATCACCGCAGCAGTGGAAATACACGACCAGGTCGTATTTCTCGGCATCAGCAATGATCTCTCTGTAGAAAGGCTTGAAATACTCCCGCCAACGCTCCGGATCCATGAACAGGTTGTTCTGACAGGCGAAATCATCCCACATGCCGAAGATTTCGACTCTGTCGCCGATGCTCCGGAGGTTCAACCTGCTCAGCTCAACGCAGATCTCTCCAACCCGATCGATCAAAGCATGAGCGAGCTTCGCATCGGATGCGATATCCATAAGCAGTTGGTCCATTCGCCTCAGATAACTTGAGATGATGAATATCGTATTGAAAAAATAGGTACAGGTGAAATGATACAGCGAGGGCCGTATTTCGCTGGCATATACATACTCGGCCGCGGTCTTGGCGTCCCCCGAAGGTGCCTCCCTGGTAATCATGGTCGTGTACTGGAAGAACCGACCCTGTTCATCGTAAACGGCTCGGGATTTGATGCCGAAGGGGAAAAAGTAAAGTTTGTCGTGTTCGCAGTCAAAATCGGGACCCCTATATCTGGGAATGTAGGTGTAGTACTCGTTCAAAGAAGCTCCGCCGGAATAGAAATCCGCCCCCAGCTGATCGATCAGCTCTCGATTCCAGTAGATCTGATCTGTGATACCGAAATGCTCGATCAGTTTGCTGTTCACCACTTCATCGCCCCGGTACATCATCGGTACTTTGGGTACCGTACCGTGCCGGATAGCATCGAGTATCAGCTGCTTACCTTCCACAGTCTACTTTCACGGTTGTTTGAATGGCGCCATGCACCGCAAACATCCTTCCAAGCTTGCTCCGCTCAAGCGTAGACGCACTCCCGGGCGGCCGCGGTGTAGGCCTTGATATTTTTCACCGGGGTCTCGAAGAAGTGATCGGTGCAGGATAGGACATAACCTCCTTCGTAGCCCACCTTCTCGAACAGCTTATGCACCTGAGCCCGGATCGTCTCCGGAGTGCCCCGAGTCAGAACGTTGAACTGGTCCATGCCCCCGATCAGAGCAACCCGTCTGCCGATCTTCTCCTTGTACTCCCAGGGCTCCTGGTTGCCCCCTATCGAAGGAGCGGCCAGGGTTTCAGAGGCATCACAGCCGTTGTCCGCGATGTGCTCCTCAATACCGAAGGTTCCCCCGCAGGTATGATAGGTGACCTTGAAACCGAGGCTGTGAAGGGCATCGTGCATCCTTCGGTCATAGGGCAGGCAGAACACCCTGTGCAGTTCCGGAGAGATCAAGGTCGAAGAGCCGGAGCCGCCTCCGGTTTCCACCAGATCGAACTTGGCACCCCTCATGGTTTCGATAAACTCGAGCTTCTTGTCCAGAAGGATCTGCAGCAACTGGTGAACCCAGGCAGGATCATCCATGGTCTTGAAGATCAGCTCGGTGACATCCTTCAGGCAGGCGGCGTGCTGCCAGCAGCCGGCCTGGTCGCCCCACACGAAGCCCCGGACGATGCCGGCATCGCCCACATTGGCATAGAACGCCTCCAGGGGCTGCAGATCCAGTTTGGGTACGGGCATGTACTTGCGGATCAACTCGAGATCCTCATCGCGCTTGATCAGATACTCGGTAATCCAGGTAGTTTTACGATCTCCTCCGGTCTTGTAAGTCAGCACCCCTTCCGGGGTGGTAATGGTATGATGGTTGATACGGTTGTCCGGATCGGCGGAGATTACCTCCACCGCGTCCCGCCATTCGGGGGTGGAGGCCTTGGTGTAGTCCGCATCCACCAGCCAGAATTGTCCCATGTCTTCGAAGTACTGGATCTGCCCGTCCATCCCGAATTTCTTGAATGCCTCCACATCGCTGATTCCGTCCAGATAGGTATCCAGGTGATAGCCCTGCCACTGATGCACGGAAACCGGCAATCGATCCGGCTTTTCTTTATTCAGAGCACACATCAAGCGTTCTTTGGATGTCAATTCGATTCCTCCTATCCCTTGACAGCACCGAGGGTTAGACCCCTCAGTAGCTGTCGCTGTACGATGATGACAAAGATAATCGCCGGGATGAGCATCAACACCGACATGGCACACATACCCCGCCAATCCGAAACAAACTGACCCGTGAAGTCGAACAGACCCACGGGAAAGGTTTTAGAGGCGGTAGTCCTGCTGACCACGCTGGCAATGGCGAATTCGTTCCAGGAGGTGAGAAAGGCAAAGATGCCGCTGGCCGCCAGGCCCGGTCCCACCAGGGGCAGCTCCACCCGCAGGAATGCTGTCCACTTTGAACAGCCGTCGATCAGGGCAGCGTCGTTGAGGCTCTCCGGGATCTCACCGATGAAACCGGCCATCAGCCAGGCGGTAAAGGGCACGTTTAGGGCGGCATGGGCCAGTATCAGCCCCAGGGAGGTATCGGCCAGTCCCATGCGGGTAAACAGAAAAAACAGGGGCAGACTGAGCGCGATTCCCGGGATGGCCCGAGCCAGCATAAGGGAGAGAAAGATGCTGTTCCTGCCTTTGAACTTGAAGCTGGAGAAGGCGTAGGCGGCCAGCGTGCCGATGACCAGGGCCAGGGCTGTACTGAAAACTGCCGCCAGCAGGGAGTTGCGCAGATAAGCGCCGAAGGGCACGTTCTCACCGAAGGCGAAGCGTTCCGGATTGACCCCGAATCCCAGAAGAGCTAGGTAGGAATCTAAATTGACGTTCTTCGAAATCCACACCGGAGGACGGGTGTTGATCTCTATGTTCGGACGCAATGAGGTGGTGATCAGCCAGAGCACAGGTATGAAGAACAGAGCCAGTACGATCCCGGTGGTGATCTTCGAAGAGATGTAGCGACGGTGTTTCATGCTCATACGCCCCTCACTTTCCGCGTCTTGATAAGCTGTTTGAAGAAGTAGAAGGTAAAGGCGATGGCGATCAGCACGGTGACGTAGCTCATGGCGCTGCCGATGGCGAAGTTCTGGCTGGTAAAGGCCAGGCGGTAGACGTAGGTCCAGATCAGCTCGGTGCGGTGAGCAGGTCCGCCCCCGGTCATGATGCTGACCAAATCGTACGCCCTGGCTACGTCCAGCGAACGCACCGCCAGGGCGATGTAGATGAACGGCGCCACCGAGGGTATGGTCACATGGATGAACTTCTGCCACTCCGAGGTTCCGTCCACCTCCGCGGCATCCATGATGTCCGGAGAGATCGAGAGGATACCGGCCAGGAAGATGATCACCATGAAGGGAGTGCTCATCCAGATCTCGGCGATCAGGATCGTGATAAAACCGAGAGGTTTCTGGATGAGCCAGGGGATGATGATCGGACGCTGGAAGATCTCGTATAGGATGTTGTTCACCAGGCCGACCTGATCGTTGAAGATCCACTTGAACTGGAATCCCACCAGGATCGGGGCGAACATCATGGGCATCATCAGGATGGTGCGCAGGATTCCCTGTCCCCGCACCACGTGGCTCATGGCATTGGCTATTAAAAGTCCCAGGATCAGCTCGACATTGACTGTGATCATGATGTACAGCACGGTCCGTCCCAAAGCGGGCAGGAACACCGGATCCTGAAACAGCAGCAGGTAATTGCGAAAACCCACGAACTTGGGCGCACCCTGGCTGACCAAGGTGAAATTGGTGAAGCTCAGGTACAGGGAATAGATCATCGGAAAGGCGATAACGAACAGGATCAACGCACCTGCCGGCAGCAGGAGGAAAACCGGCAGACGTCTCTCCTCCAGAGCGACCGACGTATGCTTCAGTCGTTCCTTCCTCTGTTTTTCTCCGGGAACCATAGTTCCCCCTTTCGATTTAGTCGATACAAGTTGGTATCGGGCGACCATACGATCGCCCGATACCTCAGTCAGAGCTCTATAAGGTCTAGTAGTAGCCTCGTTCCTTCATCATCGCTTCCACTTTTTCCGCCGCTTCGTCAAGCCCGGCCTTGGGCGTTTTGTCACCCAGGATGATGGCCTGAACGATCGGATAGACGATGTCCGAAGCGGGCAGCCACTCCGCCACCAGAGGCGGGGTGCGGAAGTCATTGGCGGCCTGGAACTGGGCCAGCTCCAGACGCTTGGCATCCAGCGGATTCCCCGCCGACTTGGCTTCGGCGATGATCTGATCCCACACCTTGTTGCTGGTTACCAGTATACCCAGTTTGGCCTCGACCATCTGGCTCTCGGGGCTGGTGATGAACTTGATGAAATCCGCCGCTGTCTCTTTCTGCTTGCTGGCCTTGGTAATGGAGAAGGCGTGCTGTCCGGCCCAACCACTGTGAATCCCCGCATCTCCCTTGGGCTGACGGACGATGTCGAACAATCCGGCGACCTTTGAGGCCGAGGGGTCCTGGAAGTAGCTGTACCAGCCGTACCACTCGGTGTACATCACGATGTTGCCAGCCACGAAGTTCTTGGCTACATCCTCCCACACGAAGCTGGTCATGCCCGGAGGCATGGCCCCGGCCTTGTAGAGGTCCTGGAACATGGCGGCGGCCTTCACCCCGCCGGGAGCGTTGAATCCGGGTTTCCAGTTCCTGTCGAAGAACTCGGCTCCTTCAGCGGTCGATACTTCGTAGAAACGACCGGTCAGGGCTTCCTCCTTACCGGCGAACTCTGTGGCGTAAACGCCTGCGGGCAGCTGGGGTTGGATCTTGAGGCACTGAGCCTTGAACTCATCCCAGGTCTCCGGAGCGCTTAGACCGAAATCCGCAAACAGATCTGTGCGGTAGTGCAGACAGCTGACGTCGAAATGCCGGGGGATAATCCACAGCTTACCGTCCCGCTTACCCGAATTGAGGATCATGGGGATAAAGTCCTTCAACTCATCGGCGCTGAAGTACTCGTCCAGAGGCACGATCCCGTCGGCCTTGATGTACTGGGTAAAGAAGCTGGAGTGATCCCAGCACACGTCGTAGTCTACCGAGCCGGCGGCGAAGTCGGTCTTCAACTTCTTGTCGATCTGGAAACCGTCTCCCTTGTAGACGATCTCCACCTTCATACCCGTCTTGGCTTCCCACTTGGGAATTTCCTTGTAGAGCTCTTCGTAGTTCGCGCCGCCGATGAAAGCGGCCTTGAGAACCGTGGGCGCCGCTGCTTCCTGTTTCCCACCGGCAAAGGCAAAACCGGTAACCAGCAGTGCAGCCATTGCAAGGATTAGGAGTTTTTTCATAATTTCCTCCTCATGGATTTTTTTCTGCGAAAACAGATGAGGCACAGGCGATCACCTGCTTCCGGTTACAACCACAGTTTCTCATCAACGCATCACCTCCTTTCACCAGGGACAGGGGTCCCTTGCTTGTACGTGCCGTACTGGACGATCGTATCGAACATGGTCAGGACGTTCCCCAGAGGAGTCTCTTCCAGGATGGTATCGTGGCTGGCCCCGGCGACAAAGCCGCCCCCGGGCTTCATAATGTCGATCACCTCCTCCGTCTTTTTCCGGACCAGCTGGGGATTTCCCTCGATCAGGACATGGTGGGAATCGATGCATCCGTTGAACAGGATCTTGTCCCCGAACTCGCGCTTGAGTGCAGCGAGCTCCATACCCACACAGGAGGGCTGAATCGCGTGCAGGCCGTCCAATCCGGCCCGGATCATGGCGGGAATCAGGGGAGCGAAGCCGCCGCAGCAGTGGAGCATCACTTTCAGGTTGTACTGGTGCCCCAGATCGATCAGGCGTTCTAGATGAGGAAGCAGAAAGCGGGTGAACAATTCCTCTCCCACCAACGGTCCCAGTTGGCTGCCGAAATCATTTCCGATGAAGAAAATATCTAGGACATCCGCCGCCGCCTCAAAGGTCCGGCGGCTCACCTCGAAATAGAAATCGACGATGTGCGTCAATAGGGAGTCGACAAATTCGGGATCGTCGTAGAGCTTGTAGTAGAAGTTTTCCATCCCGATCAGATCAATGGCATCGTGCCAGTAGGGAGCCCATTCACCGCCCAGGATCGCATAGCTACCGGCGTATTGTAGCGCATCCTCCTTCACGCGGGACACGTCCATCCATTCAGGCTGGGGCCAGGGGTACTCTTCCAGCTGTTTCAGGTTCGCCTCTGCAAGCGGGTGGGAGCGGGGCTGTCCGTAGCCGATGCCGCTGCGTTCGATACCGAAGGGGGTCCGATAAACCGAGCCCTCACTGAGATGCTCCAGCGGATTGGCTGATTCCGGACCGGAATATCTGGAGAAAACCCGCCGGAAATCATCATGAAATCGGACGCGGAGGGCTTCGTCATCGAGTTGGAGTTCCTTCTTGGCCTTGTCCCAGAACTCAGGAGAAGCGCCGCACCAGGTGGGGACGCGATCGGGCTCCTCGTGGGCGAAGGCCGTGATCACCCGTTCTCGCGATGTCACTCCGCACCCCCGTTAGTTGAACGAACCGTTGATTCCCTGACAATGAGGTGACAGGAGACCTTCACATTCCCTTCCGAGATCCTCTTCCTGTCGATTAACTTCATCAGCAGCTTGTAGGTCTGTTCGGCCAGAACAGAGGTCGGTTGCTGAACCGAGGTGAGCGGTACCCTCAGGTATTTCGAGTACCGCTCATCCCCGTAGCCGGCGACCAGGATGTCCCGCGGAACCTCGATCCCCTCCTCCCAGAGAGCCTCAAGAACTCCCAGGGCGATCTCATCGTTGACGCCCATAATCGCATCTACATCCCGTAGGGCTCCGTCGGCAATCAGCCGCCGGGCGATCTTGTGTCCGTTTTCCTGGAAGAACCCGCTGTCCACCAGGAGGGACTCATCTACAGGGATCCGTTCTTTCAGAAACGCCCTGCGATAGCCGGCGATCCGCTCGATAGTGACGCTGGTTTCCCGGTCCCCGCAGAGAAAGAGTATCCTCCGGGCACCCTGATCGATCAGATGCCTCACCAGGCTGTAGCTGCCCTCCACGTCATCACTGGTTACCGAGTGGAAGCTCCTGTCTACAAAGTAGCGATCCAGAAGGATCAGCGGAATATGACGGTTGCGGATGTCTTCGAGCAGCTCGAGGTTGTACTGTCCCTTGGCCGGTGCAACCACGATTCCGTTGACCCTGCGGGAGAGGATCATTTCGATGGCTCTGCGCTCCGGCTCGGGATCTTCATAGCTGTGGGCCAACAGGATATCGTAACCGGCCTCGTCTAATTTCCGGCTCAGGTGATAGCAGATCTCGTTGAAGAAAATCTGCATGATATCGGGGATCAGAAGTCCGATGACCCGGCTGTCCTTCTGGACCAGGTGACGGGCCAGAAAGTTCGGTCTGTAGTTGAGCTCCTTGGCAAGCTGGAGAATCTGCTGCTTGGTCTCCTCGCTGATCGGGATTCCTTCCTCCGCCTTGCCGTTGAGAACCCGGGAGACCGTGGCGATGCTTTTATTGGCCCGCTTGGCAATATCGGCCAGGGTCGCGTAGGGCATCAGGAAACCGCCTCGTACATGGCAACGATATTCTCCGGCGGCACCTCGGGCAGAATGTTGTGAACCGTGTTGAAGACGAATCCGCCGCCCGGGGCGAAGATCTCCACCCTGCGCTTTACGTGTTCTCTCACTTCCCGGGGACTGGCCCGATTGAGAACATGCCGGGTGTCGGCACCGCCGCCCCAGAAGGTCACATCCTTTCCAAACTCCGCCTTGAGCCTCTCCGGCTCCATATTCGCGCAGTTCGTCTGAACGGGATTGAGGATGTCGAAGCCCGCTTCGATCAGGTGCGGGATCAGCTCGTAGATCGATCCGCAGCTGTGGAGAAAGGTGTGCATCCGGCTGTTCTTCTTGATGAAGGAGCAGAGTTGGCTGTGCCGGGGCTTGAACAGCTTCTCGTAGGTCTCCGGCGGCATGAACGCACCCTGATCCATTCCCAGATCGTCCCCCAGCCGCGCGATATCGGCCAGATCGCCTACTGCGTTGCAAACCTTTTCCAGGAAGGCCAGATGCTGCTCCATCAAAGCATCGAGCAGCCGTTGCACATTGCTCAGATCCAGGACCAGGTCCATCAGGAAGTTGTCCAGTCTCCTCAGGAAGGTCCCCCACTCGAAGAGATTGCATCCTACGACGATCATCAAGGCCCGGTCCGTTGAAGCTCTGATCTCCTTAGTACGGCTGCGCAGGGTCTGCCAGAAATCAGGATCCGATGCATGATCCCAGGGACTGTGAACCAGCGCGGCCCAGAGGACCTTGCCCATCGCTTCAGGAAGATCGTGGTACGAATCCGGGTAACCATCGAGGTAGGGGAAATAGGTTTGATCGAAAAAAGCACCACCGGGAGGCATCCTGGCAATCACCTGTCCATCGACCAGGGCTTCCCAGCTCCCGTCACTCCGTCCCTCGGGATGAAACCAGGCCGGATACTGAGCCGGGTTGCCGTCTGCCAGTTCGATGTCGTACCAGTCCGAATCCAGCGTGTTGAAGGTGCGGCCGATATCCACCACATCGATGGCAAAACGATCCAGGATGAAATCCTCCGGCTGGGCCAGCTGCTGCACCACGTCATATACCCGGGTGTGACCGCGGTGCTCACCGAGATGGTTCTTGAGCCGGCTGTAGGCGATGGCCGAGATCCCCGAGCTGGGCGTGGAGCCCAGATCCACCGGAACTCGATCCGGTTCCCGGTGATTGATCGCGGCTAAAATACGTTCCCGGGGCGTCACTTCGACTCTCCTCTAACTCAATTCCGGGATGTCGTATTCACCGAGATCGAGAGGGTACGTACCGTACTGCCGAACCAGGTTGACTACGTATTCGTAGTTCTTGGCGGATATGTTGCTGGGAACCGAATGGTCGGACTGAAAGATGTACCCCCCTCCCTTGGCGGCGTTCAACTTGCGTAGCACCTCCCGCTTCAACTCCTCTTCCCCGGCATCGGCCCACACCTGGACATCCATGTTGCCGCAGAATCCGATCCGATGGCCGTAGGCGCGACGAAGCTCCACAACGTCCAGCCCGGCCTTGGCCTCCAGGGGATTGTAGGCATCCACGCCGATTTCGATGTAATCCTCGAAAATGCGGTTGACATTTCCGCAACCGTGGTAGATCACCGGAATTCCCTTGTCATGACAGGCATCGATGATCGCCTTGACACCGGGTTTGAAATAATTGCGCCAGTAATCGGGGCTGAACAGCATATCGTTTCTATAGGCCACATCCCCCCAAATCACCATTCCGTCGAGCAGTCCATCGGCAGCTTCAATCTGGGCTTTGGCGAGGCCGAGATTGAACTCGTTGACCCGCTTGATGAATGCGGCCAGCTCCTCCGGGTACAGACCGATCCACATCATCACATTTTCACTGCCTATGATCCGCCACAACTCCTCGTGCCCTTCACAAAGTGAACCGTATACGGGGAAGTTGGGATGAAGGGCTTTCACCGTGTCGATCCAGGGGGGAAGGTTCCGGACAAACCCGTCCCCTACGCCGGCGATTTGGTTGTCTCCACCCTTGAAGTAGCGCCGCTCGTCCCAGGGGTCGTCGAACTCGAAGGCCCGCATTTTCTCTATAGAATCCGTGTCGAAACTGAGGAAGCGGGGCATGGGGTCCTCGTACTTCTTCTGAATGACCGCCTCGTAGCCCGTGCGCAGGATAACCTCTTCCTCGTTTTCCTTGATGATCTCGAACTCTTTAATGTGGGGATCCATGTTGGGAAGGGTGACGATCCAGTCCAAATCGTAGTAGGTGTAGATGTCGGTATCCGCAGGAAGTCCCAGTTCCTCCTGCCAGCGCTTTATGAAGCTTCCCCAGAAGAAGTCGCTGACCGGAATCCGGTCCGCCTCTTCATGGCGAAGGGACTTGTTCATCCGATCCAGCTTTTCAAGACATTTCTGTGTACGTTCCATGAATCCCCCTCGATTGCGCGACTGGGCCCGACCGGCCGCGACCAAAAAATCAAACCTTATACGTTAAACGCTTAACATGATTCTAAACGGTATTTTCCCCTTGTCAAGCGTTTCTTGTCTAAACCTTCCCAAAAATCGCTGCTCCCCCTCGACGTCCCCTATAGGGCGTCCCCTACAAGGCATTCCTAGTCGGTATGAAAAACCTCTTCCATTTCTGCCCACCACTCGCCCTCGGCCCTCGTCTCGATGGGCTGCTGCATGGGCATCATTATGTCCCACCATTCCTGCGTTTTCGCATCCGCCGCCATCTTCGCCATATCGGCATCAAAGTCCGTACCGACGTATTCGAAGTAGGCAAACAGATACCCGTCCCTGTGAAAGATCGAATAGTTGCGGATGTTGCACTGCCGAATCATCTGGAGTATTTCAGGCCAGACCTCTGC